>Ga0307990_1001722_pt1 | contig 18168 bp, 12 predicted proteins | sample EllFjometagen129_FD_203168 | JGI IMG/M metagenome (GOLD analysis project Ga0307990, IMG submission 203168) | Marine microbial communities from Ellis Fjord, Antarctic Ocean - #129 | ecosystem: Environmental > Aquatic > Marine > Unclassified | place: Southern Ocean | collected 2014-10-08
CGAAAAAAGGTGACTCCATGTGGATTGAAGCATTGATCAGCAAGTCGCAAATCAGCAAACACAAAGGGGAAACGGATGAAGCCATCAATATATTGGATGGAATACTAAAGGAGGACATCGATCACAGTTTCGTTCGGTGGGTCAGAGGTCTTCGAGCGGATTACCTGGCTCAGGCAGACCGTATTGAAGAAGCCATCGACGATGTGAAGAAATTGTTCAAAGAAAGCACCGATGCCGGGATGCGCGCATCGAATGGACTGCAATTGGCAAGGCTCTACAGTCGAAGCGAAAACTGGACAGCAGCGTTGAAACTCCTCAATGAAATGAAAAGCAGTCAGTTGAATCAAGAAATGGAAGAGGATATCTTCGCGATGATGATAAACATTTTTGACAAAACGAGCAAGACCAATAAGGCCATCGACCTAGCGAATCAAATGGACGAGGGAACGCAAGATCCGCGCTTGAAATTGATGGCGAAGATATACAAAATCGAGATGTATTGGAGTCAAGGAGATCACGAGAAAACGGGAAAAGTGCTGGATGAAATTCTGGCCATGAAAAAACCGTTCCATCAAATGCCGAACAACCTGTTGCGTCTTTCGGGCATGCCGTTGGACGAAAAACTAAAAGAAAAGGTTCTTAAAATATTCCTTGAACTGGAAAAGTTACCTGGTGAGAATCCATTGGCCTTCGCCCAGTGGCAAAACATGTTGACTGTCGGGCACCTTTATCGCGACATGGGCAACTTTGAAGAGTCGAAAAAGCGCTACCAAGCTGTTTTTCAGCAGGCGAAGGATCAACATGTGCGGCTGCAATCCGCAGAAAATCTGGGACAACTGTACACGCAAAACGAGATGCCGGAAGAAGGCGCGAATACTTTTCAGGATATCATCGATACATGGCCGGAATTTCCGCAAGCCCAAGTCGCCGGGTTGATCGGTTTAGCCGACATCGAACGGCGCAACAGGGATTTTGACAAAGCCACATCCATGCTGGAAAAAGCGGAGAAGGTCTGCGTTGACGATATGGACTGCTGCCGAGTTATTTCGGATAAGGCGCAAAATTTCAGGGAATCGGGCCAGGATAAGGAACTTAAAGCCCTTTACGAAATGGTCCTTGAAAAGCACCAGAACTGCTGGGTTTTTCAGGAGGCGAAAGAGCAACTCCAGAAACAAGACTCCCAGCAGATTCCTTAACCTCGTCCCCAGCCTGTGCAACAGGCTGGGCAGCAATGACATTCTCACGTTATTACAAGGGATATTTATCAAACCCACCAACGGCGTAGCGGCGACGCAGGCGAGTGCCCAGCCTATCCTGTTTGCATGAACTTCCTGATCTGCGTGATGATGTTGTCAAGGCCGGAATCATCGACGATTTTGTACGTGACGTTTCTGTCCACTTTGTGTTTATGTTTAAGCTTTTCTTCTTTTATACAAAAGCCCATCTGGGAAAAATGATTCAATGACATCTCGAAATGCAATTTGTGAAGGGCTTCGGGGTACGTGATTTCTCCCAGGCCATACAGCGCCCTTCCGTTTTTCATGATGCGCTTGATCCACTCTTTGTCACTCGCCTTCTGGCCTCGATATTTCCAGCAGGTTCGTGCGACAACGTAATAACTTTCCAGATATGATATCAGTATGCCGGCAAACAGGCGCGCTGTTTCCATTCCTTCGGCGGTCAATACGTCGCCCCGGTCGCTTCGGGCAATCAAATCCTTTGCGCTAAAATATTTCCAGGCCTTGTCAAACATTTTCCGAGTTTCGACAGGCGTTTGCTCGGGACTGGGGCTATATATCATCTCGTTGGAAAGAAGATTTTTTAAAAATACAAACGACTCAAACAGTTCCTCGGTCGGTTTTGGTTTGCCGGCTGAAGAAAAAACCACCGAGATCAGAGCGATCTCCTGATAAAAGTGCAATATGGAATTGCGGTGTATTGTCAGATTCAAACGGCGATCATCGTCCAAAAAAACGATAGTGTCTTCGTAACCCAAATCGCCGATTTCCACGCGCGCGAATTTTTCCCTGACCGCAAGGTCCAGAAGCAGTACCGGCCAGTCAGGCTGTTTCCAGAGCGATCCGGCGATACGCACTTTCCGGCTGCGCAGAAATTCAACGAGAATGCTGACCCGGTTTTCCAGATCGGGAAGCAAAATCCCCTTCCTGGGCGTCGCCAGCAAAGCGGTCGCCAAAACAGCGTATGGCCTGACTCGGACATTTTGATTGATGCCCCAGGTGATGCGATAAGCCATATCCGCGGCGAGCTTCATTTGATCGGCGCGCCCGGCGGGCATCTCGTCGAATCCGTTTTTCACAAGGAGTTGTTTCACCTTGATCGGTTCGCCGAATTCGATATCGACATCGCCGACGCGGCGCCTGATGATTCGCCGGTTCTTTATCAAAAAGTTCAACTTGTTTTTGCTGATCTTCTTTCCGGCGGCTTCTTCGAGAAAGAGTCTTTCTTCAAAAACTCGTTCGTAGTCGATCGTAACGGGAACAAAAGCCAGATCTTTGCGGGCGCTCTGGCGAAAAGCCCCAAAGAGTATCCCGATGAAACCCAGTTTGGGCGGGATCACTTTTCCAATTCGGCTGCGCCCGCCTTCGACGAAAAATTCCAGGTTGATCTTGTCGCGAAGCAGCGTCTCGATATAAGCCACAACGGTTTGCGAGTATATTCGCTTGCCTTTGAATGACCGGCGTAAAAAGAAGGCGCCGCATTTTCGAAAGATCCCGCCGATGGGAAACCTGTTAAGGTTGACGCCCGAAAGAATTCGGGGCAGGGAAAGTTGATTGAGATACAGCGTGTAGCTAACCAGAAGATAGTCCAGATGACTTTTGTGGCAGGGAACGTAAACCAAAGGCATCTGCCGGGAAATCCTGCGCACGCGGTCCAAGCCCTCCGCTTCGGTCTTGACGCGGCCCTGACCCCATTTGAGCCATCGGCCCAAGAATATTTTTGCCAGGCTCACCGTGGCGTCGTTGTAATCCGCAGCGATTTCCTGCAGGTAACGCCTGCACCGGGCCTTTGTCTCAACAAGGCTTTTTTCATTTATTGAGCAGTATTCGCGGATGTTTCGGGTCAGTTGCGGATTGTGCAAGGTGTTTTCAATGACTTCCGAGCGGCTTTTCTGGATCGGGCCCAGGACAACGTGTCTTTCCTCGTCGAGCTCCATGATGAGGCGGCGGCGAAGCTGAAAAGCCCACTCCGCAGAGGCGTCGCCGACCGAGAATGACCTTCGTCCGAGCTTGGAAACCATGTTTTCCAGCGAGTCGATTTCGCAGACGCGCAAGGTCAGGTTCTTTCGAAATCGAAAAGCCATCCATAACCGGCGCAAAAAGCTGGGATGCGCCGTCGGACCAAAAATCAGGTCCGCCATCGAATCCATGTCATGATCCGGCTTGCGCCCGTAAATCAGGACGAGCGGCACAACCTGAATGGGACGATCCAGGTCGCGTTGACACCGAAATATCTCGGTTAATACGTCCGTTTCCGTGGCGGCGAACCTCCTGGGCAAGCTGCGGAAGTGCGAAACGAAAAGCAGCGTCGGAATGCTTTTTGTCAGCAGTTCGGCCAAATAACCGTTCTGATAGGGATTGGGATAGGAACGGCGCTCAAGAAAATGAACGATGATCGACGCCGTGCGCCTCAGCGTGCCCATAAACGATGTATGCATGAACAAGGAAACGTAATGCGCGAATTGCGGTACCGGTATTTTATGTTGCTTGAAAATCCAGGCGAAAGCCAGATATTCCAAGGTGCTTTTATCGCGCGCCACGTAAAGGATAGGACCTTTTTTTGAGGCCTCTCGTATGGCCAGAATGCTTCTTTCATCGAATTTAACATGGGCAAAAAGAAATCGAAGCACGAGACGGTAGAAAATCGGGAACCGGGCTGGAAGGATCGCCGAATAGTGGTCAAAAGTGTTTTTTAGGAATTTTTTGAAGCGACGCGGCGATGGGCGCACGAACGCACAATCATCTCCTTTGCCTTCGCGCGGCGCGAGTTTCAATGCATGTCGAGCCATAAGAGGCAAAGAATACCGCTTCGACCCTGTTTATGGCAACAGCTTTCTGTCGATGCGCGGATTTTCATCAGCTCCCAAGTGTTGGATCAGCAACCCAATATCTGATAGAATGCCTTCTTGATATTAGGGTTTAAGTGTATGCGATTAAAAATTTGGAGAACATCATGAAGAAACATCGATTTTTGTTTTGCCTGCTGTTGATTTTGCCAATTCTGTTTCTCGGCGCATGCGGCGATGACGATGATGACGATGACACCGATGATGGCGATGATGACGATGACACCGATGATGGCGACGATGACGATGATGACGACAACGACGATGACGACGAAGCGCCTGAAGACATCATCATCGCCATTGTTGAAGAAATGGTGGAAGGGCAAATGGAGCGGGCCGCGCAGGCGCTTGAGGATAAGTATTTTCCGCATGTCAGCGATAACTACGAACATGCCGGATTCGATAAGGATGATCTTCTGGAAGACGCCCTGAAAGATATTGAGGACAATCCCGGAATGCGTATGGATTCCTGGGATTTGAACGTCGATGTCGATCTTGACTCAGAGGGGACAAGCGCAACCGTCAGCATCACAAACGAATTAGCGGCGACCATGGAAGCGAGCGATGATCTGAACTTCGATGCGACGATAACGACTACATCGCAAGGCAAGTCCTTTTTTGTTTTGGAGAACGACGGCAAGTGGCGCGTCGTGGGCGATGAAGCGATGTTCAATGTCTGGAACATTGCCGGCGGGCAGCAAAGCCTGCTGACTGACCTGAGCGATGTGAGCGTCAGCGTCACGGAATTATCGGCCGGCGACAGCTTTCAAATCACCGGCGATGTGCAATTGCCGGATTTTGATGAGGATATCAGCATTTTTGTCGGCGTCACGCTGGATTGGCGCGACAAACGCAACAACGCCGAGCACTGGTGGGACGATGGCGAGATCATCTTTTTTGAAACAATTGACGATTTTCTCGGCAATACCTACACCTTTGATCTAGTGATGCCTGGAGACGGCGATCCCACGGGACTGGCCATCCCCGCGTCCCTTCCCCTCGGCGCCGATTCCATCGAAGCGCAAGTTGCCGTAATGTTTCAGGACAATGCGGACGATGGCGGGATGATCCGCTTTGACAGCCGAAATTTCAACATCCCTTTTAAGCCCCTCAGCAATCAGGAAGCCTGCTCGCCAGGCGCTTCGGTGGGCGGCGACGGCCTGTGGGTCCTGACTCTCGAAAGTGATGATTGGGAAATGCTCAATCTCATAGAAATCGCCGACCTGCGGCTGGTGGCGAACGACGTGTATGGATCGGTTGTGTACGCGCAGGAATCAGACATCATCGGCTGGGAAACTCCCAGCCTTGATTTAATCGGCGAGCTTGACGGCCAGAATATCAACTTCGGCTTTGAGGCGGGAGATATTTCCATTCAATACACGGCGACGCTGGCTGGAACGGAAATGACGGATGGGCAATTCATTCTTGAATTTACTGAAGGTGAAGATGTCGTCCAACTCGACGCGCAGTTCACAGGCAAAAAAATTGACAACCGTTGCGGCGGCACGACTCCCGATGATATGGACGGTGAAACGCTTCTGGTGAGCATCGGCGAGCAAATCCTAGCCTATTCTTTTGCCGATAACGAAGGCGAGGTTCAAATGTCCTCCACCTTCGCCGATCTTTCGGGCGTGATGGTCCGCAACGCCGCCGTGCTTCTCGACGACGAGATTGACGGTCGGTGGCTGATGCTCGGTTTCTACGACGACAAAGGCGGCTACGCGGCATTGATGGAAGGCGATACGCTCAGTGAAGGAAGCTTCACCATTCAATAAATGGAGGAGAGCATCGTGCGTCTTCTACAACGCCTTAGCCTGACCTTTATTCTTTTCATCGCGTTATCTTTATTCGCCGCGGGATGCGATGACGACGATGATGATAATGACGATTCCGATCCTGTTAACGATGACGCGGCGAACGATGATGCTGATGATGACATCAATGATGACGACCAGACGGATGACGATGATGATTCCGCAACCTTCTCCATTGAAAGCAATTTCCTGACGGTGAAGGTGCACGCCCTGCCATTCGGCCTGCAGGTCATGGACAAAGAAAAGGGGAATATCACCGAAACACTGGACTGGGGTAGCGGCGATTCTCTTTTCTACTACCGCAACGCGAAGTGTTACACGTTGGCATCTTTTAGCGGGAAAGAGGATATGGAAGGCGGCTTGGAGCTGCGCTACGTGACCGGAGAAGGAGACGGCGCGACGGTGACGGTGCGTTTTCACACGCCGAAAAGCGTCGAAGTTTCTTTTTCCCTGGACCGCAAAGACGGCTTCATGTGGGCTGTGCAGGACATGCAGCTTTTCGACGGCGAGGCGATCTACGGCCTAGCCGAGCGTATCCACTGGGCCTATTCCTTGAGCGAACAGCCGGTGCTGAACATCGGGAGCCTTAACCGCCGGGGCCAGTGGTTTCCCATGATCCTGCAGGCGACCATAGGTGTCTACACGCCCTTTTATCAGTCCAGCCGGGGATACGGGCTATACATGGACACAACCTTTTACGGATTCGTGGACGCGGGCGCTTTCGCTCCCGATCGCCTGCGCTTCCAGTTCCAGGCGGGGACCGATCACGATATAGCGCTTCGATACTATATTCATTACGGCCCGAGCCACGATGAAATCCTCGACGAATACACAGCCCTGACCGGACGGCCATTCATCCCGCCCAAGTGGGCATTCAAACACTGGCGTTGGCGCGACACGCACGAGATCGGCCCGGGTATGCTCGACGGCCACGAAATCAATGGGCAGCTCGCCGAAGATGTGATCATGTACGACGATCTTGAATTTCCCATCGGCAATTATATGATCGACCGGCCCTACACGCCCGGCGATCAGGGATTCGCCGAATTTGCGTGGGACCCGGTGCGCTTTCCCAACGCCGATCACATGCGCCAGTCGCTCTTTGATCGGGGTTACCACCTGATCGTCTGGGGCGCGCCGTGGGCCATCGGCTTTGAGGAAGGGCAAAACGGCTGGGAGGCCCAACAAAACGGTTACCATGCGCCGCATCAGAAAAAGCACATCGATTTCACCAACCCGGAAGCCTATGAGTGGTGGAAAAACAAGGTGCGAGACTTCGCATTGGAAAACAACATCCACGGATGGAAACTGGACCGGGGAGACGAGGATCAGCCATCGCTGTGGTGGGACATCTATTGGGACGGGCGCAGCGGCGCCGAGATGCGCAACGCCTATCCGCTTGCCTACCATAAAAATTATTACGACGCGATGATGGAGGCGTGGGACGGCGATTTCGTCAACATCATCCGGGCCGGCTGGTCCGGCAGCCAGTCCTGGGGCATACCCTGGGCGGGAGACACGCGAGCCGCCTATGGCGACGACCCGGACGGCACGGACCTGGGACTGCGCAGTTTGCTGCTCAGTCAGCTCCACTGCTCGATGATGGGTTTTCCGATTTGGACCAACGATACCGGTGGTTATAGGGAATTTCGAGACCGGGAGGTCTTTGCCCGCTGGCTGCAATTTTCCGCCTTAAGCACCATGATGGAAATCGGCGGCGACGGCGCGCACGCGCCATGGGATATGCCTACGAATCCAAATTATGACGAAGAGATGATCGACATTTATCGCACTTACACAACGCTGCACCACGATCTCGTGGATTATATTTACGATTACGCGCTCGGTAGCGCCGACACGGGGCGCGCCGTAGTGCGACCGCTGGTTTTTGATTACCCGAACGATCCGAATGTTCTGGAAATGTGGGACGAGTATTTCCTCGGTGAAGATATTCTTGTCGCGCCGGTGTGGGAAAGCGGGCGGCGCGAGCGCGATGTTTATATCCCGCAAGGCGAGTTCGTCGACTATTGGAATCCCGGCGCGACTATCACCGGCCCCACAACGATCAATGCCGATGCGCCCTTGGATCAAATTCCATTCTACATCCGCAAGGGAACGGAAGTTCTTGGCAGAGTGTGGTAGAGAATGTGAACTGTTTTGCTTCAGTCGAAACGGGACTTTTTATTACCTGTGCAGCCCGTTGGACGGGTGTAGTCGGACTATCGTGAATTGGGACATTCGCGAGGCGATGACCGAGACGGATGTGGAGATCATCATCCAGAGGGCGCGCGAAAAATACCCGGACGCCCACCCTCGGGTCATCTCGGACAACGGGCCGCAATTCATCTCGAAAGACTTCAAGGAGTTTATCAAAATCTGCGGCATGACCCACGTAAGAACATCGCCGTACTACCCGCAGTCCAACGACAAAATCGAGCGATGGCACGGGACTATCAAGCGGGAATGCATTCGACCGGGCACGCCGCTTTCCCTTGACGATGCGCGGCGTCTTGCTGCGAAGTATATCGAATACTACAACACCGAGCGGCTTCACAGCGCCCTGGGCTACGTGACGCCGATGGACAAACTGGAAGGGCGCAACAAGAAGATTTTCGCTGCTCGTGATCGAAACCTCGAAGCGGCGGCGGAAGAATCTTGATAGGAACGGACAGGCTGTGATTCATTGATCGTACTGGGTGAAACGGAAGCAAGCTTAAGCCGGAGGGCAACTTGCCGAGGGATAACCCGATGGGGCTCATCAGACGATGGGAGGGCGTGCAAGCCAAATGCTTCACGCCCGTCGCCTTCAAACCCATCGGATGATAGACCCCCGATGCCTGAGAAAACTCAGGGCCCTGGGGCTTGAGCCCCAGGACGTTCTTTGGAAGTAAGGGTGCCGAAGCATGGAACTTCGGGACTAGCTTATACGTGAAGCGGATTTGTCCAGTTCACGCTGAACCAAAACAGAACAATCAACGACACGAATCTCATTATTTGGTTCTCAACATGGGTGAGCCTGGACTGCGTTTCGGCCTCAGGTATATGAACCAATAGGCAGCACCAACCAGCAAACCTCCGCCAATGATGTTCCCAATAGTTACCGGTAGTAAGTTATCTAGGAAGAAGTTGGACCAGGTTAGATTCGGAAAGTCTGCGGAAGTTTTGCCGATTTTCATCCAGAATGAATTCGGCGCTATCGATTTGAGGAAGAGAGCTTTGGGAATGAAATACATGTTGGCAATGCAATGCTCGAAGCCACAGGCGACAAAGGCCGTGATCGGAAATATTATCGCGAGGATCTTATCCGTAGTGCTTCGGGCAGACAGGCAGAGCCAAACCGCGAGGCAGACCAACGCGTTACAGAATATACCCAGCGCGATGGCTTGAACGAAACCGAGAGAGGTTTTGGCTTCGCCAATGGCTAGTACGTTCAAGCCAACGGCGCCGTTTCCAAACCCATACTGGCCGGTAAGCATCATTATCCCGGCTGTGAGAAGGGAACCGACAAAATTGCCGATATAAACGATGATCCAATTACGTAGGAGGCTCAAGGAGCTCACCTTTTTGCTGGCCCAAGCCATGACGATCAAACTGTTCCCGGTAAACAGTTCTGCGCCAGCTACGATTACAAGTACCAACCCAAGTGAGAAAACAAGGCCACCAAGAACCCGCCCAATCCCAAAGGGCAGTTTTGAAATTTCCAGGACATTCGCGGAATTCATCGCTATTGTGGGGGCGGTTACTACTGTCGCAAAAACACCACCGAGTGCGATAAAGGCACCTGCAAGCACTGCAAGTGAGAACATCGTATAAATCCCAAATGACGCTTTCTTAACTCCTGCATCCTCGGCTCGAATCGCAATCTCGGAAGGAAGGAACCCATCCAACTTAATCTCTGGCATCGAAAACCTCCTTAGTTTCAAGTTGCGTATTCCTCTTAATAAACGTATGTGAAATTCACAAAGAGGAATCAGTCAAAGAACACACCCCAATGTCAAAATAAAGGGGCACCGCCGAAACGGCAGCCAGTTTCTTAGCACTTTTAAAATAGTCTGCCAATGCTTTTTAAGCAGGAATTTAGAATCCGGATTCAGGATCATTTATCACTAAATTATCCGCAATTTCCGCCATCGTCGTCATCGTCATCATCGCCGCCGTCATCATCCACGGGCAGAACCCAATCGTCGCCGTTGTCGTCATCTGCGTCGTCGTCGTCGTCGTCGTCGTCATCGACGGGATCCGGCGGTTTGAGTCCCTGGTAGGTGTAATGAGGGAAAATGGTGAGCATTCCGATCTGTGCGGCGCCCCATTTGATTCTAAAATATCCGTCTTCGCCCCAACCCGGTCCCCAGGAGTTTTTACAGATCCAATATCCCTCATCGGCGTCGTAACCGACGATGGTCACAGCGTGCAAACCCGTGGGGATAAAGGTTGTCTGTTCATAAATGCCGCCGGTATAGGAGTGCAAATCATTATAGATGGTCAGGCTCGTGCCCAGAGGGCCAACCTGCAGGGCTTCCATTATATCGTTGGGATCAGGAAACAATATTCCCAGGCCGTCGCCGATGAGTTCCCAGGAATCGATCTTGACAACGCGCTCCTGCCAATTATCGCACTTTTCGTTGCAGGCCACGTCGTCGCTGGCTTCATACTCCATACATTCCTCATCAACGATGCCCCATGTTTTCGCATAGTCGAAGGATTCGGTTGTAAAGCCGCCGTTGCAGCCTGAACTGAATGGGCAGCAACTGACCAGGTGTTGTTCCGACAGGTTGAGATCCGACTCGGGCCAATCTTCGGTAATGTTAAAATGTCCCTCGATGGGCCCTGTCGTCGCGAAAGCCCAGCAGGAGCCGCAGCTCCATTGATTACGCGCTTTTCCGATGTAGTCCTTGCCGTCTTTGTTGCGCCAGTCCAATTGCCGGGGCAAGTCCTTGAGGCCCAGGCTCTGATAGCGCGGTATGCCGGCCATGTCTTCGGGAAACATCATGCCCCCGGAATACCAGCCGTACTCCTGGTGCAGATCCCACACTTCGTTGTAATCGGCGGTCCACTGCGCGCCGGATTCGGCAATGGCGACCTGGATGTCTTCAATGGTCGGACCCTGCGCCGCGGCTGCGGACCATACTGCGAAGACGAGGACGAAAAGCAATAAAGGAATGCGATGCATTTTAAAAATCCCCCAGGTGGTGTTCGTGGGCGCCATTTTCCGATCAAGCGCCGGATGCCATCGCCAAGTTTAACAAAGGCGGAGGCCTTTTCACAAGACGCGCAAATAGAAGTCCAGTTTTGGTTCTACGCCTTACAAAATATTTGGATATATCTTTAGTCGAAAGCCTTTTGCATCTCATCGATGATTGATGGCGAGATCGCGAAAAAGGACCACGAAAGGGGCAAGTGCTAAACAGGTTTCGCCGGTGTCGCTTTTCCGCGCAGCGCGGAAGTCGCCGCGCCGGTCAATGCAATGACCGCGGCGACGCACATGGTCACGGAAAAGGCGTGGAAGTCGGCGGCTCCCCAATCGCCCCCCATGCGCCCTCCGGAGGCCTGATAGACCAGCGTCGCCAGGGCAACCCCGACCACCATGCCGAAGTTTCTTGCCATGGCCATGATCCCCCCGGCCACCCCCTGCCTCGCGCGCGGGGCGGCGCCCATTATCGCGCTGGAATTCGGCGATATGAAAATGCCCGTGCCGATCCCCATGACTCCCAGCCAGATGGCCACGACCATCAACGACGCATTCGCGCCGACGGTGGACATGCCCGCCAGTCCGGCAGCCAGGATCGCCATCCCCACCACGGAAAGTCCCCGGGTCCCGATCCGGTCCGAAATCCACCCGGAGGGTGAGGCGACCAGGGCCATCATCAGGGGTTGCGCGGAAAGAACCAGCCCCGCATGGGCCGGATCCACCCTCAAGGCTTCCATCAAAAAATAGGGCAGCAGAATCATCTGAATAAAAAGAGCCATGTAATTGGCCAGGGCGCTTAAGGTCGCCCCGGAAAAAGTCCGGGATCGAAACATAGTCAAATCCAAAAGCGGATCACCGCTGCGCGTCTCGATGCGAAAAAAGGCCGCCAGCAAGGAGCCGCCGAAGGCGATGCAAACCAGGCTTTGCCACGAAGACCAACCCCACTTGTGCCCCTGGCTCAGGGCCAAAAGCAAAAGGGGCAATCCCACGACAAATGTGAAGGCTCCTCCGAAATCAAAACTCTTTTCCCCGCTCCTGACGTCGCTCGGCAAAAAGAACAGGCCGAGGGTGAATAAAAAAGCGGTGATGGGGATGTTGATGTAAAAAATCCAGCGCCAGCTCAATGATGAAATCAAGTACCCCGCGAAAGGTGGGCCGATGGTCAGGCCGATGTACGTGGCTGTTGCCAGCATGCCCAGGGCTTTGCCGCGCTGCGCTCCCGGAAAGGTCGTCGTGAGAAGCGCCGGTCCGGTGGCCATCACCATCGCGCCCCCAACTCCCTGGAAAAGCCGACCGAAGACCAGCATCCAGAAACTTCCCGCCAGGCCACAGGTTAACGACGCGACGCCGAAGAGGAAAAACCCGCCCAGGTAAACCTTTCGGTGACCGAATAGATCCCCGGCGCGGCCAAAAATAAGGAGTAGCACCGTGACGGCGAGCATGAAAGAGATCATGATCCAGCTCGCCTGATCCAGTGAAATGTTCATTTCCTTGCTGATGGTGGGGAGAATCAAGGTGACCGCCGACCCGGCCAGGGCGGAAAGCAGCGTGCCGATCCCCACGACGAGCAGCACGGCGTTCGGACGCACATCCGGCGACGGCGCTGGAGGCCCGGTTGGTGTATGCGGACGCGCTTCCATAAACGATCCTTAGCTGAGCAAGTGAGTTAAAAAATAAATTGTGACAACGGGCTGCCTGGAAAAACGGGATTTTGAAAGTTAAACCGCGTTGTCATTTCGAGTGAACCCTTTAGGGTGAGTCGAAAAATCCCTTAAAAACCGGACGGTTAAGGGATCCCTCCATTTCGCTCCGCTACAGTCGGGATGACAGCCATAGCACCATATTCGACTATTTCAACAGCCCTGCGGTCGCCGATTATTCCCTTGTTCCCAAGCACCTGGATTCATTAAACGGCTCATTGAGCTTTGCTGTCAATCGCGTGGCTTGTCTTCGCCTTCTTCGGCGCGTCCAGGGCAAAGCGCAAACACCAGGAATATTTTACGTATCTGAGGTGGTCACAATTTGTGACCAGTGGGCAACGCAGCGACGAAAACGATTGTCTGGAAATACGAAGACGCTTGAAGTTTTCGCGTAACTCCGTACATTGCTTTTTTAGGAAAACCTCCAGCGAGGGATTGCATGACAGGCGCGGCGCCATACAGCGAGATGAAACGGAAAATGGAGCATATCGCGCCCTTGGGATTCGCCTTTACGTTGACGATTTTTCCCAAGTGGCTCGTCTTTGTTTTAGCCGTTACTGCCATTGTATACGGGCTTTTCATCAGCAAGCGCGTGGTGAAAGGGACGCTTCGGGATGCGGAGCTTGAAAAAGGTTTTTCGCTGGGCAAGGCGGCTTATGGGATCATGGTCCTTATCCTGCTGATCATTTTTCACCAGCGGATGCAGGTGCTGGCCGGGGCCTGGGCGATTATGGCGCTGGGCGACGGCTCGGCCTCGATCTTCGGAACGCTCTGGGGCGGCAAAAAACTTCCCTGGAACCGGGAGAAAAGCTGGATGGGCCTTTTCGGCTTCGCACTTATCGGCACGCTGGCGTGCGCGGCGCTGCTGATTTACACGCACTCCACCGGCGATGTCGGAGTGACCATCGACGCGGCCTTTGCCGCATTCACTATAAATCGCATTATTTTTGTCGCGCTGATCGCCACCTTGATTTGCGCCGTTGTCGAAACTCTCCCCCAGCCGATTGACGATAATATTATTATCCCCGCGCTGGCGGCATTGCTTCTGCACTTTTTCACGGGATAAACCTCATGTATTTTCTGGATCTGCCCGGCAATATTCTTCTGGCCCTGGCCGTCAACATTTCCATCGCCCTGATTTCCTTCAAGGCCAAACTGGTGGACATCACCGGCGTCATGGCGGGCCTTGCAGCGGGAGTTTTCGTTTTCATCGGCCTTGGGCATCAGGGCTTTATTATCCTATTCACATTTTTCCTTCTTGGATCGCTGGCCAGCAAATTCAAAATGAAGACCAAAGAGAAGATGGGCCTGGCGCAAAAAAAAGGCGGGCAGCGAGGATGGCTACACGTTTTGGCCAACTGCTCCATCGCCACGGCCTGCGCCCTTTGCATTATGATTTTTCCGAGTGCCAACCGTCTGCTCTTCTTTGTCGCCGCCGTCGCTGCGCTGGCCACCGCCCTGGGCGACACGATCAGCACGGAACTGGGACAATTATACGGACGCCGGGCATTTTTGTTGATCTCGCTAAAAAAGGTCAAGCCGGGAACAGAGGGTGCCGTCAGCGCGGAAGGAACGGTGTTCGGCTTCGCGGCCTCGATCGGGATTGCGCTGCTAGCACTGGCCTTCCATCCTTTTGAAGGCTACGGATTCGATGCGGTGATCGTCGTTTCGCTGGCGGCGATGACGGCCAACATGATCGAGTCCGTCATCGGCGGATTTTATCACAAATACGGTAAGGAAAGCCCCGAAACCCTCCTCAATTTCGCCAACACCCTTTTCGGCGCCGCCCTGGCTGCGGTCTGGTTTTTATGAAGGATGAAGGATGAAGTATGAGGTATGAAGTAGGAATTTGGAAAAGCCCGAAATCCGGGCGCGGACATACTTCTTTCAATAAGCGCTGCCCCTGGTAGTGAAATCCGTTAAAGGTTTCGATGACAAGCACGTCCGGCATGGCATCTTCTGTATGGCCGACCAGCCGGTTGATGACGCGATCATTCGGATCGACATCGAAATGATCGCCGGTCGCCTCAGGAAAGAGTTTTTGTATCTCCCAAAATAACGAAGTCATCGTCATCCCCGCCTTCATCTCCGACGGAATCGCCGCCGCTGTCTTCCGAATTGCAAGCGCAGAAAAAAATGCAGAAGAAAATAGAGATAATTAGAAAAATGATGGGCAGAAACTTTCTCATGGAAAGTATTGCGCAAGACATTATCAGACCCTTATTGCTGCAAATCCTTTGTGCGATGGTAACTCTACTATCCAAATATCGGGAAAATCAAGCTCAAACTCATGGCGCATATCCTGCCGGCATTGACAGGATTGTTCCTCACGCCCGAAAGTAACTCCAGCGCGCAATGCCGGTGTCATCAAGCGAAAACGCCTGGCGTGGCGCTGTAAAAAATAGAAAAGGGGCGCAAAGTGAGCGACAGATTCGACCCGGCTTCGTTGAAGCGAGTGGTCATTAAAGTGGGCAGCAGTTCCATTATCCAGCCTGACGGGATGGTGCGCCTCGGCTTTCTGGGAAAGCTGGCCACAACGATCGCCCAGTTCCATCGGCGAGGCGTTCATATCATCCTGGTATCTTCCGGCGCCATCGCCCTCGGTCGAAAAAGGCTCGGCATGGACAAGCGGCCCGTGCGCATTGAAGACAAGCAGGCCTGCGCCGCGGCCGGACAGATGGAACTCATGAGCCTGTACCAGAATATGCTCTCCATCCTTTCCCTGCAGACCGGGCAGGTTCTGTTGGCCCGAGACGACCTGGAAGACAGGCGCCGATACCTGAACGCGCGGGAAACTTTGGGCCGACTCATGGAATTGGGGGTTGTGCCGATCATCAACGAAAATGACTCGGTCTCCGTTGACGAGATTCAATTCGGCGACAATGACGAGCTTTCCGCATTGGTGGCGGGCCTGATCGATGCGGACCTGCTGGTCCTGCTGACGAATGTCGGCGGATTATACGATGACAACCCAAAAACCAACCCGAACGCAAAATTGATCGAAATCATCGACCGGTCGCCGGAGGAATACTTCGCTTATATCGACGACAAGGAAACGGCGCTGGGCAAAGGCGGCATGCGCACAAAGCTGGGCGCAGCGCAGATATGCCGCGGCTTCGGCATACCCTGCGTGATCGCCCGCAGCAAAGGCTCAATAGTTGAGAAGGTTTTGGAAGGCAGGCCCGTAGGCACCTATGTTGAGCCTCTTCAATGCAAGGTCTGCAGTCGCAACAGATGGCTGGCAAAAGCGGCGGCGGCGGCGGGAGGCCTGAGTCTTGATCCGGGCGCTGTCGAAGCCCTGACCAAAAACGGCAAAAGCCTTTTGCCCAGGGGAATCGTCAAAGTCGAAGGCTCCTTCAAACGCGGGGCCGTGCTGGCGCTGACTGATGTGAAGGGCGTAGAGATCGGTCGCGGCATCACTCGCTACAACAGCCGGGACCTGCAACGCATCATCGGCAAATTTGGCAATGAAATTGAATCCATACTCGGCTACACTTTCGGCGACTGCGTGGTTCGCCAGGATGATATAGCTTTCACGTCATAGAACAGGACGGGCGAATGTCGAAAAAGGAAATGTTGACATCAATGCTGCATAAGGCGCGCAGCGCCGCTGAAAAATTGGCCGTGGCTGATACCGACACTAAGAATAGTGCTTTGCAAATCCTGGCCGACACCTTGCGTGAGCGCCGGAATGAAATCATTAACGTCAATGCGAAAGACGTGAAACTCGCTCGCGAAGCCGGGCAAAGCGACGCCCTGATAGACCGACTGACTCTGACGCCGAAAAGCATTGAGTCAATGGCCTCGGGGCTGGAAAAAATCATTGATTTGCCTGATCCGGTTGGGGAAATCCATGAGATGAACACGTTGCCCAACGGCCTGCGCGTTGCGCGAATGCGGATGCCGCTGGGCGTCATCGGCATCATCTATGAATCACGCCCCAACGTGGCGGTGGACGCTTCAGCCCTTTGCCTCAAAAGCGGCAACGCCGTTTTGCTGCGGGGAGGTTCGGAAGCCGCTCATAGCAACTGCCTGCTGGGCCATATCATCGCGGAAGCCATCGAGCAAAGTGGACTGCCCCCCGCGGCGGCGCAGGTTTTGGAAGATACGGATCGGGAGCTTGTTAAGCATCTGCTGCGCGCGCGCGGCCTCGTTGATCTGGTCATTCCCCGAGGAGGCGAGAAGCTGATTCAATTCGTGGACGAAAACGCCACTGTGCCAATCATTTTGCATTATAAGGGAGTCTGCCACGTATTCGTGGACAAGGATGCGGACCTGACAAAAGCGGCGCCAATTGTCCTCAATTCCAAAGTACAGCGTCCGGGTGTTTGCAACGCGCTGGAGACTTTGCTCGTGCATGCGGATATTGCGCCAAAATTTCTGCCGGCTATGGCAAAGGAACTATTGGAAAAGGGCGTCGAACTGCGCGGCTGTGAAAAGACGAAAAAATTTCTTCCCGATCTCAAGGCGGCTTCCGAGGCGGATTGGGACGCCGAGTACCTGGACCTTATTCTTGCCGTTCGCGTGGTCGAGGATCTCGACGGCGCTTTAGAGCACATTGCCCGTTATGGTTCCGGTCACACCGAATCGATCATCACGGAAAATTACACGAACGCCGGTCGTTTTTTGCGGGAAGCAGCGGCTTCATGCGTGATGGTTAATGCCTCCACGCGCTTCAACGACGGCGGCGAATTGGGTCTCGGCGCTGAAATCGGCATCAGCACCACGAAGCTCCACGCCTTCGGTCCGATGGGCTTGCGTGAACTGACCACCAGCAAATTCATTGTGATGGGAAGCGGCCAGATCAGGAAATAATTCATTGACTTCGTCGTGCCTGAAAAACTCATTTCAAGCCGCCGAGTTACTGCAAATTGCCGGATTACGATCTGAAGTCTTCCAACGCAGGACTGCAATAAGCCGTATTTTGATGATGCGCAGCGCATGGGCCGTGCCATCCGACTGCCGTATATTGGATTGATCAGCTTGTAGGAAAAGATGCAATGATACGGTCTCAAACAGAATGAGGCCAAATCAAAAGTGCGATAGATTCTTGACACTACCAAAGTCCTGCGGCCCCAACCCGTGGGAAGACCAAAGAGGAAATGAGCATATTTATATTCCAATTTTTCGCGTATATATCACGAACAACAGGTGACTGTCACCAATTATTATTGCTCCGGCACCTCTTCATTCTTTGGTGTCACGGTCGGACAAATATATGTAAGATCGCCTATCTTTACATCATGAAATTCGGTCTGGTCCTCTCCAACTTCTCCTCTATCCGGATTTGGTCCCTTCTGCATTTCTTCGAATAATGCTTTGAAGCTGGTATCTTCTGCTTCATTCAATGCTTTTTTGAACATTGTATATGAGCCTACGACC
>Ga0307990_1001723_pt1 | contig 18161 bp, 31 predicted proteins | sample EllFjometagen129_FD_203168 | JGI IMG/M metagenome (GOLD analysis project Ga0307990, IMG submission 203168) | Marine microbial communities from Ellis Fjord, Antarctic Ocean - #129 | ecosystem: Environmental > Aquatic > Marine > Unclassified | place: Southern Ocean | collected 2014-10-08
AAAGCATTAATGGAAGAATACATTAAATTGTTGGAACAAGAGGTTGGTTCACATACTGCCTTTCTCTTTGTGCATGGGCAAAAACCAGACTCATTAAGAGTATCAGAAGGCCACAGGTTGAGGAAGGCTATTGAGATAGAGAACTCACGCTCTACTGAACCAAACCTTGTGCATACCAATGAACCAATGCACAAAATCCTGCCAATATTAGTCAAAGACGATAATGGCAATGAATTTCTACTCAAGAACTTTCAGCAAGTGTTGGATATGATGGAAGAAATTGAGCAGTTAAAATCAAATCCTGAATATTCTTATGAAGCACAGGATGACCTTCAACGCCCTATTAGAGTTAAAGGATGGTGAGTGATGGTATATGGAGATTTGAGAGATGATTGGAAATTGGATGCCATTGAGCGCACTGCTAATGATGCTCTGCAAAAAGCTAATGAAATTGACTCGCTTCGTAGCAATGTGGATAGTGTGGAACGTGCCAATAGGGAACTTCGCACCGAAATTGATGGAGTTCGCACCGAAATTGATGGAGTTCGCTATGAACTCGAGAGCACAAAAGAAGAATTGAGGCAATTGATAGAAAGATTCAATGAGCTTCCAAGCGAAAAGGAGAGAAAAGATGAGCGTAGATGACAGGGTAAGATTGATAGACAGAGGTGAATGGAAACATAGCTGGCACTTAAAAAAAGACAGATATGGCAACATAGAATGGAACCACGTAGAAAACATTGCCAAACTAAAAGAACAGATTGCCGAAGCCAGAAATGAAGCACAATGGCTTATTGACTATGCTGACTGTGCCGAAGGTTATAAATGTTTGACAAAGCCTTGGAGATTCCCAATGAGTAATGAGCTGAAAGTCGAAGTGATTGATAATGTACTAACCATTTCAATAGGCATGGATGCGTTGGCATGTGCTTTTGAGCATAGTGAATATAATTGGGATTCCTTAAAAGAGGCTCCAAGAAACCAAATTACCCACCATGAAAAGTTCATTGAAGATGTTAAGTATGAATTGCTTGAGGAAGACCATGACGGTACAACCCTTGTGCATTTAATGTTTGATAAAGCGATGGAGAATGCGGTTGAGCAAGGTACTGAAGGGATTGATTGTGAGTAATGAGCTGAAAGCGTGTCCGTTCTGTGGGGGTGAAGTCACAGAATCAAGGGGTGAAAATAATATATCTACTATTGAGTGTCCTAAATGTGATTATGAGTTATTGCTATACACCAGTAAAATTCTCGATACTTGGAACTCACGCCCTACTGAACCAGAAAGACAGATTGCAATAGACCTATTTAAGACCATTCTTGATGAGGCAACAGGTGATCTAGATAACCCAAATAAACGCATTTGGCCTTTACACTCAACAACATATAAGGCTATCCGCAATTTAATCTGTGATGAGGTGAAGAAATGATCAAAGCTAAAAAAGGTGTACCCAAAAGGGATGGATCTGGGAAAGGAACAGGTGCAAATAAGGGCAGGGGTGGTTGTGCAAAGCCTAAGAAAGCATCAAGAGGGACTAAGAGGGGAAGGAAATGAAAGCTGAGACAATGGACTACATCAAAGACGAGGAAAGCGATAATTTTTTTAAAGATAATCCCGAATTACTCGAGATGATTAAGCAACTCGTCGCCTTTAATTTGCCAAAAATGCAAAGAGCGTTGTCGGACAAAAGAATTAAGCACGTCAAGGTAATGAGGACGCCCCCACAACGACGGAGGTAATGGTTTCAAGGGGTTGAGTATAGCATGAGCGCCAAGGATCATGTTTTTCCGATAAACGAGTCACAAATTCCCGGTTAGGGCTCGGCCTATATGGTGCGGAACGGGTTGCTTAACCCTCACTTTTATGAGGTAAAAAGGGAGATGCAAATATCATAGTTTTTAAAGGATGCTATGGCAAAAGGAAAATACACCCCGGAGATCGTTGGAGACATTCTCTTTGCGATTGCTCAAACGGGCAGGGACGGGGACGGATACACGGCCGGGGGCATTGCTCGCTGGACTTTTTACGCCTGGATCAAAAAACACCCCGAATTTAAAGAGCAAGTCGGGAGCGCTAAGCGGACTTGGAGATATAAGCTATTTAGAGACGACCCTGGAATCGTCCAAAAGGCAAGACAGCGCCTTATCGAGCATCTCGACCCCTTTACGGAGACGTGGAAATCGGTTAAATGCGAGCCCGAGCTCGTCGATGTGTATAACATGGAGTATCCGGATCTTACTCTCGAGGAGCAAATATTTTCTAAACTCTCTCTTAAGGTTGAGAAAATGGTCCCTGTGGAGGAAACCCTCAAAGCAGTTACTCGACAAGCCTCGCCTTGGGCCGTTCAAATGGTCTTGGGAAAAGACAATAATTATCGTCCTCCTCCTGGCGACGAGTCTCCCGGGGGATCCGGGATCGAGACCGTCGATTTTAAATTCGAGGACGTATAGCTTGAGACAAGTCCGGGCAGTTATCCCGACTCTCCCTCATCAAAGCCAGTTTGCAAACTCCGGGATCCACTCCCTCGAGACATTCAAGCAAGCCAAAGCTCAAGGGTTAATTCTCCCGGAGAGATACACCGGGTTAGTTGGGGGTTTCGGGTCTGGAAAGTCCCTCGCTGTCCCCCTAAGGACTATAAACCTTTTACGGTATCGGCAAGTTTTGGGTCAAAGAGGGGATATCCTTATCCTTGCCCCAACGGACGGACTCCTCTCCGAGATCAATATCCCGGATATGGAGGAGTTTCTCGATCATTATAAGATTCGTTGGAGATACAAGCCTAAATCAAAAGCCCGAATTATTGAAGTATTGACCCCTCAATTTGCAGGGCTTATTCGTTTTAAATCGGCTCATGTCCCCGAGAGGATTGTCGGGTTTAATTGCTCCGACTTCATAATCGACGAATTCGACATTATTCCCTATAAGAATCAAAAAACGGTTTGGATTAAATGCCTCGCAAGGATCCGGAAAGCATACGGAGCAACGGGCGCTATCGCTACAACCCCCGAGGGTTTCAAATATACTTATGAGCTATTCGAGGACGGTATCGGAGAGGAGGGCCAGAAAAAGACAGTCGGACCCCTTATCCGGGCCAAGACGACCGATAATATCTTTCTCCCCGCCGATTATATCGCCTCGCTCCAAGCGATTTATGACCCGCTCCTCCTTAAGCAATATATGGCCGGGGAGTTTGTCAATATTAACGGGGCCTCGGCCTACTATATGTTTAACCGGGACGACGTCGTTATCCCTTGGAGCTTAGTCAAACCCTCAACTATTCACTTATCCGTCGATTTTAATGTCGACCCCCTCACAGCGAGCGCCTGGACCAGGGACGGACAAACCTCTATACAGTTTGACGAGTTTTTTATCCGTAATTCATACACGGAGCGCTTGATCGAGGTCGTTAAGACACGTTTCCCGACTGAGCAAATCCTTTGCTATCCCGATATGACAGGAATTAAGCGAGAGACCAAGAGATCCGGCGGGGCGTCAAAGTCTGATATCGGACTCCTCAGAAATGCGGGTTTCACTATCAAGGGGACTCGAAATCCCCTCGTCCGGGATCGTCTCGCTTGTGTAAATAACGCTTTCTCTCAAGGACTCGTTAAAATTATGGATAATTGCACCTATGCAATTCGGGATTATGAACAAGTTACAAAAGATAAATACGGGGAGATTGACAAACCGTCGGGGACGTTACTCACTCACATGAGCGACAACGGGGGATATTATCTCTCCCGGACTTACCCGATAATGAAATCGAGATCGGTTCAGTTATGACAAGTAAACTATTAGATCCAAAAACTGACTTGAGCAAGTTTAAATCGACCGTCTCAAGCTCTCCATATAGCGACACGGCACAAGTTGAGAGCTATATGATAGCTAAGGGCCTCGCCAAAGCTGAGAGGCTTAAAAACGCCCAGGTCGCTCAAGATTTCCTCTCAAATGATACGATTGCAATCAAGAAATATTTAAAAGAGGATCTCCTCAGGACCTTTGACGAGGACGACGTCGACGAATTCCAATTCGCCTATATAAACCCGGTCCCTAAGATCGTCAAAAGGATATCCCTCCTCTATAAGAACCCCGCTCAAAGAGAGATTGTCGGGAACGTCGTCGGGACGGACCGCCTCAATTACGCCTTAAAGCGTACCGGATACGACAAGCACATGAGAGAGACCCATAAAGGGACCAAGCTCCATAATACCGTATTAATTGGAGTCCTCCCAGACGGCTTAGGGTCTGTCCGTCACGTTATTTTGAGACCGGATATCGTTGATATTGCAGAAAACCCGGACAATTATCTCGAAATGGACGCCCTTAAGTATCCAACCATGAGAAAAATCAAAGGAAAAGAGATAATCGTCTATGAGTATTGGAGCAAGACCGAACACCTTTGGCTTGATACGGACGACAATATAATAACAACCGACGGCGCTCCGGACAGCTCGGATCATCCCGGTTTTATGCCTTTTATCCCTGCCCGACTACAAGACGATAACGACTTTTTCGGAGACGGGATGCTCGACCTAATCGACGCCGTCCGAAATATCAATTTTCTCATGACCTCGGCGCTTGTCGAAAATATCATAATGAGCGCTTTCGGACAGCTACTCCTCATTAATACGGGGTTAAGCAACGTAAAGCTAGGGCCTAAGCACCCGATTTTTGTCGACGACGTCGACGAATCTATGGCAACCCCCGACGTTAAAAACGTCTCCGGGTCCCCTCACACGGATGAGACCCGATCAACTATCGACTGGATGCACAAAACCCAAGGCATGATTAACGGCCTCCCCGCCTCCGATTTCTCGGATACGGAGACCATCATCTCAGGTTATGCAAAATTGATTGATCACCTCGAGCTCCTGGACGAGCGAGAGGCCGACGCTTTGGTTTTTGACTCAATAGAGCTCCGTTATCTTGAAATATTCGCTAAAATGTGGAATATCTACGCTCTCGGCAATAAGAAGATCCCCGAGGATCTCACAAAGCTAAATATCACATATCCCCCGATCAAATTCCCCGAAACTCAGCAAGAAAAGACGGAGAAATGGCGAGCCCGTATCGAAATGGGTCGAGGAAATCAGATTGATTGGATCATGGAGGACAATCCCGGCATGAATCGAGACGACGCCAAGAAGAAATATCTTGAAGTCCAAAAAGAAAGCCGAGAATTGAAAATGAACATTAGAGGGGGCGCTCCGAATTCCAACGACCTCCCCGAGGAGGATTAGATCCGATGAAACCAAACGAAAAGAAGATCGACGACGCTATGACTCCCGAGGAGGTTGCTCAGGATATGCTCGACGAGGCCAATAGACCCAAGCGGAAACCTTATAATCTGAAAATCGAGGGGAGTCTTGTCCCTGGGAGAGCCCCGAAAAGTCTTGGAGGCGGGAAACGCCCTAAAAAGTAGTTAATCCACGATTATTTAAGGAGGAAAAATGGCAAAAAATAAACTTACCAAAGCGGATTTCGAGCTCTTTAAAGCTGAGTGTTCGAAGTGGATCGAGAAATTTAATCTCAATGACAACGATATCGTATTCTCTCATAAGAATATTGGACCCAACCTCGGGCAAATGGTCTATAATTACAAAGCCCGCCGTTGTGAGATCTCTCTTTGCCTCTCTTTCGATGGAATGGATAACGGGACGAATTTCAGTAAAGAGAAACAAATCAAAGAGACGGCTTTCCATGAGGTCGCCGAATTACTCCTCGCCCGGATAACCGCTCTCACTTATGCCCGATTTATTGACGGGGACGAGATCGAAGCCGAGACCCACGCCGTTATCCATAGGATTCAAAGGATTCTTTTAAGTGCCTAAAAAGGACATTTACGACGCTCTAAGGAAGCTCCCGAGCGCCCTCACTAGTAAATACCGAAAAGACGACGCTCGCCTCAATGAGTTTGAGCGGAATATGATCCGGGTCCAAAAAGAAATGATGAATCGAGTCCTCGGGCTCGTGAATAAATTGGAAATTGGCGAGGACGGGAATATCCTCTCCAATACGGACAATATCGGGACCGCCTCTAAATCCCTGGCAACCCTCCGGAGATCTCTTACTCGCTCAGGATATAAAGAGCTTGTCGCCGATCACGTCGCCGGGTTTGGGGATAACGTCGATCAAATTATTAATATTGCCCGAGCCGTTGGGGTCGAAATGGACGTCGCTGTCCTGGATCCTAAGGAGCTTACGAATTTACAAGGCGAATACCTGTCCGAGTTTGACGAGATCGGGGAGAAAGCCGTTAAGGAGCTTAAAAAGGGTATTTACGACGCAACCCTCAACGGGACGCCCTCCGGAGATCTTATCTCCAACCTCCAAAAGACGATTATCGGAGAGGACAAGCGGGGCGGGAAGCTCAAAAACTATGCTAAGACATACGCCCAAACCTCTCAAATGGGATATGACAGACACGTCGGAAACCGCATGGCCGAGGAGACGGGCTTTGTCGATTATATCTATCTCGGCCCGGACGACTCGATAACTCGCCCCTTTTGTAATTCTCACATAAATAAAGTTTTTACTCTCGAGGAGATCCAATCCCTCAGCAACGGCCAAAATTTAAGCGTCCGTCAATATGGCGGGGGTTGGAACTGTCGGCACTTTTTCCAGGTAGTCGATCCGGAAACGGCCCAAGAGATCCGGGAGAACGGTCTCGAGATGCCCGGTAAGGACAAAAAGACCCCGCCAAAGCCCAAGGTTAAGCCTCAGGCCAAGCCGAAAGCGAAAGCCGCCCCCAAAGCCCGACCCAAGCCGAAAGCGTCTCCTAAGCCTCCTAAGGTCCCGAAAAAAGCAAAAGGGGAGGACGGGGATCCGAGAGTTAAAGACGGACCCGTCCCCGTTGTGAATGTTAAAAATGACCGGGCAAATAAAGTCATAAATAACGAGACAACGGACGACGCTCGCCGGATTATTAAAAATCTGAGAAAGCCCCGAGAGATCCTCCCTCCGGATAGGGGACGATCTCATTATAAGCCGGGATCGACTCGTATTTATGCAAACCTGGACAGTCAAGAGACCCTCCTCCATGAATACGGACACCATATCGACCACATGAAAGCAATGTCGGGCAAGGTCCGGAGCTCCTCGGTTTTTAGGGTTGCTTATGGCGAGGACCGGGCAAGATTTACAGGAAATAACGCCCGCCGGATCCAAGAGCTCAAGGATAAATGGTATACGGTCGAGCAACTCTATCGAAAAAGAGGACCGAATAAGGGCAAAAATTACGGTTATATGTCCAAGACTAAGGAGTCTTGGCAATCCGGGGTTACTGACATTGTCGACGCCTTGACTATGGGGCGAGCTTACGACGAATATGGTCTCCCGGGACATGGGGGTAGATATTACAAGCAAGCCGTTTGGTTGAAAGATACTGAAATTTACGCTAATATGTTTAGCGCTTGGAGTCGCAAGGATCGGACGGGTTGGGATGAGATAAAAGAGCTCTTTCCCTCTATGTCCAAAGCCTTTCAAGCCGATATGGACGAGACCTTAAATAAGGTGGATTGGAATCAAACTTATGCAGGATAAACCGCTTACCGAGATCCTAAAAGAGAGACATTTAAAAGAGCTCAAGGTCGAACCGTATATTATCGGGCTCTATCGTCGGGACCAAGAGAGGCTTATCGAGGGGTTAGAAAAAGCCTTGAGTGATAAGGTCCCTTATGATGAGAGAGATCTCCTCTCCCGGGAGGACCGGGACGCTTTCGAGAAAGGCGAGCTCTTTCTCTAAATGGAAAAGTTTATCGGAGCTCGAGTCTCCTCGACTACAAAGCTCGCCTCGATTAAGCCGATTTCCGCTCAGTTTATGAGGCGTCTCGGGGTTAAGGTGCAAAAGGACGTCCGGATCCGGACTCTCAAGGGATCCGGGGCTTATGGATCCGAAAACAATCTCGTCGAGCAGAGACACCCGAAAGGATACTCCGAGGCCCCCGCAATAATCCCAATCTCGACCCCGGCTCTCCGGAAATACTATCGCTCAACCCTCAAAGGGGGAAACTCACGTCGAGGGATGAAAAAGGGCGACTCTAAAGCCCGCTTTGTCCGTCTCCCTGGGGGATATAAGCAGTATAGACAGATACACGGCCGAAACGTCGCTCGGGTCGATCATACTTTTACGGGATCCATGCTAAACTCTCTCCGGGTTTATGCGACAAACCGCAAAATCTCGATCACGGTCCCCGCCTCTCAGTTAAACAAGGCATATTACACCGACAAACTCCGTCCCTGGTTTAAAATGACCAAGCGAGAGCAAATCAGCGCCGGAAAAACCGTCTCGAAAGAATACGTCCGGTTTTATAAGTAACCCCCCCTTACCCTCAGATTTATGAGGTAAAAACCCGCCTTTACATTTCCCAACTTATTCCCATGAGTAAACGGAATTTATCAAAAAACTCAAATAGCTACAAAGGGAAGTCATGAAATTGACAACGGATGAGCAAGCTCGGCTCAAGATTTTAACGGGCAAAAAGGCCGACGATTTGACGGACGAGGAAAAAACAGAGCTCAAAGGGCTCGAGGAAAAAGCTGAGAAAGACGAGAAAGGGGATCCTGACTATAAGGGAGATCTATCTCAAGAGGCTTTTAATGCTATGTATGCCGAGAACAAAGCGAGCCGGAAAGCCAAAAAGGACGAGAAAATCCGAGCCGACGCCCTCCAATTACAGATTGACACCGAGGACGAGAAAAACCGTCTCGAAAATGGCGAGGCTAAAGATCTCTTGAAAGCTGAGAAGCTCAAAACCGAGACTCTCAAAACCGAAAACGAGGGATATCGCAAGGCCAACGCTAAAAAATGGGAAGCCCTCAAAAAGACTCTCCCTCCCAAGGTAGCCGACAAGTTTAAAGACGGCGACACTCCCGACATTATCTCCGCCAATATAGCCAAGTACGACGAATATGTCGAAATCGGCTTTATTACTCAGGACGGAAAGATCAAAGGGGACAACACGCCCGCCGGAGGTTTTGAAAAATACACCTGGAAAGACCTTTGCGAAACCCCAGGACTTGCCGACAAAATCCAAAGAGAAAACCCCGAGCTATACAATAAGCTCCGAAAAAATAGAAAGTAGAATTTTATTATGACCAAAATTGCCGATATCATAAATCCTCAAGTCATTGAAGATTTAGCAGTCGAAAAACTGCCCGAAAACATTGCTTTTTTAACCTCCGGCGCTGTTGATACCGATGTCGATACAGGGATCGAAGCGGGCGGAACTCACCTCACAATGTCATATTTCGCCGAGGACGGCGAGGACATGGAGGCCGTAACCGATGAGGACGCCGATCTAACCGCCCGGAGTATCTCAGAAACCGAGGAGCTCGCCGTTGTTATTCGCAAGGCCGAGCTCGTCTCAATTTTTGAGTCGGCCGTTATCGTTGGTCATAGAGATCCAAATATGACCCTCGCACAGCGTTTCGCCGGGAAAGCCGGGAAAGCTATTGATAACAGTCTTGTCTCTGTCGCTATCGGAGCGACTCCCTCCGCAAATGAGTCCGACGTTGCTGTCGACGACACGGACGCTCTCCAATTGCTCGACGCCGACGTAATTATCGACGGGGCCGGATTGCTTGGGGATCAGCAAGACGAAATCGCAATTATGATTATGCACTCAAAGGTCTATCTCGACCTTAAGAGCGCAAATCTTATTGACATGGTGCTCCCCTCAGATAGCACTCAACCAATTCCTTTTTATGGCGGAAAACGTGTGATCGTTTCGGATCGTTGTCCTAAAGACATCTCCAACGGAGCGGGATATTATGAATACACAACCTTTCTTGTAGGTAAAAAGGCAATGGTCGTCGATTATCAGAGAAAGCTCAACATTAAAACGGACGAGGATATCTCGACCCAGGTCACTCAATTTCTTATCCGAGGCGACGTTCACTATATCGCTCACCTTAAGGGAATGGGATTTGATTCAGCTACAAGCCTACCCTCCGAGGCCAATCTCCAAGACTCGACGAAATGGACACAAAAGGCTTACGACGCCAAGAGTATTCATATCGTCAAAATGATTACTAACTAAGAGATTTTGATCTCAAGGAGGCGCTTTGTTATACGCAAGAAAAAGACGACTGAGAGCCGAAGCCAAGGCGAAAGCTAAGGCCAAGGCAAGCCCCGTTGTCGATCTCGAAAACTTGGTTTTTAACCCCGTGACACTCAAAAAGGAGCACTCCCGGAAAGAGCTTAACGCTATCGCCGAGGGGCTCAAGTGTGAGGGTTACGAGGACGCCGAGACGAAACAGGCCGTTGTTGATCTTATCATGGAGAAAGCTCCTAAGGATCCCGACGACTAGGTTTTTATGGCCTTATCTATATCCATTACCGACGATATGCTCAAAGAGACCTCCGCTTTATTCGGGGGTCTCGATTCTGTCAAATGGCCGGGAGATACTGACACGGCCAAGGTTAGAGCCGAGGGGCTTCGACAAGTAAAAAACGCCCTCACTCAATCGGGTATAGATTCGGATGATATCGCCGCCGACGACGCCTCTCTCAAATTCGCCATTATATACAAGACGCTTTCTATCTTGTTTTATGGTCTCATGAGACGCCCCGGCGACGTCTGGGAGGAGAGATCTCTCAAATTCGAGAGAGAATTCCAAGACAATTTCCGCTCGGCGATTATCACCCTGGACACCGGATCGACTACAACGGCACAAGGGAGGGCTACTCGATGAGTGTTTTCTCTGTCGCTCGTGCTCTTATAAAGACCATAATCGAAGCCGAACCCCTCTCTTTTGTTGAGAGCTCCTTTATTGAGATCGGCGAGGATGCTCCTCAGTCTGACCTCGACAAAGGTTTCGCTTTAAAAGCTCTCAGTATCCCCGAGAATAGTATCTCGGCGCATATTTCGGACTCTTTAAAATTCGAATTATCTCTTGAGGTTTCTCTCCGTTGTCATACGGTCGACGAATACGAGGACAGTCTCGGAGATCTCGAGGACCTGGTCAAGGCGCTATCACTAAAATTTAAAATCGGTGAGGTTGAAGTCGGAGATCTCGACGGCGACTTTTTTATTACCCAAATCCCAATAAATACACGGAGGACATAAAATGTCCCAAGATATTACCAAAACAATTTCCGGACCTATGAGTATTAACTTCGGCGAGACTCCGATAACAGTCTCCCCGGTTAATGATACCCATGTAAAGCTAATGGGAACAATCACAAAATCTGAGCGGGTCCTCGGGTCCGGGAAGATTCTTTCTCATGTAACCGGGCGTAAACTCGCCTTTGAGATTAGTATCGACGAGGTTGTTTCCTCGGCCATGGATCTCATTGAAGCTAAAAAGGGCGAATTGGTCGCAATTACTCAACTCGATCATGATACTCTCGATTTAATCACAATCGACGACGTCGAGGAGCTTAACACCGAGCTAACCGAAAATAGTTGCAAGATTTCCGGCTTTGTTTCCGGGGATGCTGAAAGCGGTTGGGCGGATTTGTTCGCAATTACGACAACCCCCGACTAGTAAGGCTTTAGCAACGAATTGAATTAGAAAGGGAGGGCGAGTCCCTCCCTTTTTTGTAAAAAATAAGGAACAAGATCTCATGAAACGATTCTCTTTAATTCTCATCCTTTTAATGGCTTTCTCAGTCTCGCTGTTTGCGGGAGATTTAGACAAACCATCCACCGCTCGAGGAAATATCATCTCAGGAAGCGAGATCTCGGATCTCTATTCTACTGTAATCGGCGACTCGACCTTTGACAATATCAAACTCAATGGAGTAAAGACCTATCGTGCTCTTGTCACTCAGAGCTCCACAGACGCCCCCGTTGCTACCGTCCTGGAGAATACTCTCGGAGATACGGTCGACTTTACCCGAACCGGGACCGGAGCTTATGTACTGGCCTTGGATAGCTGTTTTATTGCAAATAAGACTTTCCTTTATGTCGGATGCACAAATGGAGCGCTCGTCTCGACCTCAGAGGGGGCAAGTCTCGCATGGTATAACGCCGATTCTCTCCTTTTATATACGGCCGACACGCCCGGGAGCTCACTCGCTGACTCACTCATGACAAAGACCCCGGTCGAGATCCTCGTATATCCATAATAAATAATTCAACTCGCCCGGGTTAGCGCTCGGGCTTTCGTGCAAGGGCTATTCTATGGGAATTCCAACGGCTTTTAAAGATCTCGAAAACGACAAGTATGCAATCGGACCCTCCGGGGTTATCTGTATTCGTTTGGTCATAGAGGATAATGTCTCCGAGAGACCGACCAAGGCACTCCCGACCCTTGAAAACGGTAAATTTTTAGAAAACAGCAACGGCGAGACGGCTATTCGGGCGTTTTGTTTGGAGGATTAATAGATGACCGCTTTTAAAGATCTCGTTTATCAAGTTTTTGGTCTCAACTCCCAGGGACTCCCCGGGTTTAATGTAATAATCGACGGCATCGACGTCGATGGAGCTGGAAATGTCTCTATTTTAAAGAACCTAATAGTTGCCGGGGGTATCTCAGCCGCTCCCTATTACGGTGTTACTTGGAATGAGACAACCGATGGATATGCCAGAACCGGAGCTCTATCCGGCGAAGCTACCGGAGCATCACCATCGGCCTTTATGCCAGTCCAGGAAGCCATGAAACGCTGTGTTCTGGATGATTCCGGGGACGTCCTATATTTTCTCGATCCAGATGACAGTACACTAAAAGACAATGGACAGCCAGCAACCATAACAGATCAATCGCATGGCCAGGTCATGGTCCAGATCCCTAAGTTTTGGTATAAGTACAGTTATTCAGCTCCATCGCATACCTGGGAAATCTCATCTCAACCCGTAGAAGGTTTTACGGTGCATCCTGCGTTTATCAGGGATGGCCAGGAGGTTGACTTTAGATATGTGGGTGCTTATGAGGCAAGTCTTTATGATGCCACAGCTGGTGCTATGGTGGCCAGTGCCGACATCGTGACGAGCCTGTATGCCGCCGGAGACATACTCTGCTCTATATCGGGACAGTTCCCAAAGGTGAATGAAACTCGTGCCGAGTTTAGAGGTGCGGCATCGCAACGTGGAGCCGGATGGCGAGAGATGGATTTTGATTTGATGAGTGTTACCCAGCTTCTTTACCTTACAGAATATGCAGATTTTGACTCACAGACTATGATAGGCGAAGGCAGAACCGAACTCTCAGGCGGAACATGGGTAGCTGATAGCTATATCGGGGAGGCTGGGAAATCAAATTCTGACGGCAATGGTTCAGCATCGGTGGGTGGAAACAGCAACAACGCCTATATGACCTATCGAGGGATAGAGAATTTCTTTGGGAATATCTGGACCTTTATAGATGGGGTGAATATCTACAACAACGAGGCCGGGGCTTATAGCCGTGTGTTCGCATGTAATAACGAAGCTAATTTTGCCGACGATACTCAAACAAATTATGAAGAGGTCGGAGATCTGGCTCTCCTGGATGGATACCAAGATACATTGTCTCAGGTAATGCGAGGCTTTTTGCCTCTCACAGTCGGTGCAGACAGCTCAACAAAAATCACCGATTCTTTTTATACATACTACGATAATCTTGGTAGTGGCTGGACCGAGGATTACCGGGTGCTCCGGTTGGGCGGTACTGCGCTTGACGGTTCGGCGGCGGGCGTTTTCGGCGTGAATGCGCATGACGCCTCTTCGCATGACGAGGTGGATATCGGCGGTCGGTTGTGCTTTTGAAAAAAAATACGGGTTTTTGCGGGAGCAGGTGCTCCTGTTGGGCAGTAATGCGAATAACGGTTCGACGGCAGGCGTTTTCTACGTGAATGCGAATAACGCCTCTTCGAATGACAATGTGAATATCGGCGGTCAGTTATGCTTGAAGTCGTAACCGCAAAGACCTTGCCTCTTGGCAAAACACAAAGAGAATCCCACATGGTGTCAGTAGGTCATTTTGGCTCGAAAGCTCCGGGACATCCAAGCACATGAAACGTTTTGGATATTTATACGAAGAAGTCTGTTCGATTGAAAATCTCACCGAAGCCCATAAAAGGGCCAGTAAAGGAAAGGGTCATTACCGGGAAGTGAAGATGATTAATGCAACACCAGAGAAATTTCTAAGTCAACTAAGAGAAATGCTGCTTAATCAGACATTCAAAAACTCGCCATACACCAGAATGTTTCGCAATGAATATGGGAAAATGCGAGAAATATCGAAACTCCCCTATTTCCCGGACAGAATTATCCACCATGCAATCATGAATGTGATGGAGCCAATATGGATTTCGCACTTTATCAATGATACCTGGGCGTCCATCAAAGGGCGTGGAGTGCATAAGGGAGTGAGACGTATTAAGGCGGCCATGAGTGACCAGAAAGGGACACGATTCTGTTTAAAGATGGATGTCAGAAAATTTTACCCATCGGTTGACAATACAATCATGAAGGTCATTATTCGCCAGAGAGTCAAGGACGATCGCTTACTCTGGTTGATCGACGAGATCATTGATTCATCGATAGGTCTCCCAATAGGCAATTATCTATCACAGTTTTTGGCAAATCTATATCTCTCCGATATGGATCATTGGATCAAGGAACACCTTAGCGTCAAATACTACTTCCGCTATTGTGATGACATGGTGCTGCTTTTAAAAAGCAAGCGTGAGCTGCATAAATATCGCAGACTGATAGATCAGTATCTATCAGAACGTCTCAATCTTCAACTCAAGGGGGATTGGCAAGTTTTCCCTGTAGATGCCCGGGGTATTGATTTTCTCGGATATAGGTTTTTCCACGGATACACGCTCGTTCGGAAATCCATTGTGTCCAGGTTCAAGCAGAAACATAAAAGCAATAAGGTTGCTTCAATTCCGGCTTACTGGGGGTGGTTTAAGTGGGCAGACACGAACAATCTAATAAAAAGATATGGGGTTAATTATGGGTAAGGGAACAAGCATACAGCGGCCAGATCTAACCGTTTTTCGTAATCAGCGTCTCCAAGTGAGGTTCAACATCGAGGAAATGACGTCAGACGATGGCAATGGCGGGACCATTAAACAGTTCGGATACGATTATGTGGAAATCCCACAGCCTATTGATCGAAAGAAAATCATTGTGGCTTTGATCAGATCTATTTTTGATGTTGACGATGAGTTTGCACTCATAAATCTTGATCCACAGGATACCGCCTACATCGAATATCGTGCTCATGTTGACAAATGCAAATTGATTGCTGATGAGGTGTTGAGTGTCTTGTGAAAGCCTTCTCAGAGTTCTCCACAGAGGAACAACCATTAGACGGCAGGAAAAGCCGTATGGACGATATACTAAATCAGAAGATAATTGTCACGGGGTTCAGAATAAAAACGAGCAATTACAGTAAGAATGAAACCGGAAAGTATCTGACATTGCAATTTGAGATGAACAACGAGACCCAAATAATTTTCACCGGATCGGATGTATTAATCGGTCAAATGGAGCGATATGGTCAAGAGGTTCCGTTTGCCACGACTGTTAAAAAAATCAATCGGTATTATACCCTAACATGAAATGCTTATGAAACTTTACCCCCGCCAATTGGAGGCCCCGGAATAATGCTTGAAACTCTCTCAGAACGTCCCCTCGTCGTCGCTTTCTCAGGTTTAACCGTATTCGGGGCGAGCACTTCAAATGTTTTTAATGCCGTCGTTGATCCGGTCTTGAGGGGATTGATCCTTATCGGGTCCGTTGCCATTGTTTACCTGACTATTATTGTCAAATATCGACAAGTAAAAAACGAAAAAAAGGGAGAATAATCTCATGAAACGATTTATTACAATTTTTGTCCTCTTAGCCCTTATGGTTGTCCCGGTTATGGCCGGAGTATTTGACGGAGTGGGGTCATGGCTCGAAGATAACTGGAAAGCGCTCTCCGGGGTCGTTGCTGTCCTCGTTGGGGGTTACGCCGTCCCCGTTGTCCGGATTTTTGCTCGTGAGATCCTCGTCGCCTCTATAAAGGCTCTTATCTCAAGAGAAATGCTCAAACTTATGTTTTTGAAACTCGCTCATGATTACGTCGAGAGCACAGAAACCGACCTCGACAATAAATGGCTCGAGAGGGTCGAGAAAAATCTCTCATGAGATCCCAAATCCGAGAGACCGCTCTCGACTATGCGAAAGCCTTTCGGGGCGTCCCCTATGAATGGGGAGGGGATAACCCCCAGGGCCTCGATTGCTCCGGCTTTGTCGGATTAGTCTTGAGATCCGTCGGGCTCATGGCAAACAAACAGGATCTCACAGCTAAGGGAATATTCGATAAATTCGCTCAATATGCCACAGAGACGCCCTCGGCGGGTTGCCTTGTGTTATATGGTCGAAGTCTCGACAAGATCTCTCATATCGCTATTATGATCGACTCTAGGCATATCCTAGAGGCCGGGGGCGGAAACTCTAAGACGGTCGACAAGGAAACCGCCGACGAGAGAAACGCTTTCGTCCGGATGAGACCTTTTAACTATCGGACTCCGCTTGCAATAGTGGATCCTTTCCGGAGTTTCCCGAGCTAAAATGAAAATGTTTGAATATGGGAACTCGACTTTTTCGATCTCTCTCGAGGATGAGCAACTCCTCGAGGAATGGAAATCGGTCTCCCATCTTGGGGGGTTGACCCTGGACCAATTGATCCAAGTTGTCGAGGAAAATTACACTAAAGCCTCCGATTTTAGCACTCATGAGTCCGCTCATCCTGCTCCGACTACAAGGGATGCTCGAAACTCAATATCAAGTCATGGTCACGTAATAAATGCTATTGGAGAAAGTTACTCACAGTCAGTTTTTTGCTTGGCAACTGTTCTCACTAAGGCAACTACTGCTGACTTTGTTATTCCTGAGAATACAGGTGGGCTTCTTATCATTAGTGAAGATGGGAATAATAGCTATGCCAGTGCTGTTTTTAATAATGATGCTGGTACACTCGCCATGACTAAGCTAGTCGATAGTGGCTCAATAATATCCGCCGTTGGAACGTCTATAAGAGTTACCAAGTCCACAGATGGGAGTGCCAGTTATTACCTGACCTTTATTGGTAGGAATGTAAATGCGATTACGGAGAGCTAACCAACGATAATTTTAATTTAAAAGGGAGACATTTAGGGAATGGTTAAAGCTAAAAAATATACAATCGAGGGGCTAGATAGGGACGGAAAACCCGCAAAGCTCAAAGCAACTCAGACGGAACTCACCTTTAACAAGACAAAGGAGCTCATCCTTTTACTTGAAGGTCTGTCTATACAGGATCTCGCTAAAAGAGGACTAAGGGGCGTTTTTGAATATCTTGACGCTAATGAGCTATTCGAGCGCTTTTTCGATCTCATCCTTAATGCTAAAACCAAGCCCTCCCAGGTTGTCGAATTGGGGACCGTCGCCGATTCTCTCCTCCTCGATATTGTGGATGATTTTTTTTTATTAAATCGGAAGTCGATAACGAGGTTAGTCGCCTTTTTCCAAGGGAAAAAGTTCCAAACGAGTCTAGCACTTTACTTGAAAAACTGGATTACGTCTCTAAGACCTCTCGAGAAGAAATCTCCGGATCCCGAGAACTCGACGACTTAAACGAAGTGCTTTGGATGCTTTCCGGTGGGGATATATGGAAAGCGAAAGAGATTGCAAAAACAACAACGGCTCTCGAGTCGGCTTATTGGGTAAAATATGGCAAAACAACGAGTAGGGATTGAGTTATTTCTTGACGACTCCAAACTAAAACCGGAGCTCGCTCAAGCCGATCAAGAGGTTAAGACTTGGGCCGGGGGCGTCGCCTCCTCAATGACCAAGATTGCCAGCGTCGGACAAGGTCTCTTTTTCACAATAAACGGTTTTTCCCAGGCTTTCCGGGTCCTCAATGAATGGATCTCGAAGCCTATCGACACGGCCTCCGATTACGACGAGGTTTTCTCAAAATTTAATGTTGTTTTTGGTGAATATACCGAGAACGTGAGACAGTGGGCAAAGGACGTCGGAAACGCCGAGACGGGTTTCGGTCGGTCTGAAATGGCTCTCCTCTCCATGCTCTCGACTATGCAGGATACTTTTGTCCCTATGGGATTTGCTCGAAAAGAAGCCTCAGAGCTCTCAAAATCCCTTGTGGCCCTCGCTGTCGATGTTGCCTCATTCAATAACAAGATGGACGAGGACGTTATTGCCGATTTTCAGAGCGCTATTGTCGGAAATCA
>Ga0307990_1001724_pt1 | contig 18159 bp, 13 predicted proteins | sample EllFjometagen129_FD_203168 | JGI IMG/M metagenome (GOLD analysis project Ga0307990, IMG submission 203168) | Marine microbial communities from Ellis Fjord, Antarctic Ocean - #129 | ecosystem: Environmental > Aquatic > Marine > Unclassified | place: Southern Ocean | collected 2014-10-08
CTACCAGCCCCCACGGGGTTTATCCCCGTGGAGCTCTGGTCAGGCTGAAAACCAGCCCCGCCCCTGTCCAGCTCGACTACCAGCCCCCACGGGGTTTATCCCCGTGGAGCTCTGATCAAAGAAAGAAAGAAAAATGAAAACCAAAGAAACAAAAAAGCGAATCACAAAAAAATGCACCCTGAAGAAAGATAAGATCTCCGGGGAACCGGCCATTCGGCATATGCAAAACCGCTGGTTCCTGCGGATCCCGCATAGCAAATCTTTGGTAGCTCTTGCGTTACTTGCATCCTGCTCCGCAACGCTTGGCTGCTGGCAGACACGTAGCATGCGCGAAGCGCGTGTCTTGACAATTGGCTGTCCAGCGTGCGAAACCGTTGTTCTGATACACGGTCTCAACCGGAGCAGCCGCGCCATGAAAAAAATGGCTGCCGCTTTAAGAGAGGATGACTATACCGTCGTCATCTGCGACTACCCCTCGCGCAGTGCAACCGTCGAGGTCCTGGCAGACAATCTTTTCAACGTCATGAAACCACAACTGGACGCCGCCGAAAAAGTTCACTTTGTAACCCACTCAATGGGCGGCATTATGCTCCGTAAGTGGATTGAAAAAAATCCGCTCCCTAACCTCGGACGGGTTGTGATGCTTGGTCCGCCCAATGCGGGCAGTGAAACTGTTGATAAGCTGAGGGATTATGCGCTTTTTCAGTGGATCAACGGACCGGCGGGAGGTCAGCTGGGAACTCCCGCTGATTCGCTTCCAGCCACTCTTGCGCGACCTTCATTCAAGCCGGGGGTGATTGCAGGTGACCGCACCATCAATCCCTTCCTCTCAATGATGATTCCCGGAAAAGATGATGGTAAAGTTTCAGTAGAGCGCACAAAGGTCAAAAATATGGGAGATTTTATCTGTTTGCATGTCACCCATGCCTGCATGATGCGTAACCGCAAGGTTATTGAGCAGACTAAATATTTTTTAAAGAATGGAAATTTCAAAATTCGGAAAAAATAAACCCCCGCCCCGCCTCAGTCCAGCCCGACTACCAGCCCCCACGGGGTTTATACAACAGTGAAAACGCTACCCGCCCCCACGGGGTTTATCCCCGTGGAGCTCTGATCAGACTGAGTGGAGCTCTGATCAGACTGAGTGGAGCTCTGATCAGACTGAGTGGAGCTCTGATCAGACTGAGTGGAGCTCTGATCAGACTGAGTGGAGCTCTGATCAGACTGAAAGATTGAATCGCGCCCTCAATTAGAGTAGAATAACTCCTCAATTTATAATAAAAGGAGGAGCACAATGGCTGGAATATTTAAGGCATATGATATCAGAGGAATTTACGGGGAGGATTTAACAGCAGATATAGCCTATAAAATCGGGCGTGCATTTGTGACATTCACCGGTTGTAGCAGGGTAGTTGTTGCCCGCGATATCCGTCCGCATTCAGAACCTCTTTTTGAGGCGATTTCAAAGGGAATTTGTGATCAGGGTGCCGATGTGATTGATATTGGCTACAGCTCAACCCCGATGTCCTATTATGCCAATGGGACGCTCGGAGCTGACGGATCCGTCATGATTACGGCATCACATAACCCCGCACCATGGAATGGCTTTAAGCTCTGCCGAGCAAAAGCTGAACCGATCAGCGGTGCAACCGGGATAATGGATATTGAGAAGATGGTAATGGAGGACTCCTATGCAGATAAAGCAGCCGTGCCGGGAACCATCTCAACCTATGATATCCTGCCTGAGTACACAAAACATGTCGCCGCTTTTGCCAAACTGAAGAAGCCGGTGCATATTGCAATCGATTTTGCCAATGGTATGGGCCTCTGGGAAAATAAAACTCTGGAGGGGCTGATTACCTATGACGGGTTGTTTGATGAAGCTGATGGATTATTTCCCAATCACGAGGCAAACCCTCTCAATGTAGAGACTCTGGCTGACCTTCAGAAAATGGTGCGTGCGGGAAATTACGCATTTGGCGTTTCCTATGACGGCGATGCCGACCGGGCCGGATTTGTTGATGAGCAAGGAAATATTATACCGATGGATCTGACCACCGCCTTAGTTGCCCAGGATGTTCTGGCGGCTGAGAAGGGGGTTGTCTTCTATGATCTGCGTAGCAGCTGGGTGGTTAAAGAGGTCATTGAAGCCGCTGGCGGAACTCCGATGATGAGTCGCGTCGGTCACGCATTTATCAAAAAACAGATGCGCGATAACAATGCCCTGTTTGCCGGTGAGCTGAGTGGTCACTACTATTTCAAGGAGAACTTTACCGCCGAGAGTTCCGCCATGGCTATTCTCTCGCTGGCAAATATCGTCAGTAACTCCGATAAACCCCTCTCGGAGCTGGTGGCCCCTTTGAAAAAGTACTTTCAGAGCGGTGAGATTAACTCGGAGGTGAGCTGCGACCCACAGATGATTATAGCAAAACTCAAAGAGATGTTCGCTGAAGGTGATGGGCGTATCTTTGAACTGGATGGTGTCAGTGTGGAGTTTGATGACTGGTGGTTTAACGTGCGCCGTTCAAATACAGAACCGCTTATGCGCCTTAATCTAGAGGCTAAAAGCGAAGAGTTGATGATTAGTAAACGTGATCAGATTCTGGCGGTGATCAGAGCATAGCCGTTATACCCAATATTCAGTTGATATGGCAGCACGAATCCAGGTTCTTAACAGTGAAAATATATTCAACGTAATGCAGGAGCAGAGAGATGGTTAACGAAGAAGTTTATAATGAATTGATGCAGAAGTATAAAGAACATTTCGGTTTTGAACCGGATGTTGTCTCCTACGCACCCGGTCGTATTGAAGTTCTAGGTAATCACACGGATTATAATGAGGGCTATGTTTTCTCAGCTGCAATTAATTTCGGCACCTTCTTTGCTGCCCGCAGGGCTGAAGGAAGCAGCTGTCGTCTAGTCGCCGGTGATCTCATGAAAGAGGTCACTTTCGAGTGTGAATCCATTCAACCATCAGATTGCGATACCTGGCAGAACTATGTCAAGGGTACCATGGCTGGTTTGGCTGGCGATGTTGAATTTGGCTTCAACGGTATGTTCTTTGGCAACATCCCTCTGGGTAGCGGGCTCTCCAGCTCTGCCGCACTTGAAATGAGCACCGGACTCGCCCTTGGCGAACTTTATGGGATCTCCGTTGAACCGGTAGCTCTGGCAAAAATCGGACAGAAGGCAGAACATGATTATGCCGGTTGTAACTGTGGACTCCTCGATCAGATTTCAAGTCTTGCCGGGGAGAGCGCTAAGCTGGTTAAAACCGATTTCAGAACAGTTGAATATGAGTCGGTTTCAATCGGTGATGATATCTGCTTTCTTATGTGCAATACGCTCTCTAAACATGAGCTGGTTGATGGTGCATACAATAAGCTGCGTGAGGCCTGTGAGCGTTGTGCCGAACACTTCGCCAAGGTTCTTAACCATCCGGTCAGGGCACTACGCGATGTCAGCATGGCTGAGTGGGCCGTTTATAAACAGGACCTACCCGAGCAGATTGCCCGCTGCGGAGCTCACCCTATAGGTGAAGATGAACGCGTTCTTCTAGGTGCCGATCTTCTCGCTAAAGGCGATCTGGAGGGATTTGGTGCATTGATGTTTGACTCTCATGAGAGTTCAAGGGTGCTTTTCGGTAACTCCTGCGAAGAGCTGGACTTCGTTGTTGCAACTGCAAAAAATATTCCGGGTGCGCTTGGGGCACGCTTGTCAGGAGGCGGTTTTGGTGGTTCTGCGGTTGTTCTGGTCAATCCGCGTGATGCCGTAACCGTGGGAGCTGCATTGGAGAGTGCGTTCGAATCTAAATATGGATATTCCTGTGAGGTCAGTGTTATTACTCCTTCGCAAGGAGCGCATCTGATTAATCGCCCATAAAAAAACCGCGATACCTGCAACGGTTCGCGGTTTTTTTGTCATAGAATAGCAGCTTGGTACTTATACATCCTGATCTTCGTCAACGTTCTCGTTTTGAGCACTTCCACTGAGAGAGGGCTCTTCATTTTCATCAATCAGGGGATTGACCGGTTTGAAATCCTGTTGCTTAAGGTTCCACTTCAACCATTCACTAAATATATCGTTGGCACGCCGACGCGCTATCTGAGAACGCACCTGCGGGCGCATCATTTCGGCTGAGAGCGCATCGCCGGGCTTACGCTCCTGAACATAGATCAGTAACGAAGATGTGGCACTGACCGGGACCGCCTTGGATATAGATCCTTTTTTGACACTCATTGCTCCATAAGCAATTGAAAAACTGTTTTTAAACTGCTGGTTTCTGAGGTTGCTGACGCTGTATGTAATGGATGTCGATACGTTCATCGCTTTAGATTCAGCTGCATCTGTAAAGGAAATCCCTTTCTTTAAAATCTCACTGAGCTCATCATGCAGTTTCTTCGTGTGATTAGAGAAGGCATCAGTACGGGCTTTTGCGAGTGCCTGATCCCGGATCTGATCCCGAACCAGATCAAACTCAGGTGTGTGCGCTGCACTCTCTTTGAGTTGCTCTATGATGTAGATGTAATCATCACCGACAACAATTCCGTAGCGAGCGTCGGCTCTTTCCGGATCAAGCTCGAAGGCCGCTGATAGGAAGTCTTCGGCATTTTGAACCCAGGATATCTGATCCGTTACACTGAACATGGGTGATGTTTTGATCTTAATCTCTGAGGATTTTGCAAACTCTTCTATTGCATCAATCGTATCTTCTTCGTTCTGATCTGCAATACTTCCGTAAACGTTGAAGGTGATGCTTGTTGTCGCGCAGTTACGAGCCTCCTCCATCAACATCTCTTTTTTGATCTCATCCTTGACATCTTCAAAAGGTGCGGTTTCCGTTGTATTATTTGTGGTGGCACGTTGATATTCTTCGATATTATCATCGTAGAATAAATTCATGTCTTCTTCTGAAACTGAGACATGAGCCAGATAGTTTGAGACAGGAATTTCAACATATTTGACAGAGACCTGATCAGGAAGCGCAAAATCCGCTTTGTTTCCCTCATAAAATTTCAGATAGTCCTTGTCGTTTAAATCCATTTCAGCATCAGCAAAGGTATTGCTGATGACAGTGGTCTGCACTGTAAAGAGGTCGGTCATGCCAGCCAGTTCGTCTTCCAGCTCCATGGGTGAAATCCATGTGGCTGTCTGAATCAGCGCTGCATTTTTCATCAGTGAAAGCTGATGTGCTACAAGCTTCTCATAAATCGCCGGTGTCATATCCAGCTGAGATTTAAGGATGGCGCGGTAGATGTTAATATCAAAGCCGGCAGCTCCTTGAAATGCCGGTGTCTTTTTGATTTCGCTACGTACCTCTTCGAGGCTGCTGTTGAGTCCATTTGCTTTGGCTGTACGAGCTGAGGCAAGCTGTTCCCAAGCACGAAGGTCAACAACAGATGCTGATGTTTCGGTGTCGCGGTTTTGTCCGAAACCGCGTATGGAGTTAACGGCCAACGTGAAATCAGCTATAGTGACAGGTGTCCCGTTGATGGTTCCAGCGGTCTGTTTCTTCTCTGGATTCCGCATACAGGATCCTGCTCCCACAAAGGCGATTGCGATAACTATGGCAAAGAAACCCCATAGGATTCTGTTCCGGATAAGTCGATTGAAGTGATAGATAAACACGGTTATTTTCTCGATTATTTAGTTCGGTGCGCAATCTTTTACGGTAAGAAAAATCAGTGGCTTGCGCGTGCCGCCGGTTCTTCGTGTATTGCTACAAAAGTTTATATTAGAATCCGGAGCCGCTGCCGGCATTACTTTCATTCTCCATTAACGGCAGAAGCGGAGGCAGCTCTTCATTAACAGCAGGCTCCTCGTCGCTCTGGACAAGCTCTCCTGTCGTCAGTGACTCGCGTCCCTGCGCATAAACAAAGCGGTGCCGGGCGATTCCTTTGGGGCTGATAATCAATGCTGAGACAATTGTGCGTCCGCCGACAGGGGCTATCTCCCGCCACAGTTTGACAATCGCTTTTGGTGACATCGAAAATGTTACCGGTTCTGCCTCTCCATCAGGAAGTTCAATCGCAAAGTCACCCGAGACAGAGGTCAGCCTGGTAAAAGTGCGGTCTGAAGTTGTCAGAATGTTAACTTTGTTTGCAGCCTGCAGTGCCGGAATGGTGTAGTTAGGTCCCTCAATCCGGGCTTTTCCGGTAATGCTGTAACCTTTAAAGAGATCATTTCCGCCCTCTGTCGTAAGTATGTATTCTCCACGACCAGACATGTTTTTAATCTCCGCATTGGGGGTGTTAATCGTGAATTTGCCATCAGCAAGATTGTCGCGCAGGGTTGTTTTAAAACGGCCTCGATTCAGCTTAACGGTTAAACTTTTGATCCTCTGCAGCTGGACGTTTTCCATGCATGCCGTAACAACCAGCTCTGTGTCGGCCTCCATGATAGCACTGTCTTCAGTTGAGAAGATCATAATGCAGTTACTGTCAGCACCGGTGCGAAATGTGGTACCCATCGGGTAGGCCTTGCCGTATTTCATTTGCTCAAATCCGCTCTTGTCAGGATTGCTGACTTCGCACATTCCATGTATGTTGACTATGCGGACAAGATTCGCAAATTGAGTCTCTTTGATACCGTATTTTTTTGAAATAACAACTTTAGCTTTAAGTTTGTTTGTTTCCTGAGCATTTGCTGACAACATAGATGTTGCCGTACATATGCCTATTATCAGAAATCTTCCTTTATTTATCATGAAGACCGCTCCCTCAATTACACGCATCGTTAAAAAAAAGAATATACCTCTCTACCATCAAAAGGTTCTCAGATAATATAATATATGAGCCCTTTCGTCAATCGTTGCTTTTATAAAAAAAGGCGGTATGCCACCGCATCCCGCCTCTTTTTTAAAATCGCCCATCTCCGATGATCACTGATTAACAGAAGTTGTCGGTTCCAGCTTGGAATTCAGGGTCCTGCCGGCTTCATCAGCCATATCAAACAGTGAACGCTTGGACCGTGGTTCGTAACGCTCAACCACATCTTCCAGGTTGGCAATTGTCATCTCCCACATGGGATCATCGGTTTTTTCAGCTTTCAGCTCTTCAAGCAATTTTTTTGCCTCGTCTTTGTTGCCCTGCCGGGTCAAAACACGAGCAAGACCCATCTTTGCCTGTGGGTATAAGTAGCTCTCTTTGTGATTTTCACTGAAATCTTTGAATATTTGTAGCGCTTCCTCATTCTTTTCCAAAGCTTCGAGAGCATGTGCACGGCCCAAGAGGATCAGATCTGCGAACTCTTTAGAAACTCCTTTGCTTGTGCAGGCATCATAGGCCTCTAGCGCCTCTTTATATTTTGACGCATCGTAATATGCCTTGGCTAAACGCAGACGGGTCGTGTTTCCGGGTTTAAGGTTTCCGTATTTTGCAACAACTGCTTCCAGATCATCTACCGAAACAGCCTGGCGCATCTCGATATTAGCTTCAGCGGCCTTGCTTTTTTTGTAGCGAATAAAGGCAAAAGCCCCAAATCCAATCAGCGCCACAGCACTTATGCTGATTATGGATTGCGGCCCTTTCGCTTTCCACCAATCATACAGAGGCAGCAATTCTTCAGGAAGATTCTCGGGAATAGGCTGAACTTTCTCAACCTTACTTTTGTCAATACTATCTGTTGTATTCTCACTCATACGGATTGCCCTTATAATTAATAAAGAGATGAGATTATGAGCTATTTACAGGGTGTAAATCAAGAACAAATCTGTCCAAATTTAATTTAGACAGATTTTATCTCTGGATTTGACACGGCTGAATTACTCAGAGACTTCAAATTTTGAGTAAAAAGGCAGCATCGGGTATCCATTGTCAACGCCACTGAAAGAGAATAAACCCGAGGTTGTTTTAGTTCCTCCCTCGACTTTGGAGACGTGAGTGCCGACACAGGTACAACCTGATATGAATAAAGCTGTCAGAATAATTGCTGATAGTGTGAATAGTTTTGTCATGATCTGAATCTTCCTTTACTTATTAAATGTGGCACCATTCTCTGATAATAGAGTTGTTGTAGTCAAGTAGATTCGTAAAAGTTATTTTCTCTGAAAAAGAATATCCTTTTGGGCATTCCGACTTTTGAGTGGGTAACACTTCCGAGGTCAAGGACCTCAGCTAAAACAAAGGCTTTGATCTCTGTAAATCTGTAGGGCGGGGGCCGTGACCCCGCCACGCAACGTGCGAAATATTTCTTTGACCCATAAAAAAAACCGGAAGAGCATCCTTTTTCGCAAAATCCTAAAACCTAAACACCTATAGCCTAAACACCTACACCCTAAACACCTACACCCTGATGGGATGCCAGCTTAATTTGGTTGAGTTAATGCCTTGGCGAACGCCTCTCCGATCTGGATGATCGTTTTGCCGCAACCAAAGTAATGAAAGCCCTGGCTCGACTTAGCGAGGCTCTGTATCCGCTTGTCCTCTTCGGTGAATTCCTTGGCCACCAATGCCTCTTGTCGTTTCTTTGAAAACTCTTTGGTCTTACGCCTGAACGCACGTTTCTCGTCCTTGCTCATTTTCGTTTGGTCGACGCCCTTTTCCATCTCCTTGACCTCATTCTTTACCTGAGCCTTGATCTTGCCCTGCATACCATCGATTTCGGCAAGCTTGGTGGGCCAGAATTCGCCGGTTTTGACTGCAAAGACGTTGCCCTTGAATTCATCTATCGCAGCTGGAGCGGCCATGGCCTTCTGAAAACCCGGTTTGATGCCACGATATCGAGGTGAGACCTTCGCCTCAGTCTCTGCGGTGGCGACTCCACCCACGCCCATGACGCCGATGACAAACGGCATCTTCGGCGTATCAAGGTCTTTACGCACGTCACGGATGAAGTGGCAGAGGAGTTTGCTGTATCGGTCATAGCCGCCCGGTTTGGTCCGGTTGGGATATCTGTGGCTGTTGACCATGTCATTCCAGCCCTGGAACCAGACGAAGCCGGCAATCTCGTAGCCCTTGGTCTTGTCGTACCCCGGATACACCTTGCTCGGATCGGCGAGAACCGCTTTGATGTGCTCCATCATCAATCGGTAATAGTGGCCGGAGGCTTTAAGAACCGCTTTCTGACGTTCTTTGGTGTAGTCTTTCCCCAGTCCGTCCGAGAAATCATAGGGGCCGGCACTGGGTGAACGGAAGTCGATACAGAGACTCTTGCCGCCCCAGGCGGTCTTGATGATCAAGATCGGTTCCTTCACCTGCTCGTACATAGTGATGCCAAAACCGAGCTCGGGGCCAAATTCGTCCGGGTTAGTCGTTCCGCCGCCATAGCCAACGGTCAGGAGCCCCTCCTTCTTCGTCGGGCTACCTTTGGACCCTGAGATAGCAGAAATGAACACGTTCTTGTGGATCAGCGGCTTGCCATCCTTGTTCACGATATTGGTCAACAGTGGCTGTGTCACGGGGTCTTCGGCCATGTAAGGCAACGTCGAACTTTTCGCGTGCCCCTGCATATTGGACTGACCGACCAGGATATAGACCTTGAGCGGTTTCTCGGCAGCATATGCTGCACTCAGAGCTACCGCAAAAGCGGCGACGGTACCAAATCTTAATAGACGTTTTAACATGATATTTCTCCTTTTTTTTGACCTAATTCGGCTCTTTGGTTAGGCCCTTTTGGGGCGAATAATTTTTTTGACACGGTATCGGCTTATCAGGAGTATATGCGGGTGTATTCTCCAGCCCAGCTTAAGGTCGAGGCTGAAAGCAATGTTACAATTGCAATCATTTTGGTCATTCTAAACACATTCATTGTCCCCATTAATTTATAGTTATTTCCCATATTATCCCCAAATATGTAAATAAGATTACCATCCCTGTTTAGGGTTGTCGATTACGATTATTTCAGAATGTTTAGGATAACTTGCAAAAAAAGGCGCAGTTATTCTTTGTCGAGTTTATCTGTTTGTTGGATTAGTTTAGTTTGCTATATCAATCAGTAAAGAGTGATAGTGTGGGACTGGCCTTCTGACAACGACTTGTTGTAAATAGAGGTGCCGGCAGAATCGGTGACATGGACGTGAGTCTTGTTACCGTCTCTTGAGACTTCAAGATTCCAGACCATTCCGAAGGCATAAATCTTTCGCAATGTCATGGTTTTCCAGACTTTTGGTAATCTTGGAGTACAGTCAAAAGAATTCCATCCTGTGGGGTGAATTCCGAATACACCTTCTGTAAATATGCGGCAATAGAGCCCACTTTCCGCCGAAAGGTGACTTTGGTTCTGTTCCGGAAAAGCTTCAATGACATAGGGAACGTGATCGCCAAGCAAGCGCCTTCCTGAAAAGGAAGATAGCTTTTCCAGTCCTCTATCCGCTTCCTCGCTTGCCATGATTCCTCTCAAAGCATACAACGTTGATCGATCCCAAACCGTTCTTGTTCCGGCCTTGGTCAATAAGCCGTTTTCCGTCCATAATTCAGGACTGAACAGCGCGTCAACTGTACCGCAAAGTCGGTCATAAATACCAACCGTGAGGGGGATACAGATCCAACTCCTTAGAATGTCATTTCCTCTATAATATTGATACGTAGCATAGCCATTCACATCCGCTTCAAAACAGGTGCTAATCGCAAGCCGCAACGCTTGGGCTTCTTTCTGATATTGAGCTATTAGGGATGCGTCTTTGCCTAACGCCTTTGCCAGATAGGCACTGGATATTAACGCATCGTAATAAAGAGAAGAAGTGCATAGGTTGGTGTTTCCGGTAGGAAAGCGCCCCTCAAGTTCATCTGTTTTTGAAGTGATGACGCCCTGGCTATTCTTTTGGTGTTTGCAGTATTCCAGACACCATTCGATCAGCGGCCAGACTTCTTTGCTCCATTCAGGGTTTCCCGATGACAGGCAGAAGCGCGCAGCACCATAGGCAATCATGGCTGCATCACCACGGTCACCTGCGCCATTCCAGATGCCACGACCTTCGGCAATGATAGAACTCGGAATCGGCGTATACTGGGGATTCATCTTTTTGGCAAAATGACGAAAGCAGTTCAGTGCGCTTTCATTGCCTGCGGTGTTTCCCAGAAAGGGAAAGAAGGGGTTGACATATTCGGCCTGATCATTGGCCCATATCGCAGCTAGGTATTTGTTGTAGCCTCCGGGGCCGTGCATCAGTCCGCCGCGCGTTGAGAATATACTTTCGGTTGCCCGAAGCTTGGAAAAGGCAAACAGACGATTGAGCACGGGATCCGGTGTCTTCAGTACAAGGTGTTCTTCCATTTCCTCTATGAAAGCCCGCCGAGCCGTAAGTTCTGCTTCCGGATTGCCATAGTACGGAGCATCATTCTCTTTTCTTGCACTGCGCACCAAGGTATAGGAAATCTTCTCATTTGGCGCTAACAGATACGTCCCTTCTCCAATGAGGAACTCTTCAATTTTATACGAGCCAAAGACACCCTTCTCGCGAGGAGTCTCAATCTGTTTTCTCCACGAGGGGATATGAATCTTCACTGATTCATTCCCCGAATTTTTCACGCAACACAAATCGAAAATGGCAGGGGAGTGCACACTTGGAAAAATAGTTCGCGTAAAGGTGATACCCTCATCATGCTGGCTGCTGAACGACAACATCCCATGAATGGCGACATTTTGAACGTTCCCTGACGACAATTTTTTTCCATTAACAACAGGTTTTGGATCACTCTCTCCGTTTAGTTTTATTTGCAAACTGGCATGCGTATTGTCAGGAATGGTTCGCAGCATGGGCCAGCGAATGACGCGTGTGGCATGCAATGCACCCTCGGTGCTGATCTTCCATTCTAGAATCATATCAACACTCTGTCCGGACATTGCCATATGGTCTGCGTGTGGAAGGGACTCGTTGCTTTGGAGATTCCAGTTGATCCCCCCTTCTTCAGCCAATTGCCATGTGCTGGCGGATGCGTCTTCGAGCACAACCGCATGGACGACCAGACAATATAACAATGTACAGATAGTTTTATTCATCTCTTTATGCCCCCGTTTTCTTTAATTTCAATAGTCCAACGATCAGCATGACCGTCTTTTTAAATCGAGCCGCAAATCGGCGCAGTTTGAAAAGTACGAGTTCATGCTATGGTTGTGTGCCGGACAAGCCCGATTACTTGTTTATATGCTTTAAAAGCATACCGAATTCGAAATTAATGTCAATCGTAACTTCGTAACTTCGGGGGTGCGATTTTTTGTTGTTGAAACGGTGCGTTTAAGCATGATTCAACACGCTGAAGCGTGAACTGCGTACGAAAACCTGTATGTAGAACACAGTTGCTTTAGTGTGTCTTTAGATTTCCCTGTATAGTTTTCAACTAAAAAAAATCGCACCCTTTCATTTCATGGTTTATAACCATTTTTATTATTGATATGTTTTGCACAATATTTTATAATTGTTTACGACCACCTGAGACTAGGATGTTGGAAAATATAAAATATTTCTATTAAGAAATATTTCATATTTTTCCTGATTCTGAAACCAAGGGCAGGAAGGCTATTCTTACGCATTCTGACTCCCTTTCTAACAGATAAAATTCCTCTCCTCATCATGTGGGGTGTGATTCAATTTAGTTGAAAACTATCCCAAAAGTGCTCAAATAACACACTGAAGTGTGAACTACATACAGATTTTCGTACGTAGTTCACACTTCAGTGTGCTGAATCACGCGTAAACGCACTGATTCAACTAAATTGAATCACACCTCCTCATATGGTTAGATATGTAATAAATTTGACATGCAGATATTGCTATATTTTGTATTGGCAAAACCTGAAGGAGATACAATGCAAGACGATCCAAAAAAAATCAAAGAATGGAAAGAACATCTAGTACGACAGGATGAAATTGACCGCTACTTAGATAACGGCAAAGATTTTATTGATGACAATGCAATTGAAGCTGAAATTGATGCTAACAAAGAAGCTTCACCAGAGCGCATTCGTGCAATTTTAAAAAAAGCACATGAAATTAACTTAATGTCCTCAAAAGATGTGGCAACTCTTGTAAACGTCACTGACCCGGCATTACGCAAAGAAGTGTATACTGCTGCTTGCGAAATAAAAAAACAAGTATACGACAACCGTCTTGTAACATTTGCTCCGCTCTACTGTGGAAGTAAATGTGTAAACCGTTGTAGATATTGCGGATTTCGCAGTGATAATAATGACATGGAACGCCGTGTTCTTAGCATGGACGAAATTAAAAAAGAAGCAGAAGTGTTAGCTGGAAAAATCGGACACAAACGACTTGTAATGGTTTACGGTGAACATCCGGAAACAGATGCACAGTACATTGCGGACAGTATGAAAGCCGTTTACAGTGTAAAAGTACCGACAAAACATGGATTTGGACAAATTCGCCGTGTAAATATAAACGCCGCTCCTCTGCCAATTGATGACTTTGAAATTCTTAAAGAAGCCGGAATTGGAACATATCAGGTATTTCAAGAAACATATCACAAAAAAACATATCGAGAAGTCCACCCGGAAGGAACTCTTAAAGGAAATTACCTGTGGCGTTTATATGCCCTGCATCGCTCAATGGATGCAGGAATTGATGACGTTGCAGTAGGTGTTCTGTTTGGTTTGTATGACTGGAAATTTGAAGTAATGGGACTTGTTGCTCATTCTGCAGATCTCGAAAAACGCTATGGAATTGGACCCCACTCCGTTTCTGTTCCTCGTCTTGAACCAGCAGAAGGCACTGATTTTTCCTGGGTAAAACACTGGGTAAGCGATGACGACTTTAAATATCTTGTTGCGGTTTTGCGTGTTGCAATTCCTTATGCAGGCTTTATCGTAACAAATCGAGAAAAACCTGAAATGCTCGATTCTATAATTGATATGATTACACAACGTGATGCTGATTCCCGCCTCGGAATTGGTGCATATGCGGATGCTTTTCCGGATGAAAAAACTACATCTGATGGAAGTCAAGCAAGTGAGCGTCAACAGTTTATGCTCAATGATATGAGAAGCTTGGATACTGTTGTACAGGAAAGTATAAAACGTGGACACATCATCTCGTTCTGTACAGCTGGCTATCGTTGCGGTCGTACCGGTAACAAAATCATGACATTGCTCAAAACTGGAAAAGAAGGCCACTTCTGTAAAATGAATGCTGTCTTAACCCTTCAGGAATACCTTGATGACTTTGCCAGCCCTAAGACAAAAACGATGGGTAACGAACTTATCTGCAAAGAGCTTGGTGAAATTGAAGATCGCCCGGCAGACTTTACACCAGCACAAGTTGTTGAACTTAAAAAAGCTCGCAAACGTATTCAAAACGGCGAACGCGACATTTACTTTTAGAAAACTAACAGGGGGCGAGCGCGTTTCCTAATGGTGAAACCTGAGTGGGTGCGATTTTTTTAATTGAACCACTGCTATATGAAAGAAAACACTACAAATATAAAAGCTCATATATGCATGACTGTTGCTATATTCTTTTTTGCAATAATATCACCAGTTGGAAAAATAGTGCTAGACCACATACATCCCCTTACACTGAACACATTAAGACTTTCTGGAGCTGGAATAAGTGTCGCAATAGGTCTGGGAACAGTAGATTATTATACCGTTCTTGCCACGGTGTTAATCCTTTTCGGAGTGATTTTTGTGAATAAACAAAAGATATAGATCCTGTCTTTTATTATGAGAAATAAGAAGCACTGAATTGGTGCGCCGCTTTAAATTCCCCTGGAGTCCAGCAACATGCATATTGAAGTTGACAGCCATACCCATACCATCGCCAGCGGCCATGCCTACAGCACACTTGCTGAAAATGTCACCGCAGCCGCAGGCAGGGGCATCAAACTACTCGCCATAACCGACCATGGACCAGCAATGCCGGGGGGGCCGCACTTCTGGTTTTTCAAGAATATGCGGGTCATTCCTCGAATAATCGGCGGAGTGGGTGTCCTCCGCGGTGTAGAAGCCAATATTATGAATAGTAACGGGGAGCTGGATATAAATGTCGATATACAGCAACAGTTGGACCTCGTTCTTGGCAGCCTGCATGAACCAATATTCGCACCCCAAAATAAAAGCATCCACACGGATACTGTGATCAAAACAATGGCATCCGGACAGATTGATGTCTTTGCCCATGGTGGAAACCCGGCTTTTCCAATCGATCCAGACGAGGTGGCAAAAGCGGCTGCCGAGTATCGAGTCCTGATTGAAATTAACAACTCCTCTTTTACCACGTCCCGGTCGGGCAGTGTGGCAAACTGCAGGGCTCTCGCGGAAGCGGTTGCAATACATGGCGGCCAGCTGACCTTTGGTACAGATGCGCATATTGCAACCAGGGTCGGTGTGTTTGATCAATGCGTCACCTTAGCTCAAAGCATTGATTTTCCGGAGGAGCAGATTCTCAGTCGCAGCGGACTCAATTTTTTAAATTTTCTTTTCTCAAAAAACAAACAATCAGATCTTTCAGAACTGAGTTCGTTATTTGATCAAGTATATCCGCCGTTACACGGTGGATGATTGCACCAAACAACAGATGCGCCCGACCCGAGGTATTCCCAAAAAAATAACTGTTAAGAAATGGCAAAACTTCGTATCATATTCTTCATTTTTTGGCCCTGAATTGATCGAGCCAAAGGGTCGGGCTTGAATACAGGATGCCGTAGACAGATGTGACCCAAAGGCGGGAGTGGCAATTGGAGAGAGGTGGGTTATTCCGACTTTTGTGTGGGTAAGTCTTCCGAGGTCACGGCCTGTCCTGAGCTTGTCGAAGGGGCCCTCGACTACAGTAAGAGCTTTGATGGCTATAATACTGTAGGGCTGGGGCCATGCCCCCGCCTCGCATCCTGCGAAATACTTTATCGAAAAAATAAACCAGAAAAAGCAATGGAAAAAATAATGGGAATGATTAAAACGCAGAAACAGATTATTGAAATATCCAAAATGGCTGAACTTATCTCCCAGCTTTTACAGAAAAGCCTTTCATGGGTAAGTCCGGGGATGTCAACCTTTGACCTTGATGCAATGATAGAAGCGGAAATAGATAGAATGGGGGTCATTGGTTCCTGTAAGGGCTATGAAGGATTTCCCTCCGTCTCCTGCCTTTCTGTTAATGACCAGGTTACCCATGGAATTCCTGATGATACCTTACTGAAAGAAGGTGATATTATCGATATCGATCTCGTTATTGAAAGGAACGGCTACTTTGCAGACTGTTCTAAAACCATCGGAGTCGGAAAAATCTCCAAAGAGGCCTCCCGTCTGGTATCCGTTACCGAGGAATGCCTGAGTCGTGGAATTAAAGCAGCCATACCGGGAAATACCCTCGGTGATATTGGTTTTACCATACAGAGTCATGCGGAAAGTAACCGTTTCTCAGTTGTGAGAGACTATACCGGACATTTTATCGGCCTGGATATGCACGAGGATCCCATGGTTAAAAACTACGGCCCCCCTCACAAGGGATTGGAGTTGAAACCTGGAATGATTTTTTGCATAGAGCCTATGATCAACCAGGGGTGGCGGAGCGTAACTACCCGAGGCTGGGATGCCCGGACCCGTGATGGAAAACTGTCTTCTCGCTGTGAGCACATGGTTCTTATTACAAAAACCGGTAACAAGGTTCTCACCTCCCACTAAAAAAAGATTACTCTTGACGGGTAAAGGAGAAATAATGGGAGTGCTTTCAGATAGAATGAAAAAGGCCGGGTGGCCGATTGTACGTCAAAGAAAAGGGGGCTGGATCGTGTATGCCTCGCAGGCCAGGGAGTATCGCTATGACCCAACTTCGGGCTGGTCCGCATCGAAGCCGGATATCGAGGCCGCGCTGGAAAAGGATCTGCAGGAGATCGAGCAGGGCCGCTTGAGCGCCATCCGAACCCTGTCGCGCACAACCGCGTTGAATCATACCCGCAACCCCTCGCAACCTGTGGTTCGGATTTGCAAGGACGGTCGGGTCAAGGGAAAGCGGGTGCTGCATCTGGGGACTGGACTGGATCGGTTTGCAAAAAACGCCCTTCTGAAAGCGGGTGCTGTGTCGGTCGATGACTACGACCCCAATTTTTATCCGGATCGTTCAGTTCTCAATTCCACTTATGACGTGGTGCTGTGCAACTATGTCCTCAATATTCTGATTCCGACGGAGCGCCGGCTGGTTTATGACGACATCGCCGCGTGCACAGATTCGCAGGGCGCGGCCTATCTTTGCGTGCAGGGAAAATGGCCGGTTTTAAACAAACACAAAGTCGTCCGTGCGTATGAAGACGGATATGTGATTCGGGATAGCTCCGTTCCTACCTTCCGCAAAGGATATGACTCGCAGGATTTAATCGATGAAGTCTGTCGAATTCTTCACGGCACCGCGGAGCTGGTCTGCATGTTCTACAGCAATTCTTTGGTGCAATGGCATCCAGAAGCGTGAACTATGTACGAATACCTGTATGTAGTTCACACTTTAGTGTGCTGTTAAGTTTGACAGACCCGAGACGAAGTCGAGAGAGGCTGGCGCGTAGCGGGAGATCGTCAAATATGGGTGACAAAAAATATGAGGAAGAGGATAGGTAAAAAATTAAGAAGTTCTGAAATTCTAAAGCAGCGGAGCCGCAACCAAATAAGTTAACCACGCAAAGTAATTGCGGTTCCTCCGCAGAATCTGTGGGTAGATGAAATCGCTGTTCGAAGCGAATCTTGCCCGTTGAGGGAGGTATTGAGTGAAATTGTTGCGTAGAATGGGTAAAGTTATCTCGTATCGGGATTACTTGGAGTGCGGAGACCGACGAAGCGGGTTGTTTAAGTGTAACCAAGTAAGTGTGAGATTAAGTGTGGGAATAAGTGTGAGATGAAGTGTTGGGAGTACTCTATGAGCACACTTTATCGGACACTTTATCTTGTTCTTAACCGCCACACTTCGTTGGTTACGCTTAAACGCGCAACTTAATCGATGGGAGTTCTGAGCGTGCTCTCACGGGATTGTGTAGTTGAGAGCCTGTTTCCTTGCCCAGGAGAGCTGACAACCTGAGTACGGGAAAAGACCACAATGTACCCACAGATTCTGTGGAAGACCCGTAATTGTTATGTTAATAGTTTTTTCCCGCAAAGGCGCAAAGGCGCAAAGTGGATTTTTTGCATGTGGTAGTTCCTTTACTGTTTACTGAACCGTAATGAAATGCTCTGTAAATCAGGAGGGGAGCAACACGGTCTTAACTATTAACTATGAGCACACAGAATACA
>Ga0307990_1001726_pt1 | contig 18154 bp, 14 predicted proteins | sample EllFjometagen129_FD_203168 | JGI IMG/M metagenome (GOLD analysis project Ga0307990, IMG submission 203168) | Marine microbial communities from Ellis Fjord, Antarctic Ocean - #129 | ecosystem: Environmental > Aquatic > Marine > Unclassified | place: Southern Ocean | collected 2014-10-08
CATCGCGACCATGACTTCCAAAAGCGAAAAGCCCTTGCGGCCTTCGCGCGGAGTGAAAGCGCCGAAAATAATCCGGTTCCTTGCCTGTTTGATCTCGGGATTTTGTCCACGTTGCATCATTGGTTTCCGCTTTGCGACAGCGAGAACGGTCCCTCGAATTGATTGGTGTCGGCAATGTCCACGTAACCGTCCAGAACCTCCATATCCCCTGTGAGAGGCTGCGTGACGAGGGTGTAAAATCGACCGGCGTCGTCGCCGAGATGAATCACTGACCTTTCCACGAAACCGGTCGGATAAAAGGCGATAAAGGCCTCGTCCTTGTCGATTTTAAAGATGTTATGAGGCGTCACCACGTCAATGAAGCGAATGCCGTTAGGAAGCTTGCCTTTTTTTGAAATGACATCGCTGCCGGTTAAACTCACGAATTGGCCAACGCTGCCGGATGTCGCCAATAAGGTCGGCCAGTATTCTCCTTTGACCGGATCAATCATCAGCCTCAAATGAGTCTGCTTAATGACCGACTCATGGAAACAAAATTTCACCATTCCAGTGAATTTCCGCATCGCTCCTTTGACATTGGTCTGAAAAACGTCTCCGAATCGGGGTATGGCGATGGACATGACAATGGCGATAATGAGCATCACAGCGAGGATTTCCAGTAACGTGAATCCTTTGGCGGCGTTTCGGGGAAGGGATTTTGCGCTGATGCAAATCGTCACGGCGCGCGCCCGCGACTTGAAATCACCGCAGCGTAATCCCCTGGCGACATGCTGTATCCATCGCGATTTCAATCATCCACCTTCCGCATTGGATTGGCATGATGCCACCGGAAGCTCAGCCCGTGATGTCATCCTGCGATTGCGGCACGCCGTCGGGTCCGTTGGACCAGACTGTAAAGGCATAACCATCGGAAACATAGCCATAGGGTCGGTTCCAGGGGTCGACAGGCACCATATCGCTGTTCAGATAACCGGAAACTCCCGCTCCCATCGCGTCGGGTCTGGGCGCTACGAGCGCCATCAGACCGATGTCGGTCGTCGGATAAAATCCGTTGTCCATTTTGAAAAGGTCGAGTGCGCTTTTTATCGAAGACATTTGCGCCATGGACGCCTCCATCCGGGCCTGTTCCAATCTATCGAGAACCTTGACGCCGACCAGTCCGGCGATGGTTCCGATGATGATGACCACCACCATGATTTCCAGCAATGTAAAACCGCCCGAAACCATACGGCGTCCGGTGGGTAAAGGCCTTCTCAGCTTCAAAAACGTCATCGCGAACCTCCTTACGCGCAATAATCCATATTCGACTCAGGTTTTCATATCCCCAGGAGTCTGTCGGAATATACTTTGCAATCCCGATGCCATCTTAAACGGTTCCTTCGCGAAAGCGGCTTTCACCAAAGCGATCAACATCCAGATGCATCCATTCACTCAAATCGGACATCACATTCCCGTCGTCATGTCCATGATCGGCATCAGAATCGAAATGACGGCAAATCCGACGGCGCCGGCCATGACGAGAATCATCACCGGCTCCAGCAGGGCCATCATACCCGTAATGGCCGAGGCGACTTCCCGGTCATAGGCGTCCGCCACGCGAAAGAGCATATCCTCCAGCTCTCCGGTCTGTTCACCCACCATAATCATGTGAATCACCATGGGAGGAAATACGCCGGAAGCCTCCAGGGGACGGGAGACTGACTGCCCTTCGCGGATATTGTCCTTGGCGCCGTCAATCGCCTCTTCGATGATGACATTGGAAACGACGTTTTTGACAATGTTCATCGACTCGATGATCGGCACGCCGCTGCTCAGCAGGGTTCCCAAAGTGCGTGTGAAACGGCTCACGGCAATTTTCCGGATCAGCGGCCCGAACACCGGCAGCCAAAGAGTGAAGCGGTCGAATTTCTTGCGCCCTTTGGGTGTTTTGCGCCAGCGGGAAAAAAGCCAGTACCCCGCGATTCCGAGGATTATCGCAAACCACCAGTAATTTTTGATGAAGTCGGCGGTGCCCAGCAGCAGCAGGGTCATCGGCGGCAGAGTTTTGTGCATTCCCTCAAAAATCTGGGATATTTTGGGGATCACGAAGGCGACGAGATAGGCCATAATGCCCGAGCCGATAAAGAGCATGAAAATCGGATACATGATGGCGGATTTGATTCTTTGCTGACGGTCGAGCGTGTCCTCGGAGAAGTCGGCAATGCGCCCCAAAACCTGATCCAGGGTGCCGGATTGCTCGCCGGCGTTGATCATGTTCACCATAAGAGGCGTGAAAGTTTTCGGAAAATCCTTCAAGGCGTTGGCCAGAGAAGTCCCTTGAGTCACCTTCTCACGCACCTGCGTGAATATCTTCATAAGAAGTGGATTTTCGACCTGCTTGGAAAGGGCCATCAAGGCGTTGTCCATGGGAATACTCGCGCCGATCAATGTGGAGAACTGGCGCAAAGCTATGGCCAGATCCTGCGTTTTGATGCGTCCCAGCAAGACACGCAGGTCGATCTCCATGGACAGGCCCTTGCCCCGCGTGACCTTGCCTTCCTCAACCTCTTCGATGGAGGTGGGGAATTTTTTTTCCTGACGGAGTTTCGCCTTGGCGGTGTTTTCATTGTCCGCGTCGATAAGGCCCGAGATCGATTTTCCCTGGGCGTTCATGGCTTTGTATTGATAAACGGGCATTGGTTTCGCTTATTTTCCGCGAGTTATATCGCTCCTACACGGGCAGGCACGGGGGACCTGCCCCCTACGCCGGGATCGCGACAAGAATGTCGCTCCTACACTGTTCATTGCTAATTGTTCATTGCTCATTGTTCACTGCTCATTGCACATCCGCCGATGTGACACGCAGAATTTCCTGGATGCTTGTTTCGCCGCGCAGCACCTTGTCTGCTCCATCCATCCGCAAGGTCGTCATACCGTTGTCGATAGCTTTTCGTTTGATAGCGTTGGCGTCTGCGTTGGAAAGAATCAGTTGCTGGATGTCCTCATCCATCGTGAGGATTTCGTAGATAGCGGTTCGATCCGAATATCCGGTGTCCATGCAGTTTGAGCAGCCGACGGACTTGTAAATGGGAGTTTTGACATCCTCCGGCTTAAGATCGATTTTTGCCAACTCTTCTTCGGTCGGCGAATAGACCGCTTTGCACTGCGGGCACAGGACACGCACCAGCCTTTGCGCAATAACGCCGATCAGCGAACTGGACACCAGGAAAGGCTCCATGCCCATATCGACCAGACGCGTAAAAGCGCTGGCCGAGTCATTTGTGTGGAGGGTCGAGAAGACCAGATGGCCGGTTAAGGACGCCTGGATCGCGATTTCCGCAGTTTCCAGATCGCGGATTTCGCCGACGAGAATGATGTCGGGATCCTGCCGCAAAAAAGAACGCAAGCCCGAGGCGAAAGTGAGTTTGATCTTCGGATTAACCTGCATCTGGCCGATGCCGGAAATCTGATATTCTATCGGGTCCTCGACGGTCAGAATGTTGACATCCGGCTTGTTGAGACGAACCAGCGAGGCATAGAGAGTCGTGGTTTTCCCGGAACCGGTCGGACCGGTCACCAGGAGAATGCCGTAAGGATTTTGAATAAGCGCTTCAACCTTATGAAGTTTTTCACCGCCCAGCCCCAATCCTTCCAGGTCAAGGCTCACCTGCGATTTATCCAGCAGGCGCATAACGACGCGCTCTCCCCAAGCCGTTGGGATGATGCTGGTTCGAATGTCGATGTCCTTGCCGGCTATTTTGATGCGGATACGCCCGTCCTGCGGGATACGTTTTTCAGCGATATTCAATTTCGCCATGATTTTCACGCGCGTGGCAATAGAATTGTGGAAGCGCTTCGGCGGCTTCATAACTTCGTAAAGCACGCCGTCGATGCGAAAGCGAACGATGACGTCGTTTTCAAAAACCTCGATGTGAATATCGGAGGCGCGATCCTTGACCGCCTTGTACATCAGGTGATTGATGAGGCGGATGATGGGCGCATCTTCGTCGGTAGCGTCGATGATATCGGTGATCTCGTCCAGGTCGAAGGTGGGCGCGGCGCTCTCATCCTCCAGATGGTCGAGCATCTCGTCAGTGGTTTCCTTGGCCTTGTCGTATGCGATGTTGATCGCGTCGAAGATCATGCCCACCGTGGACAGAATGGGCTGAATCTCCCCGCCCAAAAATACTCTCAGGTCGTCGAGAACCGTATAGGCCAGGGGATTGGTGCAGGCCACAAGGATCTTTTCGTCTTCGACATGAAGAGGCAAAACCAGGTTCTTTTTCGCGTAATTGATCGGAATCCGCGCCAGAAGACTGCCATCGACCTTTTCCGGATCGATTTGCTCTATCAGCGGAAGATGAAACTGCCCGGCCAGGGCTTTTAGACAATCCAATTCGGAAACGGCCTTCATCCGAATGAGAGTCTCGCCCAGAAGTCCGCCCTTTTGCTCCTGCGCTTCCAGCGCCTTGTCCAGCGTCTCCGCGTCAATTACGCCGTTTTCAACAAGTATTTCACCAATTCGCTTCGCCATGATCCTTACACTAATCCTGGTTGGGAGATGTCGAAACCGATCGCTATTGACCCTCTTCGAGAGGTTGAAGATCGTCCGGTTCCGAACCGGTGGATGTCTCATCCCGTGCGCCCTGATCCTCCTCGTCGTCTTCCGTTGAGCTTTGGTTTTCATCAAAGCTCTCTTCTTCCGTTCCCTCCAACTGGCGGCGCAGCCTCGGATCGGTCTCGATGGACTCTCCCATCGGGGCCTTGAACACGCCTTCCTTGGGCGTTATCCGGTCGGGATCCAGATCGTTGAAACGGTCGAAGGTTTGGGGAATTTGATGTCGCTCGCGGAAATCTTCCATCCGCTTGTTGGTCATGCGCGTCACTTCCTCAATATCCGCCGAGTCTTTGATGATGTACGGCGTCAGGAAGATCAGAAGGTTCGTTTTGCTCACCTTGGACTTGCTGCTTTTGAACAGGTATCCCAGCAGAGGTATGTCGCCCAGGATCGGGATTTTCGATTCAACAATCTGGCTGGAGTCTTTGAGCAATCCACCGATGATCACCGTCTGTCGATCCTTGACCACCACCACCGTGTCGGCGGTGCGTTTGGCCGTCGTCACGCCCACCGAGGCCGCCGAAAGACCCTCGGGACTGTCGGTCACCTGGCTGACTTCCTGATAGATCATCAGCTTTACGAAGTCGCTTTCGTTAATCTGCGGCGTCAGGCGCAGCGTGATGCCCACGTCTTTGCGCTCGATGGTCGTGGTCGGATTCGTGTTATTCGTCGAAAAAATCTGCCCGGTCACGAAGGGAACGTTGTCGGCGACCACGATTTCCGCTTCCTCGTTGTCCAGGGTCAATATGTGCGGCGTGGACAGAATGTTCACGTCCTGATCTGTGGCCATGGCGCGAAACAGAGCGCCGATGTTGGGAAAGGTCTCACCGGCAAAGGTAATGGTGCCGTCGGCGGCGCCGATGGCGAATCCCGAGATGCCCATCGGATTGGCGGCGGCCTGTTGAATGCCGCCGTAATTGGTGCCGCCGATAACCTGGACGCCGTCTTCACTCATATCATTGGTCGAACGGAACTCGAATCCCACGTCCAAGCCGCGGTCCATGCTGATTTCCATAATCAGCGCCTCAACAAAGACCTGTCGTCGCGGAATATCGAGCTTGTCGATAACTTCCTTTAAAATCTTGAAATCCCGGTTGCTGGCGATGATGACCAGGGAGTTGGTGGCAGGCTCCGCCGTGATGCGAACCGCGCCATCGAAGTCGGCCAGAAAGCGCCCCGTCGTTTGTCCCAGTCGCTGATTTCCCTGCTGCTGCTGTCCACGCAGTCCCTGAGTCCTGTTGCGCGCCATGTTTTTGGTGTTGCTGCGGGATTTGCTAAGACCCCTGGCGGCGCCCGTGCCTCCTCCGCTACCGGCAAGATCAGCCAGTGTCTGCGCCAGTTCTTCGGATTCCGCGTTCTCTAAAAATACAACATGGATTTTCCCTTCGCCGCCGGGCAAAGGTTGATCCAATTTTCTGATGAGATTCATTATCTGAGTCAGACCGACTTTTCCGGCCTTGACGATCAGGCTGTTGGTGCGTGTGTCAGCCAGAATCTTGGTGTCGTCTTTCGCCGGAACGGATGTGCTGCCGAGAGCGGTTTTTCTGGTGGCTCCACGTTTGCTACGTGCTCGCAGGCGGCTTTGAATGGTCCTTCGCGCTGGTGTTTTCGAGGAAGTCGCTTCGAAAAGTTCCAGGATGACGTCAGCCAATTGCTCCGCCGAGGCGTACTCCAGGGGAATGACCACGACCTCCTGCTTGCCGCCGGACACGTCGAGTTGCATCAGGATTCTCATGAGCCGTTTCACGTTGACGGAAGAATCGAGGATGATGACCATGTTCGACGGTCCGTAGGCGAACATGTTGCCGTTGGGCGAAACGAAGCTTCTAAAGGCCGTGATGGCGTCATTGGCGTCGATATGCTGCAAAGGCACCAATTGAGTGATGAATTCGTCGCTGCTCCTGGGCAATCCTGACATTCTTGTTTTGACCGGCGATGACTGCGCGTCTTTGATCGGGATGATTTTTGTGATCTTTCCAACTTTGACGGTGGTAAAACCGTTAACGGCCAATATGGACATGAAAATGTCATAGGCTTCCCGGGACGTGACTTTCGTGGGACTGATGATCGTGACAGTTCCGGAAACGCCCTTATCGACCATGAAGTTCTCGCCGGTCATTTCCGACATAATCTTCACAATCTGCTTGATGTCCGTATCCGTGAAATCGATGGACACGTTGCGTTCGTTGTCATTGAGGCTCGGAAAAGTACGCTTGGCCTTTTTGTCCTCTCCGGTTTTTTCTTCTTCCTCCTCGGTGTCATCGTCCTCTTCGGTATCGTCGTCCTCGTCGGAATTGTCCGTTTTGTCCGGTTCGCCTTCTTCTTCGGTCGCGGTTTCCTCATCTTCGCTCTTGGTCGGTTCTTCCTGGGCCTGCGCCGCAAACACCGTCATCGAGAGCATCATCAAAAGGACCAATCCGAAAATGAAAGATCGCCTTTTTAAACCGAAAGCCATTATCGTCATAGGATTCCCTGTTTTTTGTCTTGTTTTCATATCGAAATATCCCGTTTGGATCGTGTTTCCCTTATCGAATCGAATAGGTCAATGTTTTCCTGGCGCTTTTTCGGGAAATGTCCAGTGAAACGTTTTTTGATTCCTTGAGTTCAGACATCATTTTAAAGGCGTCTTCGGGCCCTTTAAATTCCAGTCCATTGATTCTGTGAAGAATGTCGCCATTTACAAGACCGATTTTCTTATACAGGCTGTCCGCCCTGATCCGGGAGACCTTGAATCCGGTGATTTTCCCCTTGTCGAAATGAGGCATGATGCGTGCTCCCCGCATCATCTGACCCCAATTGGAAAAAGCCGTATCGATGACGCTTTTATCCACGACAAAATGGTCGTCGCCCGACTTGGCGATGCCGCCTTCGCCAGCCTCAAGATTGGACCGCGAGGCAAGCTCGATGCGTTCATAGGGCATTTCCAGAATCTCGATCTTACTGCCACGCAATAAAGTAACGCGCCGAGGCTCAATGAGCGTCACTTCGGCCTCATCCTGAATTAGGTCGCCAACGCGATAGACGTCGACCTTGTTGGCTCGCTTTGCCTGGATTATCGCGAGGGAATATGGCTGTCGCCAGGCCACGGTACCGATAAGATCGTAATCTTCGTTCACCTTCAGATTCATACCGCTCGCAACCCGTGGCTTATAGACGTATGCCGAGTTAAAAATGTTCTTTTTCAGGATTTGCTCATATTCAGAGATCGAAATATAGCCGCCGGCCACGCTCAGGGTCACCTCGCTCAAGTCGATGATCGGCGCCGCGCCGACTTTCGCCTCGATTCTCGTGTTGACCAGCAAGGCCAGTTCAATGGCGAAAACGGCGACAAAAACCAGCTTGATCATCCAAAGATATTTTTTTACGACGTCCAAAAAGAACATGGGTTCCTCGAAGCGCTCTGAGATTTTCCCAGGTTGAAAAATCGCAGCAGTTTATGACGCCTTTAGCGAAATAACAAGTTAGGTCATTCGACCGCAACAGTCTAAAGACCCGAAATAGTCCGTCATGGTTAAAAGCAGATTCCGTGCCAACGCCTAATTCGTGAATTTGCAACATTAAATGCTGAAATTTCCCGATGATTGGCCATTTCACGCGAATCCGTTTACGCTCTGACCAATGCGGTGCGAATGATGATTCGCATAAAAAAGCTTTGATTTTCAGGCAACTTTAGCGCTATCAGGCCGGCTATCCTCTCCGTCGTCATCGCTGAAAGGTTTTTATAAAAGCGTATCATGGCGTATATAATGCGCTAAGGGATCATTACACGGGATTGCTTTATGTCGAAAACCCCCATACGAGCCGGAGCCATTGTGCAAGCCAGAAACGGCTCTTCACGCTTTCCGCGCAAAGTCTTTGCAGGCATCGCGGGCAAGCCGGTCCTTTGGCATATTATCGACAGATTGCGCCGCTGCGAAATCCTGGATGAAATCATCATCGCCACGTCAACGCGTCAGATCGACCGAGAAATTCTTGCGTATGCCCAGGGCGAGGACGTTCAATCCTTCGCGGGAAGCGAAGACGATGTGCAAAGCCGCTTTCTTGGCGCGGCGGACGAATTCCATCTCGATGTCATTGTCCGCATCTGCGGCGACTCTCCATTTATCGATCCGGGCATGATCGACCGACTCGTAAAAGAAATGCTGAAAGATAATGGCGATTACGCGGAGCCTGACCCGGCGACGCCCGCAGCCTATGAGGGTATGGAAGCCGTTACGCTTAAAGCCTTGCAAAAATCGCGGCAGCTTGGCGACGAGGGGCCGGACCGGGAACACGTCACGCGATACATCCGCAATCATGCCCATGAATTTAAGCTTGTTCATCCGAAGCCGACAGAAAGCGTGCGCGGCGAATTTCGGCTCTCCGTGGACAATCAGGCCGATCTGCGTTTTGCGCGGGCTGTGTATGAGGGCCTATATAAACCCGGCGAAGTATTCACCACGCATGAACTGGTCGAATTTCTCCGCGAACGTCCAGAAGTAAAAAAAATCAACGCGCATGTGAAACAAAAGGACACCGCGGCGAAAAACTTTCATGTGATTTTTTACATCGCGTCCGGCGAAAAGACCGGCGACGCCACCCATCTCGCCCGCGTTCTCAACGAAAACTGGCATTGCGGAATCGGTTTCATCGGCGATCTGCCGGCGGATGAAATGAGAGGACTGCGTGCGATAGGTTATCGCGCCAGGCTTCTCAAGAGCAATAACCCCGCCAAAGAAATAGACCGCATCCTGAAATCCTGGAAGGCAAATCTCGTTCTGTTCAAAAATGAAAAGGATCAGAAGTTGCGAGTCGCCATGCAAAAGTTGGGATGGAGAGTCGCCATGCAAAACGACAGTCCGGAAAAGCTCCTGAAAGCACGCGACGAATAAACGATGCTGATCTCCGTCATCCTGCCTGTATTCAACGCCGAGTCCACGCTTCACCGCGCACTGGACGACCTCATCACGCAGATAGATGTCGATTTCGAGATCATCGCGGTGGATGACGGAAGCTCTGACGGATCGTGGAGCATTATCGATGCATACGCGAAGCGAGACGCGCGCGTGCGCGCCGTGCGCCGAGAGCATGGGGGCATTGTCGCGACGCTACGGGCGGGAATCGAAACGGCGCGCGGCGAGATCATCGCGCGCATGGACGCCGACGACGCCTGCCCGCCGCATCGCCTGAAAACACAACTGGCGCTTTTAACGCAAAGGCCGGAAATCGGTCTGGCGTCCTGCCAGGTCGGCCCGCTGGACAAAAAAAGCTTCGCCGGGGGATGGGCGCATTATATCCAGTGGCAAAACACGCTGACTGAGCCGGAAGATATTGCCCGCGACATTTGGGCGGAATGCCCGCTGGCGCATCCAACGTGGATGATGCGGCGCGAGGTTTACGAAAAGGCCGGAGGCTACCGCGAGATGGGCTGGCCCGAGGATTACGATCTGATTTTGAGCATGCACCGCGCCGGCGTACGTTTTGCCAAGGTCCCGGAGATTCTGCTCGGATGGCGGGATTTGCCAAAGCGGCTGTCCCGCGTCGATCCGCGATACGACGCCGACGCTTTTGCGAGGTGCAAAGCGCATCACCTGGCGCGGGGGCCGCTGGCGGATAAAAAGGAAGTGTGCGTCTGGGGCGCTGGACGCACCACGCGCAAGCGCGCCGAGCATCTTGTGACGGAGGGCATCGACATTGTGTGTTACGTGGACATCGATCCACGCAAAATCGGTAAAATAATCCATGGCCGCCCGGTCATCCGCCCGGAGCAAATCCCCCGCCCCGCCCCCTGGCTCATGCTCGCCTACGTCGGCTCACGCGGCGCCCGGGAGGAAATACGAGATACGGCTCAGAGCCTTGGATTCTGCGAAGGAAAAGATATTCTGATTTGCTGGTGATGTGATAGACCTGCTTGCGGCGTGGAATTGATAACTGCGATGCTTTTTCAGGCAACCCCGCTGTCACGGGTTTTTAAAACGCCGAGATATTTGGGGACATTCAATTCCACTAATTGTCCGCTTATGAAACTCCATCGGCAAAACCCAAAAACTTTCGCTCAGCAAATAACCAAACTAATGGACGTCCCCAAATATTGTGTCGCCATTTTTTTGGCATTCTTCATCAGTTTACGCACGCACGCAGACCAGTTGGGGGGGGGGCGTTGCGGGAACGACATTCTTGTCATGACTGTTTGGTCGAGGCAGGAATGCCTCTCCTACATTCATAGCCGAGGACGACTGTGCCACAATTGCGTTTGGAAACCGCTCCTACATTCTTAGGCAGGCAGTTTTTGGGACTGGACGACCCCAAATATCTCGGAGCGGTGTGATTTTGCTAAAAGCACAATCGCTGGTGGACAAGCATTGGGAGCCGGTCAGTTCCCCTGTCATCCAAGCCTCTGAATATTTTGTGAAAAACAGCTCTTGACAATCGTCGCGCGGGGAATATTCTTGCCCGCCGATGGAGTGAAAAATGATGAATCAAGAGACACAAATACTGGATGTGGCAGCTTCGAAGCTGGAATGGTCGAAGGTGCTGGAAAAGCTGTCCGAATTTGCGTCCAGCGAAGTGGGAATCGAAGCGGCCCGTAAACTTGCCTTTCACGAAAGCGCCGATGCCGCGCGCAAGGCTTTACAACAAACTTCCGAAGCACGCCGCTTAATCATCGAGGGCGACGAACCGGCGCTTTTGGATGTCGTTGATTTGAAAGCCGAGCTTGCGCGCGCCGCGATGCAGGCCGTCCTGTCGCCTGAAGAACTGCTGCGCGTGGCGGCTGTGCTCACGGCTTCCCGCAAAACCAGATTGATTTTGATGTCGCGATGGGAAGATTATCCCGTTCTGGCGCAGCCCACCGCGCGTATGCACGAAGACGAAGGCCTGGAAAGGTCGATCAAATCCGCCATCGACCCGGACGGCGCCGTCAACGATTCGGCTTCACCCAAGCTGGCCGAATTGCGTCGGCGCTATAAGAAGGCGCACAGTCGCATTTACGAAACCATGAAAACCATGACCGGCAAGCCGGAACTGGCCGAGTATCTGCAAGACGATTTTTTCACGATGCGTAATGGTCGTTACGTTCTCCTGGTTCGCATCGAAAAGCAGAGCAAGGTGGACGGCATCGTTCATGACATCTCCGCCACCAGCCAGTCGCTATACATTGAGCCCAAGGAGATCACGCAGCTCAACAACGTACTGCGTGCCACGGAACTGGAAATCGATCGTGAGATCCATCGCATCCTCGCCGGCTTTTCCCTGCGCGTCACGAAGATCGGTCCGGCGTTGCGCCGCACGGTGGCGGCCCTGGTGGAAGTGGACTTGGCGCTGGCCAGAGCCCGCTACGCGGATTTCCTGGGCGCGCATGAACCCGAAATCAATGAGACCGGCGCAATGCTGCTCAAAGACCTGCGCCATCCCTTGTTGGCGCAGCAGGATATTGATGTGATTCCCAATACGGTGCAGATCGATCCAGAGGTGTCGTGCCTTTTGATCACCGGTCCGAACGCCGGCGGCAAGACGGTCCTGCTCAAATCGGTGGGACTTTGCGCGCTCATGGCGCGGGCAGGACTTCACCCGCCGGTCGGACCGGATTCCGTCGTCGCTTTTTTCCATCGTATATTCGCCGAGATCGGCGACGCGCAGTCCATTGAGCTGGGGCTTTCCAGCTTCGCGGCGCGCATCGCGGCTCTGAAGCGAATCATGGAAAACCTCGACGGGCGTTGCCTGGTCCTGCTGGACGAAATCGGCTCAGGCACCGACCCCAGGCAGGGCATCGCTCTTTCCACGGCATTTCTGGAACGCATGTCCGCCATGAAAGCGCGGACTCTGGTCACCACGCATTTTTCCGAACTGGCGGCTATGGCGGCAAACCGGCAGGGATTTTTGAATGCCTCCATGGAGTTCGACCGCGAGAAGATGCTTCCAACGTATCGCCTACGCATCGGCATTGCGGGGCGTTCGGGAGCCTTTGACGTGGCAATGCGCATGGGACTGGATTCGTCAATTATTGAGCGGGCGCGTGAGCTTTACGAGGGCGTTGGCTCAGAGCTTGACGAAGTGATGGATCGCCTCGATCAAACGCACCAGGAACTTTCGGCTCGCCTGCGTGAAGCGCAGGAGGCCAAACGAGAAGCGCAGGCTCTGGTGGAAAAACAGCGGGACATCGTTCGCGATCTGGAGCGGCGCAAGGAACGCGTGGCGCAAAAGGAAATGGTCAAGGTTCAGGCCGAATATCACGCGGCGCGCCAGGAAATCCAAACGGCGGTGGCCTCCGTCAAATTAAGACCGTCCAAAAAGAAATCCATTGTGACCAGGGAGGCAATTGCCAGGGTGGTCGAAGAGGTAAAAAGTACGACGCCCGAGCCGGAAAAGAAAAAAACCGGGCCTCCCCTCGCCCCGATTCGCGACTGGTCGCGGATGAAAAAGGGCGCCTCCGTATACATAAGCTCCATGAAAAGCGATGCCGCGCTGGAGACAGGCCCCAATGACAAGGGGCAGGTGATTGTCATCGTCGGAGGCATGCGCGTGACCATGGACAGCGCGGATGTCTTTGTGCGGCGCGATAGACCGGCAAAAAAATTCGTGGCAAAAATCGAATTTCAAGAAAGCCACGAGGCGACCGAATCCACTGGTTTGTCGGCCAGAAGCCTTGACCTGCGCGGCCAACGAGCCGACGACGCTTTGGACCAGGTTCGCGACTTTCTCGACATGAGCTTTCGCAAACGCTGGGAAAAGGTTTTCATCATCCACGGCCACGGCACGGGCGTTTTGAAAAAGGAAGTGCGCAAACAGCTCGCCGAAACACCTTGGGAAATATCCTTTCGGCCCGGTGAGCGAGGCGAAGGCGGCGACGGCGCCACGGTCGTGGAAATGATTTTTGATTCAGATAATTAATTGAAATGCCAATAGTATTTTTAGAGGTTGCGACAATATGACCCGCTTTTATTTTTTGTACCGGTTTTATCCGGGTTGCCAATTCAAAAACAGGGCCTATAATTCGTGCGCGAAGGGGTCGGAGTATCGGGCCACCAACAAATGCTACCGGCGGCAAAAAGCATGATTGCTTCCCACAAGCCGTTGACCGGATTACGTGAGCGACGCTCGTGTTCGCGAGAATGTTTCCGTTCCCCAACAAATTTCGCCAATTCCGAAACACATTATGAAGTAAAGGCGCTTCGATTTTTCATTTGTTTTCCATTTCACAAGGACCCATTACATGAGTGAAGAACAAGCAGTGAAAAAAGCGGCGGCCGGCAAACCCGCCGGCAATCCCGATTCGGGCGATTCGAAGCCGAAGAAAGCCAAGTTGCCGCCCGAGATTCATATCCGCGTGGAGTTTTGCAAAGGTTGCAACATCTGCGTTCATGCCTGCCCGAAAAACTGCCTCGCCCTGGAAAAAAGCAAGGTTGTGGTAGTCGATGCCGAAAGCTGCACAGGCTGCGCGTTGTGCGAATTGCTTTGCCCGGATTTCGCGATTTGGATAGGGGAGATCGAAGAATGAAGAACCACAATGGCAACGGCAAACTCAACGGCAATGGAAACGGCAATGGAAACGGCAATGGAAACGGCAACGGCAATGAAAACAGCAATAATCAGCAGGAAAAGCTTGCCGACGAAAAAGTCGCCACAATCGTCAATCCGACCTTTCCCAAGGCGGCGTTCAAATCAGGACTGCGGCTGATGAGCGGCAACGAGGCTGTGGCAGAAGCGGCGCTCTATGCCGGATGCCGATTTTTCGCCGGATACCCCATTACGCCCTCCTCTGAGATCGCCGAGCATCTGGCCCGGCGCCTTCCGCAGTTGGGAGGTTACTTTATACAGATGGAAGACGAGATCGCATCCATGGGCGCCATCCTCGGCGCATCCCTCGCCGGAGCAAAGGTTATGACGGCCACCAGCGGCCCCGGTTTTTCCTTAAAGCAGGAAAACATCGGCTACGCCTGCATCGCCGAAATCCCGTGCGTCATCGTCAATGTGATGCGCGGCGGACCTTCCACGGGAGTGCCGACAAAAGCATCCCAGGGCGACGTCATGCAGGCCAGATGGGGAACGCACGGCGATCATCCCATCGTGGTATTAACCCCCGACAGCGTAGAGGAGATGTTTTGGGAGACCATTGCCGCCTTCCGAATCGCCGAGCGATTCCGCACGCCCGTTATCCTGCTGGCCGATGAAGCCATCGCCCACATGCGCGAGCGACTGTTTCTGCCAAAGCCCGCGACGGTCAACGTGCAGGGCCGACGCCGCCCGAGACGGCACACGGGCGAATACTCGGCCTACCAGACTCCCCGCTCGGACATTCCCATCATGCCCAACTTCGGCGAGGGTTATCGCTATCACGTCACCGGCCTGGCTCACGACGAAACCGGCTTTCCCACCGGCGATCCACCCGTCATTGAACATGAACTCGTCCGACTGCACAGAAAGATCAACCGCGCTTTCAACGTGATCGTCAAATGGGAGCAGTATTTCCTCGACGACGCCGAGATCGCCATCGTCGCTTACGGAATAACCGCGCGCAGCGCCAAGGCCGCCGTTAACCGCCTGCGAGACTCCGGGCGGAAAATAGGCATGTTTCGCCTCAAAACCATGTGGCCCTTTCCCACGCGGGCGATCAGAGCATTGTCCGAACAGGTTAAGACGATCATCGTCCCCGAACTCAATATGGGGCAAGCGGTGCTGCAAGTGGAACGCTCCGCCGGCGACCGCTGCAGAGTCATCCGCCTTAACCGAGTCGATTCCGAATTGATCACACCCAGGCAGATCACAAAAATTGTGAAGGACCTTTAAATCATGGCTTTCGATTACAACTATTATCTGCGCGAAAATCGACTTCCCCATATCTGGTGCCCTGGATGCTCCCACGGCATTATCGCCAAGGGAATTTTGCGCGCCGTGCACAAAATGGGCTGGGAAAAAGACGATCTGGTCATTGTGTCCGGTATCGGCTGCGCCAGCCGCCTGCCCGGCTACGTGGATGCGAACACGCTCCACACCACGCATGGTCGCGCCCTGGCCTTCGCGCTGGGCGTCAAGGTCATCAAACCCTATTTGAAAGTCATCATCGTATCCGGCGACGGCGACGCTCTGGCCATCGGCGGCAATCACTTCCTCCATGCCTGCAGGCGCAACATCGACATCAACCTGATCATCTTCAACAACAAAACTTACGGCATGACCGGCGGGCAGACCTCGCCGACGACGCCCTTCGGGAGCTTTACCTCCACGGGACCCTACGGCAACGTGGAAAACGAGCTTGACCCCGTGGCGGTGGGCGTGGCCGCCGGCGCTACATTTGTTGCGCGCACCACCGCCTATCACGTGATGCAGATGGACAAAATCTTCACACAGGCCTTCACGCACAAGGGCTTTTCCGTGGTGGACGTAGCCGGCGACTGCTGGACGGCATATGGCCGCAAAAATTCCTTCAAGAGCCCAGTGGATATGCTGGATGTTTATAAGAAAAAATGCGTAAAATACGAACAATACAAAAAACTCAGCGACGACGAGAAGAAAGACGTCATCCCCATTGGGGTTTTTCACGAGGAGTCCCGGCCCGAGTTCGTGGATGAACTCCAGTTGATCAAGGAACGAGCCATGAAGGAACTTAATAAATGACGGTTCACAACAACAACGAAATCGGCATTCGGCTCTCGGGCACCGGCGGCCAGGGCGTAATTCTGGTGGGCATAATTCTGGCTGAGGCCGCCATAGTCTTCGATGACAAAAACGCCATTCAAACACAGACCTACGGACCCGAAGCCCGCGGCGGCGCGGTGAAGTGCGAAGTGATAATCTCCGATGACGACATTGATTATCCCAAGGTGGAGGAGCCTGACATCCTGCTGGCCATGAGCCAGAAAGCCGCGATAACATTCGCTCCCGACCTGAAAAAAGGCGGCATTCTCATCACCGACAGCACCTTCGTGGGTGATGTGCCCGAAGGGCGATATCAACGCTTTAACATCCCCTTCACGCAGATCGCGCGCGATGAACTGGGCAAAATCGTCGTGGCCAATATGGTGGCCCTCGGCGCCCTGGCGGGAATCACCGAAGTCGTGTCCCGCATGTCCCTGGAGCAAGCGGTGATGAAACGCGTCCCGAAGAGCTTCCTGGAACTAAACAGACGCGCGCTCGCCATCGGCCTTCGCGAGGCTACCACCGAACTGGTGGATCATCCGCTGAAGTGAAATCGCGGGCGCGATCATTTTATGCTTGGAGTCCAGTCCCTAAAACCCTTGAAAACCTATAAGACCAGTCGGATGTTTTGACGAACATGGAAAATTTTTCCTTGATCCCCGTTGTACTCTTGTATAAAAATGAAAGCAGGAGAACAGACGCTCTTAAGCATTGAGCGCCATTTACACGCATTTCAAGGATTATCTTGAACCAACGATTCCGCCTGCCATCGCCAATCAGAAAACACTCCATTCCACATTTTCTTTTTCCCACGAGGGATTTCCAATGCCCAAAGGCCGGCCAAAGTTTTTTGTCCTGGATACCAACGTCCTTTTGCACAATCCAAAAGCAATTTTCCTTTTCGAGGACAACCAGATAATCCTCCCGATCATCGTGATCGAGGAAATTGATCGTTTCAAAAAAGAATTGTCCGAGATCGGGCGAAACGCTCGCGCGGTCAGCCGTATCCTCGATGATCTGCGAAAGGGCGGAAAACTGAACAAGGGCGTTGATCTTCCCGGCGGCGGTTCACTTCGCATCGTTTTGGACTGGGAGGACAGCGGAACGCTGGGCGGCATACTTTTCAACAATAATAATGACAATCGCATTCTGGGCGTTGCTTTGCGCATCCAGAAGGAAAATCCAGGCGCCCGCACAATCCTTGTCACGCAAGACACGAACCTGCGCATCAAGGCCGACGCCCTGGACCTGGAAGCCGAGGATTTTGAAAACGCTAAGGTCGATATTGAGGAGTTGTACAGCGGCGCTTCAGAATTTGAAGTGCCCGGAGAACTTATCGACGAACTCTACGCCGAAGGGACCGTGGAAATCGAAAGCTCGGAGGAAACCCTGTATCCCAATCAGTTTCTCACGCTGATCGACGAGGGCAATCCGAACCACACGGCCCTTTGCCGGTTGAAAAATGGGAAATCCGTGCAGGTCGTCAAGAAACTTAAAGGCTCAGTGTTCTCCCTAAAGCCGCGCAATCGGGAGCAACGCTTCGCGCTGGATATTCTCCTCGATGATGACCTGAAACTGGTGACTCTGGTGGGAAAAGCGGGAACGGGCAAGACGCTTCTGGCCCTGGCCGCGGCTTTGGAAAAGGTCGTGAAAGACGAAGTTTATCAGCGCATTCTCATCTCGCGTCCCATTGTTCCCATGGGCCGGGACGTGGGTTTTTTGCCCGGCAGCATCGATGAGAAGCTTAGGCCCTGGATGCAGCCCATCTATGACAACCTGGAATTTTTGCTCAGCAACCCCAACGACAAGGCGGCCCAGTATACGAGGCTCACCGACCTGGAAAATAAGGAAGTCATCCAAATGGAAGCCCTGACTTTCATTCGAGGGCGCTCGATCCCCCACCAGTTCCTTATCATCGACGAGGCGCAGAACCTCACGCCGCAC
>Ga0307990_1001727_pt1 | contig 18146 bp, 13 predicted proteins | sample EllFjometagen129_FD_203168 | JGI IMG/M metagenome (GOLD analysis project Ga0307990, IMG submission 203168) | Marine microbial communities from Ellis Fjord, Antarctic Ocean - #129 | ecosystem: Environmental > Aquatic > Marine > Unclassified | place: Southern Ocean | collected 2014-10-08
CCTTTTGGATGATTCTAAAAGGATGGCGCAGCCAATTAAACATCGTCGGGCGCAACACCAGATTACTTAGATAACGAACCGAAAGAGCACTATAAACATTTCAGCTTGGTTGAAAAGTAGAGGGGACGTTGTTTACATATTTACTTACCAAAAAGATCTCATGGTCAGGTCTTGAAATAAAACATTTCTATGGCAATCTAAACAGGACAACTAGTGGTGTCATCTTATACTAAAATATTGCAATTAAGACCTGACCCTATTGTAGTTTATTAAAAGATACAACTGACACATGTTTTCATCTACAAACTATCCAAAGCTGTTGGAATCAATACGATTTTACCAACATGTTTCTTTTCAGTGAATTCCCGTTGCGCTTCTACAATTTGATCGAGCGGAAACGTTTTTGCAAGGAGTGGCCGTATTTCTCCCTTTTCTATATAAGAGATAAGGTTTGGAAAAACAGGCTCATCCCATGCAGTACAACCTATCATTGTCAGATCTTTCAGGTAAAAATCACGCATATCGAGTTCCACTAATGGACCACCTATGGCACCTGAAGAGACATATCGACCACCTCTCTTCAGCACTTTCAACATTTCACCAAAGGTCTCTCCGGCAACGTTGTCAATGACGACATCTACAGATTTTTCACCAAGACTGACCACGATGTCGTCGCCACGAGCTATAACATGATCTGCTCCAATTGATTGCACTTGGGCAAGCTTATCTCTTCCAGCAATTGCTGTCACCACGGCTCCCCGGCGTTTTGCCAACTGTATTGCGGCCGAGCCAACACCGCCAGACGCTCCAGCAATCAGCACATGATCGCCTTTTTTAACGTTTGCCCTGTAGACCATATTTTCAGCCGTACCGTAAGCACATGGAATTGTACCAAGTTCGGCATCGCTCCAATCACAGTCTACGGGGAAAACCTCATCAACACTTATTTTCACGAACTGTGCGAATGCTCCATCAAAGTCTGAAGCCATCCAGATATTTTCCAATGATAGCCAGCCAGATTTGCGAATGCAAGATCGCACCAATACACGCAATCCAATACTTTTTTCGTCCCCACCAGGGGCAACTGCAACAATACGTCCGCAACAATCAGTCCCCTGAATAAAAGGAAAAGGAGTTGCCTCGTTCCAACCTCCATCTGCTTTTTTTTCCGCTGCTTCTTTTTCGATGTCAGTCAGGGCTTCTGTACCCGCTTTCACAGCGGAAGAGTACCAACCAAGACGGGTGTTTATTTCAGTATTGTTTACTCCGGCTGCAAGGACTTGCAGAAGTACCTCGCCTGAACCAAGGATGGGAATCGGTACATCTCGATATTCAAGTTTATCGTATCCACCATTGCCGGTCGTAACAACTGCTTTCATTATTGCATTGCAACCCTTGAGATCAAAACGATCTTTGGGGGGAATTATCTCAGTTTTATTAAGCATGGTTTCCATTTTGTTTTCTGCAAATAGTATTAAAAATATTGATTACGCTCTGTCAGATTTCAAATAAGCTAAGTAACTTGACATACAACACTGATTCTAATGCAGAGATATTGTTTTGCATCATTTCACAGAACTAAGCATCTATTGATTAATGTAAAAGTACAATCAAACAATGATTGATTGTACATGTAAGAACGATACACTTTTTTTGAGTGCTCCAGAAGGGGGGGGAAGGAGGTACCTTCCCCCCCCCCTCGGAGATCTGCGGGGTAATCTTATTTAATCAGATTTTTACTCTTGAGCCATTTCATAGCCACTTCGCGTACCGGTTTGTGGTCTACGTCCACAGCCATATTGAGCTGCTGCATCTCTTGCGTGGTCAGGTTATCAGCAAGCGGTTTCAATATAGTTTGAATCTCTGGATAGGTATCAAGGATTTCCTTCCTAACAACTGGTACTGGATTGTAAACGGGGAAGAAAGACTTATCGTCTTCAAGGTTCACAAAGCCGAAGGCCGCGATTCTACCATCTGTGGCAAAACCCATTGCAGAATTAACCAGCCCTTCCTTCAATGCCTGATAGGTTAGACCCACAGACATTTTTTTGACTTGTTTGGGCGGAAGTCTAAAGTCATACATTTTCATAATACCTTTAAACCCGTCTGGTCGCTCCCAGAATTCAGAATCCAGAGCAAAAATCATTTCATCCGGATTTTTAGTAACGTAGACGCCCAGGTCAGAGATACTCTTGATTCCGTGTTTCTCTGCTTCTGCCTTATTCATCATCAGGGTATAGGTATTGTTAAACGTAACAGGATCAAGCCAGATCAACCCCTTCTCGGCGTCGGCTTTTTTGACCCAGTTGTAGACCTTTTCAGGAACTGTCATTGTTTCTGTGTTTTTCTGTTTGTGGTAAAGAGTGTATGCCGTGCCTGTGTACTCGTAATATAGGTCGGTCTGAGCATTCTCCAAGGATTTTCTGGCGATCACCGATCCGACCCCAGTCTTCAGCGTAACATCGAACCCTGCCTGTTCAAGAAGGATGCCGGCGAGTTCAGGAAGAAGAAGTTGCTCTGTATAATCCTTACCGCCTACTGTCAGGCTTTTATCCCCCGCAAAGACACTGCCTGGTAAAAGTAGCGTCAAAATAAATATTGACGGAAGAACAAATCTAAATATCGTTTTCATGTCATACCTCCTGTTAGTGCCTTAGTCCTGAAAAACCTGTTACTCTTTTTAGTACCCACGGAGTCTGTGCTTACCGGCGAAGTAAAAATAACAAGAAATCTGGTGACACTATTGAAATTAATAACTTAAAGCAGGCACCAAGACACTTATCCCCCACACGGGGGGACTAAAATGAGTCCCCTTGTATAGGTGTTAAGCTCCTGACTGGATGCCAAAGAATTCTAGTTTTTAAGGATTTGAACAATAAATATGTTGAATTACTTTTATTCAAATCCCTAGTTACTTGCTCTTTTTGTGCAGGGAAAACAAAACCACACACATTTTCTATCTGGAAAGACGTAGACCCTTTGACACCAGGGCACAGCCTAGTAGTTCAGTAAGGAAATCTGCAAAAAGTGCCAGTAGCGTAACCGGAATAGCACCGGCCAGCAGCTTATCTGTCTGCATAAGACTTATTCCTGTAAATATGAGATCTCCCAAACCGCCTGCACCTATGACATAAGCGAGCGCAGCTGTCCCAATATTGATTATCAGAGCTATTCTGAAGCCCGTGAGAATCACCTCCATGGCATTGGGTAGCTCCACCTCCATGAGAATTCTCATCGGGGACATTCCCATACCTTTCCCGGCATCTATAAGTTCCGGGGGTACCGCGGTAATCCCGGCAAGAGTATTTCTAGCAATGGGAAGTATGGAATAGATAGTTAGGGCGAATACTGCCGGCTTCATGCCGATACCCAAAAAACTCATGGCCAGCGCTAGAACAGCAAGTGAAGGAATAGTTTGCCCAAGTCCAATAATATACATGCAGACCCCAGCGTACTTGCGAAACCGTTGCTTGGTAAGTAAAATTCCCGCTGTTATTCCTATGATCGTAGCAAAGGTCATACTTAAGCTCACCATGTACAGGTGCTGGATACACAATTCTATGATAACCGGGTATTCGTATGGATCAGAGAGTAATTCTATAAGCCCCGTTCGTTCAAACGTCACACCCAAAATCAATATGAAAACTACAATGATAATCCTATATAATTTTGTTAATATTTTATTCATCGTGAAAGTTTCCTCTGTACTCTTATACCTTCAGGCGTCGCAATCCTTTCCAACAAGGCCATGCCACCGTCTACTAATATGGCTAGCAAAGACACAAGGATGGCGCCGGCCAGTATCATTTCAGGATATACGCGGGCAATACCTTGCTGAATATAGACACCCAGCCCTCCAGCTCCGATATAAGTTGCAATAGCTGCAACTCCTATATTCATAACAGCAGCCGTCCTTAATCCTGCAATAATTACTGGTGTGGCTAGCGGGATTTCCAGCTCGCGTAAAAGTCTCCACCTACTCATACCCAATCCCCTGCCTGCGTCCACCAGAGCAGGAGGAACATTCTTTATCGCTGTATAGGTATTTCTAATAATAGGGAGTTGGCTGTAGAAAACTAGGGCTATGACAGCTGGAACTTTTCCTAGACCCATATTAAATATCGAAAGGATGGGGAGCATCAATCCAAACAAGGCAAGTGAGGGAATGGTCATAAGGATATTGGCACCGTTCAAAACCTTGGAAGCAAACTTCTCGTGCTTTGTAATAACGATACCTAAAGCTACGCCAATTGGTGTAGCTATAAGAAGTGCTATCCCCACAATCCATATATGTTCCCAGCACAGATACATAACTTGGCTAAAATTATCCATTATGAATTGCAGTGTGCTCATGAAGATACCCCGTTTTCCACATTTTCTGTTTCGTCGGCGTAACTTGCTTTCACCGCTTTTTGTATGTCGTTGTAGGTTACCGTCCCGATAAAGTTTTTGTCTTCATCCACAACACAGAAGGTTGGGGTACTATACATAAGCATAGAGGAGAGGACATCCCTGAGTGTGGTTTTTTCACTTATAAAAATGGGATATGGTTCCACCACATCCCGTACCGGCCCTTCTTCATATTTAAGATTTTTCTGTGTAACGAAGCCTATCGGTTTGTTTTTTTCGAGCACTATGCCGTAGCGAGATTCCTTTGTATCCAGAAAATGTAATGCTGCCTGAGCTCGGTCGGCGCCCTGGATAATATTTTTCGGCTTGCGGTTGATAATACCACTTACTCGCATGAGTCCAAGGACTTTCAGTGCCCTGTCGGCACCGACGAAATCAGAGACAAATTTGTTTTTGGGTTGGGTCAGAATCATCTCGGGTGTGTCGTACTGTACTAGTTTCCCTTGGTTGAAGATAGCAATACGATCGCCCATCTTTATCGCTTCGTGTATGTCATGGGAGACAAAGGCCACGGTCTTTTTCAGTTTTGACTGAAGCTTGAGAAACTCATCTTGAATCTCTTCTCTGTTTATGGGATCTATCGCACCGAATGGCTCATCCATGAGAAGTATCTTGGGATCTGCGGCAAGACCCCGAGCGACTCCCACCCGCTGTTGCTGTCCCCCAGAGAGTTCTACCGGATACCGGTCTCTATACTGTTCAGGATCCAAGTTAGTTATTTCAAGCAGCTCATCAACGCGCTGCTTGATACGTGCTTGGTCCCACCGCAGAAGATTAGGCACAACGGCGATGTTTTCGGCTATGGTTTTGTTTGGGAAAAGACCAATGGCCTGAATGACATATCCCAAGCGTTGCCTGAGTTGGACGACATCGAGGTCCATGATATTCTGATTTTCTATGGTTATGTTCCCTCGTGTGAGTGTCTCTAGTCTGTTGGTAAGGCGCAGGGTAGTTGTTTTGCCGCATCCAGAGGGGCCGAGAAACACAACTACTTCACCCTTCGGAATGGTGAAACTAATATCGTCGATGGCGGTAACGGCATTGTTTCCCTTACCGTATATTTTTGTTATAGAATCATAAGTTATCATTGGAATCCTTTTTTTGCTCTCTGCACTACTCAATTTCTGTTTCAGGGTATTGATGGAAATCTTATCGTGACCCTACAGTGTCATACCATTGATCAGCCAAGGATCATTCCCAGCATTTTTAGGTAAAAACCATTAGGATTGACACGCCCAGAAAAGGTCGTTTTAAAATAGTGTTCGAACAGTCAAATGACATGGCGTAACGATCAACGTCGGAGTAGCCAATATCACCACATAAGTCACACCAATGCCGGCGAAGAACTTTAGGAGATCAAATTGCCCTACCTACAGAAATAATATCCTGAACTGACATTGGGGGAAAAGTCTTTGCGGGGGTGTCTTCTGAGCGATCCAAAGAATATTATGCAATTCTCGTTTTTGTAAAATCACAAACGAACGTGAAACACACTCAAGTTTTGACCATACCATATATGAGGTGTAAGAACAAGGTAACTGCTAGGCTGAAGCTGACAGCATGGCAGCCGAATACATTCGGCACACTGCGATTATCCAATATGTAGGCAGTTTAAGCTACCCTAAGCAAAGGGAACGTTGTTGACTCAGTGGACTAACTGCCACTAAAAACGAATAAAGGGGTCAAGACGTAGGCTGCCCACCCCCAAGGTAACGATATGATCGTTATTGCTTTAGCGACTTTTCATCTACTCTTTTAGCACTTGATCCGCTTCAACGATTTTTTCACCTTTTCGTATCGCAAGTGCAGCAGCAGGGGTCGATTCCTAGATAGCGTGCTATTTCTGCTGTGGGGTGGTGCAACTGCCGCACTGCGTAAAAACAAAAAACACAACGGGACGAAGACAAAGGTTTAGGGGTCTTGAAATACGATATTACGATGGTAAGTTAGGCATATCACGACAACTAGTTGGTTTTTTTTAAGTTAAAAATATTGCAATTCAAGACCTGACCCTAACGTAGTTTCTAACGTAGTTTTCATACTTCAAAACGACACTCTCACCGTTTTTTGAGCTATTGGTATTTAAACTGATCGGATAATTTCCCAACCGCGAGAGCAAACAACTTCGATTTATTCCAAGACATTAAAACCCGAAAATTGTCATAAACTAGGTACGCTGAGCCTCCGGTGCCGTCTGGCATAATCAAAGAGGCCTCAAGGTCACGCGTGGGCAGAGGGTATCCATTGTTTCGCCTCACCCCCAAGGCCTGCCAACGGGAAAGGTGGAATCTGACATTGAGTCCTACCTGAGAGTAATCGAAGTTTTGCGGAAGTTTTACTTCTCGACCCCAAGTCTGATCGTTTTTCCAACCTGCCCTGGCAAGGTAATTGGCGGCAGACCCAAGGACATCAGGGACAGATGCCCAAATATTGATCGACCCGCTGTGATCGGCATCGACTGCGTAAAGGCGAAAACTAGAAGGCATGAACTGACATTGCCCCATAGCTCCTGCCCATGAGCCCTGCATTCTTTTATACGGAAGGCTCCCATCATCAATTAAATGAAGAGCATCAAAAAGTTCCTTGCGGAAATAATTGGACCGACGTCCATCATAGGCCAGAGTCACTAACGAAGGGATAACGGGAAATGTCCCTATATATTTGCCATAGCTGGATTCTATCCCCCACAAAGCCACCAAAAACCGTCCCTGAACACCATACTCTCGTCCAATTAGACCCAGCCAGGTTGGGTATAGTTGCATCATCTTCCGTCCAGTCCGAATGCGCGCCTTATTGATTCGAGCTCGAAGATAGGCTTCAAGTGTCTGTAGGGACTCTGGCTGTTTGCGGTCTAAGACTATGACCTTCGGATTTGGTGCGTTGATATTTAATAAGGCAATATCAAGGGTTTGCTGTGAAATTCCAGTGTTGACGGCTTCTGTCCTAAACTGGTCCATCCAAGCAGAAAAAGTAGCCCCACTGTCCTTCGCTAGACTGCTGGAAGGAAAAAAGAAGAACACCGCAATAATGGCAGGAAGTAGAAAAGTGGAACATCTTATACTGAAAATAAATGAAAAATGCTGTTGCATATCACCCTTCCTTGCCTAGTCAATCACAATGATTCTCATCATGTCATATCCCCACCCAATAGTGTTTGAAATCTCAGAGTTGGTTCAATTGTTTCTTCCTGATGAGTTTTAGGATAGAAACGCCGTGTGGCTAATATCGGGAAAACAAAAAGACCATTGTTTACATATTTACTTTCTAACCGCGGACGGCAGGTAAAAACACTTGAAGGCCACGGTTCCAGCATTCCAACATTTTCTGTCCAACTTCCCGGAACTCAGGGTGGTCGGCGGTGTAAGCAGCAAGGATATGAGATGTATCTACAACCGCATCTCCCGTCTGTTCTATAATCTCCCTGATCTCTTTGTTGGTCAAAAAGAGGAGGTCGCGTGCGTATTTTTCCAACATTTTGCGTGGCCACCACTTTTTACAGCCATCAATGGATAGTGCCGGGACATCATTCATGAGGTAGGCTGTCGTGGTTATAATATCGTACACTGGTGCAATAGCTACTGGACCGTGAGTTTCAGCATAAACAACACCAAAGTTTTTGAGATGGGCATCACCATTTTGCACCATCGATGACAGTACTAAACTAGCAAAAAACTGTTTGCGCGCCTGAGCTTTGTTCTCGCTTGAGACAAAGTATTTGATCACCTTGGCGACACGTTCATAGGTGCTATTGTATTTTTGCTTTGCTCCCAAGCCTAACAGGCTGCACATATCTTCAAAACCGAGTATTTGCCCATTTTTATCAATATCGAAGCGTTGCATAACAAACAGGCCTCCGTTATCGGCAAGATGGAAGGGCGGCACCGGCAGACCTGATTTCAGGGCGGCGCTCATACAGAAGAACTCATTGGCAGCAAGTTGTGGATAGTCCTGCCCCCAGCTTTTAACAATATATTTTTGGGCGGCAAGTGTGTCTCTTCCTGTTGCATTAAGCAAAACTTTTGGCTGGACACCTGAGACGCCGGATCTCAAGGCGTATTTATCAACCAGTTCGTGAAAAAGCTCTGTTGTGTCCGGATAGGTGAGAATCTCAGATAGGGACTCAACTTGCTTTTGTTGATCCAGAGCATTTTCGCCGGGCAAAACAAATTTATTTTTGCCAATTTGGTTGCCACCTGTGGCCATCAAGATTGATAGGTCATCTTCACCAATTATTTTCGCGATGGCCTGCCTTATGGCATCTAACAATGAACCTTCGGGAAGGTTCATTTGAAAAATTGGGTGCAGATCTTTTTCTACCCAACTTTCGAGGCGAGTTGGCATCGTTAAGCTGACAGCGTCAATAGCGCTGGGATCGTAGGCAAAAACATATTTTCGCCCTTCTCTACTCTCCTCAGATTGCAACTTTCCCGCCAGTGACAAACCCGCCCAAACATCCAAAGTATTAGGCCTCATCGAAAAACCCCTCCCTAATCTCCTCTAGCGTTGGCGAAGCACCAGCTTTTCTTACAACAAGCTCCAGATCCAGAGTTTCCATGATGCGTATGAGTTTGCGCACTCCAACATCAACAACAACGCCGTTTTCAATCAAACTTATAGTCGTCCGACTCATTCCGTTGATACTCGCCAGTTGCGCTTGGGTCATCTTGCGTTTTTTTCGCTCTTCTTTAATTTTTTTACCAATCATGAACAGCATCAAGCACCTCTTTTCGCAAACCCAAGTGTCAACTAAAGTGTATTATATATGAAACAAACAAACAAGTTCAAGCAATAATGTTTTATATGTAAAACATTATTGCTATTTTTTATCCGGAACAACAACTAATTAGTCAGCATTACAACAAAGGAGATCCTGAGTAGAACTAATCTTCCGTTCTGGTTCTGTTCCCCGTATTCGTCACCCTCGCGAATGCGGGGATCCAGAGGTTTTGCATAGATTTCTAGACTCCCGCCTGCGCGAGAGTGACGACCTTTGTGTCGATAGCGGAAGATTAGTATTATTCAGGAAGGAGATAATCGAAATAGTTGAAGAAAAGGCAAGTAAAAGCAAGGGGAACGTTGTTTACAGAAAGAATCTTAGTGAAAGGGACAGTGGACCTTCAGACCTGTTCCTAGCGTACTTTCCTGTCTCTAGTAACAGCTGGTAGGGGCGCTTAAATAAATAATGGGCGTCGACGGAATTAATACCGTCGACGCCCATTTGCTCAAATTTAATATAAATTACTTTTAGAAATTATTATTTAGTGCTACTCGCCACAATAGCGATGGTTGAATTGCCACAGCGATGAAGGACAGCGGAACTAACGCTACCCATGAGCAACTCGCTCATCGTTGACAGGCCGCGACGGCCAATCATGATGATATTGGCATCAATTTCTAAGGAAACGGCGAGGATTGCATCCGCCGGTACCCCGTGGTGGATACGCATGTCAATTTTGCTCTCATCGATGCCAGCATCAACAATAACCTGCTTGCCCTTATTCAAAACTGCCTCAGCCTCTTGAGTTGCCTCGACTGTCTGCGTAGGGTTTTTGCTAATATTGATGACATTTATCAACGTCACCGAGGCCAGGCTTGGTTCGTACTGGCTAGCTAAAGTAGCGGCTTCAATTAAGGCGGCATTAGCGTTGGCAGAACCATCAATAGGTACCAGTATCTTGGCCGCAGGACAACTGCCAGCTGAATCGAAGCGTTCGCCAACAATGTAGATCGTCCCTTGGAACGAGCTGTGCAACAGTTCAGAACTGACACTGCCGGAAAAAATATCGGCAATCAAGGTCTGACTCTTGCGTCCCATAACAATCGTCGAATAACAACCATCGTTAGCTACATGCAGTATCTGTTGTGAGTAGTCACCATCTACGATCTTCTGGCGGATCGGGCATTTAACCCCATACTCTGTCAAGGTCGCAGCCGTTTTATCGAGCATCGGTTTTACAACATTAGTGATTTGCAGATTTTTTTCGCTGTCAAAGATTTTACTTTCGACAATTTCGCCCTTGATCCGCCGGGTAGTGATTTTTTCCAGGTAGCGTTTCAAAAAGCCCTCACCAGTAACGTGGAGCATGGTGATATTTTGAATGCTCTCATCAACAGAAGAAGCTAAACAACCGGCAAATTTAACAATTCGCTTGTCGATTTCGTTCCCAGCCAATGGCAACAGTAATGTTGTCAGCGGCTTGCCGTCACTAAGAGCTACGTCCTGAGTGTGCACACAACTCTCAGGGCATTCGCTGATGCCAAAATAGCTGGCCATGATTTTCTTCAGCTCAGTCCGGGTAAGGATACCGATAGGTTTATTCTCATCGTCTACTACGGGAATGCGCGCATGCTTGTCCTCAATGGCAATCATTGCTGCTTCCATAATGGAGGTATTCACTTTAACAGTTTTCGGATCCTTTTCCATAAACTCTTCCAAAGGATCGTCTTTGGCTTTGATGCAAAACTCTTGAAAGCTCTCTTCGTCAATAAAGTGGGCGGTTAGCGCCGCAAACTTATCATCGATATAATCCGGTTTGATGTGCCATAACAGGTTCAGCGATTGAACCCTGCCAACCAGAACCCCTCTTTTGTTAATGACCAATAAAGAGTTGGTATGTGCGCATATCATTTTAGTTAAAACTTCGATAAACGTTGAATCAGCACCTATAAGATTAGGTCTGATCATTATGTCTTTAATTTTTCTATCCATTAAATGTCCCTCCTGTTTAGGGCAATATCACGGAACTAAATATTTTATTAAGTTAGGGGACTGTCGGGCTTTGCACGAATATACTGAGAAATCACCTGATCGGCACATGTTTCCTAACATTATCGACAAATAGTGTCACTATTCGCGGGTAAATATTCGGAACTCTGCTCAATCAGTCACTCTCTAGTCATGATCTACCAAGTCCGACAGTTTCCTAAGCACTCGTTTAGGTACAAGACTTCCCGGGATAATTTTTGCTAGCGGTAAGGACCTTCAAACCAGCCGGGGAAAATTACTAGAGCCAGCACGGCGACAACAACCGTTGCTGCCATAGCAGCAGAGCCAGATTTCATCCAGATCTTAAAGGTAATTGGCGTATCGCTTTGCTCACTTTTGGCGACAACAACAACATTGGCAGTAGAACCGATAGGGGTACCGTTGCCACCAAAGCCAACGCCTAAGGCAAGAGCCCACCATAAAATATTGACTTGCACACCGTGTGCGCTTAATTGCTGGATAACCGGGATCATGGCCATGGTAAAAGGTATGTTATCGATAGCGGCTGAGGCAACAGCGGCAACAAGCAGCAGCACAACTGCTGCGACGACAAGGTTGCCTGAGGCAAGTGCAGTTACTTTGTTTGCCAACAGCTCTATAACCCCAGCATGCTCCAAGCCACCGACAATAACAAACAATGCGGCAAAGAACAGCAGAACGCTCCATTCGACTCTTTCGAGGATTGGTTGCGGATCTTTTTTTGGAGAAACAAGTATTAACGAGAACGCTGCGCCAATTAGGGCGACCATCGATGGTGGCATATGGAGTGAATGGTGAACAAAGAACAGACCGACGACAACGCATAAAACCCCTAAAATTATTTTACAGGTACGCCAGTCGGTCAGGGCATCTTTTTCGTTCATTTGCATCAATTGGTCGATGTTGCTAGGCTGAATCGCTAGTTCCTTTTTAAAAACTAATTTAAGCACCACTAGGGTGACAAACCATGCGACAACAACAACCGGGGCAACATGTAAAAGAAAATCATTGAAGGTAAAGTTCGCGGCACTACCGATCATAATGTTTGGTGGATCACCAACCAATGTAGCTACGCCACCGGTATCTGACAGCAACGCTTCTGACATCAGCAGCGGTATCGCACTGATCTTAAGCATTTTGGCAATAATGATGGTAACCGGGGCGATGAGAACAACCGTGGTTACGTTATCGAGAATCAACGAAATCAGTGTCGTTACTGTCCCTAGAACTACCACCAACATCCAGGGATTACCTTTGGTCTTTTTCGCCGCTAAAATGGCTAAATATTGAAAAAACCCGGTATCCTCAAGGAGGACAACGATTATCATCATGCCTAAGAGTAAGCCGATGGTATTAAAATCTATTGCATGTAGGGCATTTGCCGGATGATAAAAATTAAAAAACATTCCGGCGGCAACCATAGTTACTGCGCCAAATAAACCAATGACCGTTCTGTGTACACGTTCCGTTAGGATAAGAGCAAACGTGATTACAAAAATGGTCCCTGAAATGATTAAGGGCATTTGCCCAGCACCATGTTCAACCATGATTTTAGTTCTCCATCTAATTTTGAGTTTTATAGGACATAGCTTGTAATGAGTTGCATGTCCTAAGGGTTATAGTGCATTTTGTTCGGCTTCGTTTCCAATAACAATCGTTTGAGTTCCTGGTATTTTCCTACGGTTGAACAATCACCTCCCTTTTAAATTTTCACCATACCTTTTTATCCATAGATGTAATTGGCTAACCAGACCAATGTACAAAATTGAAAGTATTTTATTGCGTTACTTCAGCACTTTAAGTCTTGTTGAGCCGGCATAAGTTAACCTAATTAATACTATTCTTCCGCTATCGCCACAAAGGTCGTCACTCTCGCGCAGGCGGGAGTCTAGAAATCTATGCAAAACCTCTGGATCCCCGCATTCGCGAGGATGACGAATACGGGGAACAGAACCAGAGCGGAAGATTAGTTATACCCAGGTAAGTTAAAAACAATAAAACAAACTATGAAGGCCCGGTTTGCATAAGCAAACCGGGCCTTTCAGAAAATTCCTATTTATTGTGATCACCCTAGGGCATCAAGAAGCTTTCCTACTATTTTATCGGAGCTCTCTACCGTTGTCATATTGGCTTGATACATTCTTTTTGTTTCTATCATGTCGATCATCTCTTTAGCTAAATTGACCTGAGAAGCATTATTCACGGTGTCCTGAGTTGAGTTGGGCGCAGACAATGTTTTTTCTATGTGCGCAGACACCCCACCCTGTACATTCTCCGATAAATTTACCCTAGTGGGCTTATAGCCCTCGCTCCCACTGTTGGCTACATTATTGGCAGTCGAATCCATTTTAACAGTTTGCGCCTGTAGCCCAGAAAGGGCAGTGCCTAGAGCATTTAGCATAACAGTAAACCTTTATTAATTTTAAGCGTTTAAACATTTTCTGTACTAATCGCTGTTTACAGGTCTACTCCGTTTTTTTTGACTTCGCAACATAAAATTTAATCCGTTTAGGTTTTAATTGAGACAAGAGGCACAAAATGGGTCATTCTTGCTTGATTGTTTTTAGGCACAGGGAGTACCCCACAGAGCTGATGCCTCGGTGGACAAACTCCCACATTTGCCGCCGCTAAACGCAATGAACGTCAACGAAATGGGTTGCTTGCTAATAAGATCTAGGGATCTTGAAATACAATATTACTATTGTAAATTAAGCATATAACGACAACTAGTTGATTTATTTCAAGTTAAAAATAGCGTAATTAAAGACCGGACCTTTGCGTACTTTTGACACGAGCGTACTTTGTTATTTTTTCTCTCATCCACAATTTATCCTTGACGATTTTACCGCGGTGCGGTACTGACTGACCAATCACTCAGTTATTTACGCGAAAGTTTAATCATGAAATCAAAAAAAGATAAGATTATCGATGCTGCTGTTGACCTGTTTGCCGAAAAAGGGTTTAACAATACTTCCACCGCTGAAATTGCCGCCCTATCTGGAGTCGCTCAGGGGACGCTATTTTACCATTTCAAACAAAAAGAGGGCATTTTGTGCGAGGTACTAGAGCAGGTACTCCAACACACCACCTCGGCTTATAACAGCATTTCTCAAGACGAAAAAAACGGACTCGAATGCGTTGAAGCACTGCTGCGTTGTGAAAATCTCATTGTGAAAAAGCACAGCAAAAAGGTCACCGTTCTCATCCGTGACATGACCGATGAGGTTCACCAACCAGGAACTCAAGGCTTTACCCTCATTGATTCGTTTCTCAAATACAAAATTGCTTTATTGAGTCAATTCCTCAGTAAGGGGGTCACGGACAAAAGCATCCGACCTATCGCCATCGAAGAAACCGCATGGTTCATTGACGCAGCATTTTACGGTGTAATGCATGTTAAACTTTTTAAGCATCTCTCCAGCCCTCCCATTGATGAACATGCCATCCGTTTTTGTATCGACGGCTTAAAACCTAATCCTAATTCAATATAACCATCATTACTAACCAACGAGGTATCCAATGCGACACTATCTTGCACTCGTACTTATTTTATGCATCTCAACACCTGTTTTTGCTGCCCCCCCAGCCGCGCCACCAGCTCTGGTGAAAACAGCACAACTGCAAAGCTCATTGGCAGCGCCAACACAATCATTTGTCGGCACCCTTTATTTTGATCGCATCAGTCAACTCTCGTCCGAAGTGAGCGGTCGTGCTGACAAAGTTCTTTTCCGCGAAGGGGATCTTGTTAAAAAAGGTCAAGTCCTGGTTGAGCTCAACACTGACTTCATTGAAAAAGAACTGATGCGGGTTCAATCAATGATTGATTTAACGCAGGCCAAACTTGATCACAGTAAAAAAGACCTTGCGCGCTATCAGCAACTTTTAAAACAACAGGCAACTAGCCCCACAGCATACGATCAACTATTTTACTCGGTTGCCGAAATCAAGGCGGAAAAAGCTGCCTATATTACCGAACTTGAATCAACTCAAATCAAAAAAGATAAAAGTGTCATTCTCGCCCCATTTAATGGTCGAATTCTTGAAAAAAATATTGCTATTGGTAACTGGGCGACAACAGGTAGCCCCATCGCTCGCATTGGTGCGTTAAGCGATATCTTTATTCAAGTGCCCACGAGTGAGACCCTTTTGCCTTTTAGCACCATCGGTCAACAGGTTGACGTGTGGTTACCGGCAACCAATCAACACCTTAAAGGGATCCACAAAGGCTTTCGTCCTGTTGTCGATGCGCAAACTAAAAACATCTACAGTCGCATTCAACTTGAACAGATAACACAACCTTTCGAAAACATGTCCGCCGAAGTGAGCTTACCAACCAACACCAAAAGTGAGCAACTCCTCGTCCCTCGTGACGCTCTGGTAACCTTTAACGGTCAGAAATTTGTCTATAGTATTAAAGAGGGCAAAGCAGCCATTATACCCATTGAGATTGTTAGTTTCAGCGGCGATCAGGCTGCGATTAAAAGCCCCTACATTCAAGCAGGGATGCCAATCGTGATCGAAGGCAATGAGCGTTTACGTCCTGATCAACCCGTAACCGTTATAGAGGATTAATTCGATGAGCATATTGCGCTACAGCATAAAAAAACCCGTTTCAGTGGCGGTGTTTGTCATCATGATACTGCTCTTCGGCATTATCGGCTTAACAAGCTTGCCCGTCCAATTGACACCTGACGTTGATCTGCCAGAGATCACCATCACCACCACATGGGCTGGCGCGACCCCATACGATATTGAGCAGGAAATTATAGAAGATCAGGAAGATGCACTAAAGGGGCTACAAAACCTGGTCAGTATGGAAAGTTCAAGTTATAACGATTACGGCACCATCAGTCTGGTGTTTAAAGTTGGCGTTGATATTGACAACGCTTTGCTGCGCGTCGCCAACAAGCTCGACGAAGTCAGCAACTACCCAGAAAATGCCGATAAACCAATCATGGAAGCCGCTGGGGCAAGCAGTTCACCAGTCATCTGGATATTGCTTAAAACCACGGCTGACAACCCGGAAACCATTGATCACTACCGCACGTTTTACGATAATGAGATTGAACAACAATTAGAACGAATTGATGGCATTGGTTCGCTATTTGTAGGTGGCGGCACGGAAGACCAACTGCAAATTGTCGCCGACCGTCAAAAAATGGCCCGCAGCAATATTACCATCAACCAAATGGTTGACTCCGTTCAACGAGCAAACAAAAACACCTCAGCCGGCACCCTCGGCATTGGCAATAAAGATTACCGAATTCGTACGGTCAGTCGCTTTCAAAATGATAAAGATCCTCTTGATGTGGTGTTAGAGGATGACGGGACCAAGCGGGTGCTGTTAAGCGATGTCGCAACAACACAAAAAGGCTACGCTAAAAAGACTGTTGCGATTCAATCGAATGGTAAACTCAGTATTGTTATTGGGGTGCGCAAGGAAAAGGGAGCCAATGTCATCGACATGACCCGCCGCACTCGGCAAGTCGTCGACGACTTAAATGCAGGGATTCTTGCCGAAAAAGGGCTATACCTCGACTGGGTCTACGACCAAACACCGTACATCAATACCGCGATCAGTATCGTTAAGAATAATGCTTTGATTGGCGGTATTCTGGCCGTCATGGTACTGCTCCTATTCCTGCGCAGCGTTTCAGCGACAGCCATTACAGCCATTGCGATACCCATTTCAGTTATCGGAACCTTTATTTCACTGTGGTTATTTCACCGTAATATCAACGTTGTCAGCCTGGCGGGGATATCATTCGCCATTGGTATGCTGGTTGATAATGCCATCGTCGTACTGGAAAATATCGACCGTCACCGCCAGATGGGCAAAAAAGCATTTGATGCCTCTCTCGATGGTGCGCAAGAAGTTTTTGGTGCTGTACTTGCCTCGACAGCAACAACAGTCGCGGTTTTCCTCCCCGTTATCTTTATTGAACAAGAGGCAGGACAGCTGTTTCGCGATATCGCCATCGCCATCACCTTTGCCATCTTATTGAGTATGCTGGTCTCGCTGGTAGTGATCCCATGCTTGGCCAACCTGGTCTTTTCGCGTCGCCCCTTGGCAAAAGAGAAAAATGATGTCATTGGTCGCCAAGGACAAAAAATAGTTAACGTACTGATGAAACTGTCCAACCTCTCGCTACGTTCGCTCACCAGCCGTATACTCAGCATCAGCTTATTTACCTTTGCAGCAATTCTTATTACCTGGATTTTGCTACCAAAATCAGAATACTTGCCTCAGGGGAATCGCAACCTTATTCTAAATATTCTGATTCCACCCCCGGGTCTATCAGTGGAAAAACGCTCCCAAATTGGGGAATTTGTCTACCAAGAGGCCCTGCCCTACAGTAAAGAAGATGGTAAAGATGGGGTGCCACAAATCAAAAATCTGTTTTTTGTCGCCACTCCCGATCTCAACATCATAGGTGCAATCAGTACTCATGAAACTGAAGCCAAAAAATTAATGCCACTGATGTCACGGATTATGAACAGTATTCCTGACATGATTGGCGTCAGCTTACAGTCTGGGATCTTCGAAAATGACATTGGTGAAGGACGCGCTGTAGAGATCAACATCACCGGCACCAACCTCAACACCTTGGTCAGCGCAGGTCGCACCTTATACGGCGGGATTAGCCAGGCGTTAACGTCGGCCCAAATACGACCCATCCCATCTCTTGAGATCAGCTATCCTGAGGTGAACATTATTGCTGACAAGCAAAAGTTGGTGGCCAATGGTCTTGATGAAACAACGCTGGGCCAATACATCGATATCCTCATGGATGGTCGCCAGATCAGCGACTATATGCCTGACGGCATGCGCAAAGTTGATCTCGTCCTCAAGGCGAGCGACTGTGAAATTCGTAGCCCTGAGGACATTCTCAACAGCACCATTGTCAACGGTCATGGTGAACTGATTCGTGTCGGTGATGTCGCACGTGCCGATTACTCGCAGGGGATGACTCAGGTTGATCATTATGAA
>Ga0307990_1001728_pt1 | contig 18145 bp, 14 predicted proteins | sample EllFjometagen129_FD_203168 | JGI IMG/M metagenome (GOLD analysis project Ga0307990, IMG submission 203168) | Marine microbial communities from Ellis Fjord, Antarctic Ocean - #129 | ecosystem: Environmental > Aquatic > Marine > Unclassified | place: Southern Ocean | collected 2014-10-08
GTCGTCGATCTGTTCATGGAAGTAAGCAAGGAGTTCCTGCGCGGGAACAAGATGCCGCCAGAGAAAAGCCTGCATCGAGTCTTCGGATGGAACGGCTTCGTGAGACACTTTTTCGCCATCAATTTGTGCGGTTCCAATGACGGTGAGGGGGGTGGTCCCTCTCTTGTTTTTCCGAACGCACTGCACGTTCAAGCGGACTTTTTCTTCTCCGGCCGACAGGGTGACGGGCTTCGCCTCGAAACCGGATGTCTTCAGGGTGAGGCGGATGGGGCCGTCAAATCCGTCTCGGCGGATAGCGTGGATCTCGATGGAGCCACGAAACTTTTTGATGGAAACATGAGAGGGCACGGTTCGCAGGGCGAAGTCGGGGCGCGGCGGACTGAGGCGCAGGCGGTACGTATAGGCCTCGCCGCCTTGTTGCGCAGTGTCGGCGAGGTGAAGGCGATAGTTTCCGTTTTCAGGGAGGGTGATGCGCAGGTAGGAGTCGGCGTGGTGGGTGTTGAGGCCGGAGCCGGGGTCGGCGTGATCGTCATTGAAGGCGATGAGCTTTCCATCGGCTGTGGTTAGCTTGATGAACGAGTCGAGTGGGGAATCCAGCCGGCGCGCGTTAATTTCGGCGACGAGGGTTTCGCCTTCGCGTCCTCTGAATTCAAACACATCTTCATCGCCGGGCTGTTCAATGCGCCCAGTGATGATGACGGGCAGGCTGACTTTCTGAACCCCGTTGGCCGGTTTTTTGTTTTCCATGCGTTCGGGCAGTGTGTCGATGGCGAAGGGAATCAGGTTGGAGAGCGCATCACCGCGGTCGGTCACGACGGGATGGATGCCTATAGAGGTGTTGCCTTCGGGTAGCAACAGTTGCGAGTCCTCAAGGTGCCATCCGCTGATTTTGGGTTTGATCTTTTTTCCGGCCGTTGCGCCGGGCGGGAAAATGCTGGTGATGAAGGGCGTTTCGCCGAGGGTCATGCGGTAGACGAAATCTTCGCGGCCGCGGTAGATCGAGTCCTTGATTGACAGAACATACTCCCCGCTTGCGGGGACTTCGTAGAGCAGCGTCGGGTCGGGTTTAAAGCGGTAGTCGTCGTTGAAGGCCACTTCCTTTCCCTCGGCGTTGTGAAGGGTGAGGACGGGCTGGAACCATCCGGGGACGGCATCGGCAATATAGGGAACGAGCTGGCGAGCCAGTGTGGTGATGACAAGCTTGTCTCCTTTGTCCGCGCTGAAGCGGTAGCGGTTGATTTCGCCGGAGGCAACCTGACCGTTGACAGTACATGGCAGGGTGATGTGCAGCTCTTCTTCTTCTTTCGGTCGTTTGCGTAGAGCAAGCCCTTCTTTGCCCAAGGTTTGGAATTTAGAGATTTTCATGGCCGGCCGGGAAAATTCAGGCAGTCGGCCAACATAGAAGGAGCGCGGATTGGATAGCCCGCGGGGAGTGATGATGCGGATTTCGCGCAACCCGGGTTCGGCATCCTCGTTGATACTGATATCCAGCAAGACAACGGTGGCGAGCGATTGATTGGAGGGCTTGCGTTCATCCTCGCGGATACGCCGTTCGAGCTTTTCTTTGACCTGTAACGTTTCTTCGTCCAGTTCCTCTTTGCTTTTTCTAATGAGTTGAAGTTGCTCTCTAAGAAGTCGCATTTCCTGATTGCCGATTTTGCGGAAGCATTCGGAAACCGTTGCATGAACGCCTTCTCCGGAAACGGTTACGCCGCAGGCTGCGTCGATGCGCTGTCCGCCGACCCTCACGGGGAAGGTGGTTCCCTGTTGTCCGCCGGCGGGATAGATATAGCCGATGTAAGCGGCCTGCGGCTGTCCTTTTTTCTGCGCTTCGGCTTGGCCGGCCAGTAGAGCAGAGATGCACAGCAGGGTTAGAATCTGGTGTTTTTTCATGATTCCATTACTCCGATATTCCAGAATTCCAGTTCTTGTTACATAATCTCCGTTAGCAGCCCGCCGGACAGAACGGTGTCGGATGGTTTCGGCAGGACGGGTGCCTCCAACCCCATCGGATGCGGCAGGTTAGCCGAAGTGTCGATGCCGGCCAGCTGATAAATACTGCCGAGCAGGTCGACCGGATAAACCGGTCGTTCATTGACTTCTTCACCTTTTGAAGTCGACGAGCCGACAATCGTGCCGCCGCGGAAGCCGCCGCCGGCGACGAGGGCGGAAAAGACGGCGCCATAGTGGTTGCGTCCGCCGTTCCACGGGGGCTGCCAGTCTATTTTCGGGCCCCGGCCGAATTCGCCGCAACACCAGACCAGTGTGCTGTCGAGCAGGCCGCGTTGCGATAGATCTTCGAGTAGCGCGGCGAGGCCTTGGTCGAGGCTCGGACACTGCTGGCGCATGCGGGCGGCGTGCCCTTTATGGGTGTCCCATCCGCCGGGGTAGTTGATGACGACATACGGAACGCCGGATTCAACGAGACGGCGGGCGGCGAGGCACTCTTGGCCGAACATGTTGCGGCCGTAGCGTTCGCGTAGCTTGTCGTCCTCTTTAGAGAGGTCGAAGACATCTTTGCCGGAACCGAGGATCAGTTCATATGCCGCATCCCGGGTTATTTGCATATTATTTAATATCGGTGAGGTCAGCGCCTTGCCCAGTGCGTCGGCTTTGCTGAGCAACTCGCGGCGGGCGATTTGCCGCTCATCGGTAATTCCTTCCGCAACGACACCCTCTACATTGAAGCGCGGAGCATTGGGGTCACCGCCGGTGGCGAAGGGTTTATATTTCGGCCCCATGAACCCTTCTTCAGAGAAACGGCCTTGCGCTTTGGTCAGCACAACGTACGGGGGAATCAGCCCCTTGTAGCTCAAGCCTTTAAAGTGCGAGAAAACAGCGCCAACACTAGGGTAGGCCAGCCGCTCGCCGCGGGTGTGGCCGGTTTGCATATAGTAAGCGGCGGTTTCGTGGCTGTTGATGCCGTGGGTCATGCTGCGGATGAGTGTATATTTGTCCGCCTGCTGCGCCAGCTTCGGGAAGAGTTGCCCGATCTGGATGCCATCCACATTGGTGGGGAGTACATCGGGGAATTCGCCCATGTAGTCGCGGCCGGCATCCGGCTTGGGATCCCACGTGTCGTTGTGCGACATGCCGCCCCACAGAAAGATCTGAATTACCGATTTTGCTTTAACGGGCAGGGCGGCGGCAGGGAGGGCTGCCTGGAGTTTGTTGGCCAGCAATAGTCCACCTGCGCCGCACAGTCCCTGGCGCAGTGCGCTTCGACGGGTTAAATTTATACTCATGGCGTGTCCCTTGGTTAGTGACGATATAAAAATTCCGGACTGTTCATTAGCGCCCAGGCCATATCAGTCCAATCTTGTGGTTGCTTCTTATTCGCGAATTTCTTTTTCTTCGACGACGTCCTCTTTTTTGCCTTTGCGGTGGCCGGTTTCAGCTGAACGATTTCCTGAGAGGCGGCCCCTTTGTAAGCCAGCATGATGTCGATTTCTTCAAAGGTCGGGTGGCGCGAAAGAATGGTCAGGTAGAGGTTGTCGACCGCCTGTTCCGGTCGGCCGCGTGATACGGTTAGTTTCCGGAGCTTGGCGCTTTGTTCTATTTTCCGCTGAATGTGCCCCGAGTTCAGCATATGGAGCTGTTGCGACGGGGAGGTTCTATTGATGCGTTCGTCCGACATGCCGGTCGCCCGCGCGGATCGCCCGAACAGTGTGAGAAATGAGCTGCTAATGCTGCCGTCGGCAATCGAAACGGCCGACTGGTCTTTGGGAATGTAGGTGAACGGCTCGGGGATGGCACTGGTATACAGGTCGGAGCTGCCAGTGATGTCGTTGATGGCATCAATCAGCACCTCGGCCTCCAGCCGGCGCAACGGGTAGGCGGCGAACTGTGCGGCGGCCTCGGGGTTTCCCGTGTTGGACACAGACGACATCTGATAGGTTTTGGAATTCAGAATCAGCCGGATCAGGTGGTTCATGTCGTAGCCGCTGCGTATAAACTCCTTCTCCAGCCACGTCAGCAGTTCAGGATTCGACGGCGGGTTGTCATCGCGAATATTGTCCGGCTCTTCAATAATGCCGCGCCCGAGAAGCCACGCCCAGATCCGGTTGATCGCACAGCGGGTGAACCAAGGGTTTTCCGGGGTAATCAGCCAATCGGCAAACACCACGCGTGGGTCGCGGTCTGGAGAAATCTGTACCGGGGTGCCGTCCGGAAAAATTGTGTTTAGTGGGCCGCCAATGTTTTCCGGTGGCGGGTTGGTGTTCTTTTCAATCATGGCGGTGGTTACGATCGCGCTGCCGGGCGCGCTGTTTCCTGCCGCTTTGGTTGACCCGAGCGGATCCCAGAAAACGTGTTCTTCCTTCCATTCGTTGGTCGGTTTGTAGCCGACCTGAGAAAAGAAAACAGCCAGATTGTCGAGTTGCTCTTTCGTCCACGACTCGGAGCGCACGCCCATAAAGGTCAGCGCAACTCCAGCGGCGATTCCCTTCGATGTTTTATTCTGTAGTGCGCGGTAGAAATTAACCGGCCCAACCCGGAAATTGCTGCCGCTGGCAGTAAGCATTTCGCGAACAAACTGATCATACGGTTTGTTTTGAGCAATAGCGGTTCGAACCCAGTGATGATAGATCTGTGCAGCATTCGGCCATAGATTGACCGGAAACTCCGCCTTGATTCGCAGGGCATCGCCCCACTTCATCGACCAGTAATCTGCGAACTCCGGCCGTTCTAGTAATTCATCAATCAGTTCGCTGCGCTTGTTTTTTGAGTAGGTTGAATCGATGAAGCTTCGGGCCTCGGCTGCTGTGGGGATCTTTCCGGTTACATCCAGATAGACGCGCCGGACAAAAACGGCATCAGAACAGAGCGCTGGTGTAATGTCCAGTTCCGAAAGCTTTGCAAAAACCAGCCGGTCAATTTCATTTGCGGCGGGCGGAGGCAAGGGGCGTTCGAAAATAGACTCCGTAGCCCCTGTTAAACAGATCAACAGAAGCAGCGCCGACAGAACCTGCAGCTTTTTATCCATACCGTCCCTAATTGTAGTGTTGTTAATAGAACGACCAACGGCTCACTTTATTGCATGAGATCATAAAATACACATAAAAATATTGGAAAACAACACGTCTTCTGACGTTTTCAACCATTGGAATTCTCACACTTCATGAAGTGTGAGAATAGGGAAAGTTCTAGGATTTGGAACATAAAGCGTATGTCTGTGTGATCGACTTCCAATGGTTGGAAAAAAATCTCTGAAATGCTCCAAGCCATGGAAAGCCCGACGCGTGGTGATGCAACAGGCTTCCAAACATTGGAAAACTAAACGGTGTATTCGCAGGGCACGGGGAACTTGCAGATCTGCGCGCCGCGGTTTTTAAGGCGGTAGCCGCGTAGTTTCAGGTATTCGGGCATGTCGGCGCTGTCCATCTCTGCGGCAGTCAGTTTGACTAGTTCGTAGCCATCGTTGTCCACTTTGAGGTCTTTAACCGTTACCTCCGCGCCTTTGCAGGCTTTCACGACCAGCGCGGAGCCAGCGCTGATTTCGACGTTTTCAAGCGTGATGTCTTTTCCGTCGAGAACTAGCGTTCCTTCGCCGGTGATCGAGCCGCCTTTGATTTTTTCGCGTACTTCGTCGAGTGTCAGTGCGAAAGAGGGGCGCAGGATGACGCGCGGGCCGGGGGTCACTGGGATATCGAGAATCATTTCCTGCTCCGCTTCCGCAACCGCCATGCCGGCGGCAGCGAGCTTCATGCGCCCTGCCAGATAAAAGTCGGCCTCGGCGCTTGCCGCGGATTCGGGCGGCCCGCCCGCCGCTGCTTTGGCGGCGGCATCAGTGATGTTGTTTTTGTTGGCCGAAAAACTCCAGCGCCTGTCAAAAACGGAAACGCCGACTTTTTCTTCGGAGCCGAACAGTTTGGCCAGATCCTGCATCATGGTTTCGAGGCGGGTCGGTTTTTTGAAGACGGTGCGGGTATCATCGTTATATTTCGGGTTAACGAATTCGGCGATGATGCCCTGCGTTTTTTCCAGTATTCGGACGTAGGAGGAGGCTTTGATGATCAGCACATTGATGTTGCCGGGAAATATTGAAAAGCCGTGCTCGTCCGGCACGTCGCCTTCAGGGCTGATTGTGGCGCGCAGTAGCGGGTCGAGCTGGTTGTATTCCACGTTGATGGTTAGTTCTTTGCCGTTGCCGACCAGTCTGGCCAGTGCGCCGCATGCTTCGCCGGGGATGCGGTTGACGGCGACGGAGTTGAAGTCGAAATCTTTTTCGGCGGAGACGCCGAGCGCTGCGGGGATGGCGTTGAATACCTGTCCGTTGGTGTCTTGCACATAAACAAAGTGCTCAATGCCATCGGCGTGTAGTCGAGCGGCCAGCCCGCTGGTGTGCAGCAGCATATGGATGTCGCCGTGGCCGTGCGGCTTAAGGACCAGTTTGTATTTTTCCTTCAGCGCGAGGTGCCCGTCGTTATCGGCAATGGCTGGCACGAGTTCCTGTTTCAGGATATGCACCTGTTCTTTTTTGAGGCCAAACCAGTTGTTGTCTTCGAGGGCGGCGCGGGTTTTGGCGTTCGTGTCTTCGGACACCATAATAATGAACGGTACTGGGCGAGGGGTTTCCATGCGCGCCTCCATCGCCAGCAGGTTGGCGGCGTAGTGTGCGAGGTAGGAGGTGGTTTCGGTCACTTCCACTGGAATATCGAGTTTGATGCCGTTGTAGCCGAGACGCTCGCCGAGGCCGCCGGCCACTAGCACGATGGCGGTTTGTTCAAAGCGGGGTTTCCCGATGGCTTCGTAGTGGTCGTAGGTTTCGTCAAACTGCGTAAGGTCCACCCTGTCCGGCTGGTGTGGCACAAAACCGTCGAACGGGTTTTCGCCCTTCTGCGCTTCGGCGAGCAGTGTGCGGGCATTGGCGATGTAGCCGGTCAGCCCGCTGGGATAGGAATTATTAACGCGGTTGAGGATCGCTAGAAAGGCGTGCTTTGCCTCATCGTTGGTGCCGGGTGCGTCCCAGTCGGCAAACAGATGTTCCTGTCCTGCAGCAAGCAGCTTCTGAATCAGTTCTTGTTCGGTTGGGTTTTCTGTTAATTCATTCATATCCACTGTGGTTTCTCCTTCAAAATATGTGGACACAATATGGAGAAAGAAAATGGAAAATCAATTCAGGAAGAGAGGATTCGACGGTTCGATGCATCTTACTCTTGAGGTTTCCGCCGGAAACTCTAATACTCCTCTAATTCTTTCATTACCCGCCCGGGTGGCGAAATCGGTAGACGCAAGGGACTTAAAATCCCTTTTCAGCAATGGAGTGCGGGTTCGATTCCCGCCCCGGGCACCAGCCTTCGCCAAGGCTACGGTCGGCCGGCCACTTTTCATGATCCCGTATCCTGAATCTGGCATCCTGCATCAATTTGCCTTCTCTTGACCTGCATCAAGGCGACCGTCGTTCATGTGCTATACTCTCGTCGCATCATTAAGGAGGGATTTATGAAACGGAAAATTATTGAGATCGACGAAGCACTTTGTAATGGATGCGGGGAATGTGTCACCGGATGCGCCGAGGGCGCGCTGCAGATTATCGATGGCAAAGCAAAAATGGTGAAAGAGCAGTTCTGCGACGGATTCGGGGATTGCATTGGGACCTGTCCGACCGGGGCTTTAACCATTGTGGAGCGTGAGGCCGACGAATTTGACATAGAGTCCGTCCGCGAACATGTTCGCAACCTCGGCGGTGACGAAGCGGTTAAACGCATGGATGATGCGACCGCGATTCACGATGCCAAGGAAAAGCAGCCGCCGTCCAGCGGATGCCCTGGTATGCAACTCCGCTTCTCGGAGCCGTCTAAGGTCGTAAAGTCGAAAGCCGAAAGTCGGGAAGTTTCTGGACAGGTGATTCCGTCGGAGCTGAACCAGTGGCCGACGCAGTTGCATCTGGTGCCGACTGACGCTCCGTTCTTTAAAAATCGCGAATTGGTTGTGTTGAGCACCTGCGCGCCGTCCGCCTCGCCGGACGTTAACTGGCGGTTTGTCCGAGGCCGTGCCATCGCCATTGCCTGTCCGAAGCTCGACCGTACCGAAGGCTATGTCGAAAAGCTGGCGGAAATCCTGAAGAGCAACGGGATTCCGAAGGTGATCATTGTGCGCATGGAGGTTCCCTGCTGCGGCGGACTGACTGCAATTGTTCGGCAGGCCGCACAGCTGAGCGGGCGCACCAATCTAATTGTTGAAGAGGCGACGATTGGGCTGAATGGAGACTTGGTGGATACGAAGGAGTTGTAAGGGCATCCCTTGTGGGTGCCCTACTAAAAGGAGAGAAAATGAACGAACTAAAAGGCAAAGCACTGAATTTGAAAACGCTGGTGGACTACTCGGACGGCGCGGTGGTCAGCCGCACGCTGCTCAAAAAAGAAACCGGGAACATCACGCTCTTTTCTTTCGATAAAGGGCAGGGGCTCAGCGAGCACACGTCGCCGTTCGACGCGGTGGTGGAAGTGGTCGAAGGCGAGGGTTCATTCATCATCGACGGCGAACCAAAAACAGTGAAGGCGGGCGAAATGATCATTATGCCTGCCAACATTCCGCACGATGTGCAGGCCGCGGACGCTCCGTTTAAAATGCTACTCATCATGATTCGCTCGACGGAATAATTATACCTTTAGAGGTGTAATATTTCGGAAGGGTGGGTTCTGTATTTCTAAAAGTTGACATTTAAGGTCGGGTATCTACTCTTTGCCTTGACCGAAAGGGACAAAATGAAAACCGCTGTATTTAGTACCAAATCGTATGACCGGGAATTTCTTGAACAGTCCAGCGCATCTGCCGGGCTGGAGCTGACCTTTTTCGAGTCGCGGCTGAAACCGCAGACGGTTAAATTGGCCGAAGGGTTCGAGAGTATCTGTGTGTTTGTGAACGACCAGCTCGATGCGTCGGTGCTGATCGGTCTCAAGAAGGCGGGTGTGAAGCACATTGCCCTGCGCTGCGCCGGATTTAACAACGTGGACATTGCCAGTGCCGGTGAGCTCGGGCTGACGGTGACCCGCGTGCCTGCCTACTCCCCGTATGCGGTCGCCGAACATGCGGTGGCTCTTATGCTTTCACTCAACCGCAAGATTTACTGGGCGCACTCCCGCGTGCGCGACGGCAACTACTCTCTCGACGGACTGCTCGGCTTCGACATGCACGGAAAAACAGTCGGGATTGTCGGTACCGGAAAAATTGGCCAGTGCCTCGCTGAGGCGCTGGACGGCTTCGGCTGCAAACTGCTCGGTGTCGATCGCTACGAGAACGAACGCTGCAAAGAAATCGGCATGGAATATGTCGAGTTCGACGAAATGCTTTCCCGGGCGGATATCATCAGTCTACACTGCCCGTTAATGCCGGAAACGCACTACCTCATTAACAACGAGGCCGTCGCCCGCATGAAACGCGGCGTGATGCTCATCAACACCAGCCGCGGCGGACTCATTGACACCAAGGCGGTCATCGACGGGCTCAAAACTGGAAAGATCGGTTACATGGGCCTCGATGTATATGAAGAGGAAGAGGGCCTCTTTTTCGAAGACAAAACTTTCGAGATGCGCCTAGACGACGCCTTTGCCCGGCTGACCACTTTCCCCAATGTCATCATTACTGGCCATCAGGCCTACTTCACCTGCGAGGCGCTCACCCGCATTGCCGAAACTACCGTCAACAATCTGGTTTCGTTTGGGAACGGAGAAGAGCTCGTCAATCGCGTCACCGCCTCATGAACATCCACTGGCTTCAGCATGTTGAGTTTGAGGGCCTCAGATGCATTGAGCCGTGGCTGATCGAAAATGGTCACGACGTTTCATGCACCCGGCTCTGGGCGGGTGATGCGCTTCCGGATACCGAACCCGTGGACGGCCTGATCGTGATGGGCGGGCCGATGGGCATCTGCGACGACGAGCAATATCCGTGGCTTGTCGCCGAAAAGGCCTTTGTTAAAGAGGTCATCGACCAAAACAAACCGGTGCTTGGCATCTGCCTTGGGGCACAGCTGATCGCCGATGTTTTGGGGGCCGAAGTTCGGCCAGGCAAAAATAAGGAGATCGGATTTTTTCCAATGGTTGGAAAGCAACTGCGTTGCGGCACAGCGCTTCGCGACGCAAGGGCAACAGATTTCCCAAGCTTTGGAAAACCCAACCTGAAATCCGGCCTAGCCGGTTCCAATGATTGGAAATTTTCGGAGGAGTTCACTGCGTTTCACTGGCACGGCGATACCTTCGGCATTCCGGACGGAGCGGTGCGACTGGCTTCGAGCGAGGCGACCGAAAATCAGGCCTTCCTTTATAAAGAAAACGTTCTCGCGCTTCAGTTCCATTTCGAAACCACCGAGGCAAGCCTGCTGAAGCTTTATGAGAACGCCTGCGATGAAATCACTGACGCCCCCTTTATCCAAACCTTGGAAAAATGCGTCCGTTTTTTCCAACCCTTGGAAAATGCAACGAGCTGATGTGCGGGTTGCTTAAACGGTTATTCGGCTAGTGTCATGTCAATTGTTTTAGGACAGGAGTTGCCACTCCCACTGGTCGTTGCTTTCGTTCCGAAAGCCTCGCTTCTCGTTTTTGTGTTCAGAGAGCCTGTATCTTTCGCTCAGGCAGGGGAGCACACGCTCCAGAATACGGGAAGCGTGTCCTACAATAGACAGTTCATGCATGATATGACACTAGAACTCACCCCTTCCGCGGAGGGGAATTTCTTGAAAGCCGTCGGCGCTTCTAACAGTCCCTTCCGTTGGAGGGGTGCGCGAAGCGCGGGGTGGGTTCTTCAAGATTTCTTTGTGACTTTGTGCCTTTGTGGCTGTAGTCTTCCTTCATGTTTTCGTTTAGGAAAAAATATCATCTGGTGATTGTCTGCACCGCCAATCGCACGCGCAGCGCTTACTTTTCAGAGTATCTGAAAAACTACCTCAAGAAATACCGGCCTGAGGCGTTTAAGCGGCTGAAAATCACCTCGGCCGGAACCAAGGCGATGTCCGGCGGACGGCCCAACGATGTCGTCGCGCTGATCGCCCGCAATAACGGTTTCAGCCTGCGCGCTCATACCGCCGATCCGGTCACCAAAAAAACGGTCAAAGAGGCCGACCTGATTCTGACGATGGAGCAGGTGCACAAAGATCGCATCCTTAAAAAATTTCCCGAAGCGGAAGGCAAGGTGTTCCGCCTGATGGAATATGGATGGCAGGGCGATGACGAAGTAGACAACCTGAACGTGCCCGACCCGACCGGAAAAAATGCAGACGACTTTCGCGAGTTTATTGATACCGCTCACGTTGAGGCCGACCGCCTTCTGCACGAGCTGGTTCATCAGCAGATTATATGAGTGATAAATATAGAGTGTTGATTCTTTCCGTTAGTGCGGGAACCGGCCATTTGCGTGCGGCCGACGCTCTCGAAAAGGCCGCGCGGGCCAATCCGGAGGTCGGCGAGGTGCGCAATGTCGATTCGCTGGGTCACACTAACAAAGTGTTCCGCCGCTTCTACGGCAAGTTTTACATTGATCTGGTCAAAAGCGCGCCGGTTCTTTTGGGGTGGTTCTATGACTCCCAGGATGAGCCGTGGAAAACCGAGAAAATGCGTTTGATGATGGATCGGATGAATACCGGCTCGCTAGTGCGGAAGATCAAAAAATTCAATCCGGACATCACCATCTGCACTCATTTTCTGCCGGCTGAAATTCTGTCGCATCTGATGGAGCGCGAGAAGATTGAAACCCATCTGGCCATCACCGTGACGGATTACTATGTCCACGCCATGTGGCTGTCACGCATGATTCATCACTACTTCGTTGCGAATAAGGAGTCGAAGGTTCAGCTCGAAAACATCGGCTTCCCGCCGGAGTGCATCACCGTTTCGGGGATTCCTGTCGATCCGGTGTTTGCCGAGACGCGCGACCGTTCTCAGCTGCGCGCGAAATACGGACTTCGCGACGAGGCCCCAGTTCTGCTGGTTTCGGCCGGAGCGCTCGGGGTGAGCTCGGCCGAGCGCATTGTCGAGGTGCTGTGCGATTTGACCGAGCCGGTTCAGGTGGTGGTCATCTGCGGAAAAAATGAAAAACTCTGCCAGACCGTGACGGATCAGATTGAGAACAGCCCCGTCGAGTGCGCCCACTTGAGCTTCACCGTTCTCGGCTACACCAATCAAATTCACGACTGGATGAAGGCTGCCGATCTTTACATCGGAAAACCCGGGGGCCTCACCACGGCGGAAGCGATGAGTTGTGGGTTGCCGATGATCATCTATCAGCCGATTCCCGGACAGGAAGAGCGCAACAGCGATTACCTGCTTGAAAACGGTGCCGCGGTGAAGTGCAACCAGATCACTACGATGGCCTATAAAGTGAACCTGCTTCTCAAAGACTCGGAGCGGATGGCCAAGATGCGTCTGCGCGCCAAAGCGTTGGGGCATTCCGAGGCCGCCGCCGATGTGATCCGGAAGCTGATTGAGGACTACAACACGGGCGGAGCCATTACGATCGCGCGCGACAGCCACCGTGCGAAAGCCAAGGCTAAGCTCCGGCGGCTCGGACGAAAGCTTTCATTTGCTAAGGACGATGCGCGCTCGGATTTCCCGCTCTAGTGTCGTGTGACACGACACGGGTCTGCGCCAGCACGAACAGACCGGCCAGCCCTAGGGAAATTCCGGCGAGATAGAAAGGCCAGCTCAAAACCCGCTGGCCGAAAATGGTAATCCCACCGATAATCGCGACGATGTTGTTCACCGTTTGCGCAATCGGCATAAAGCGCGAGGCGGTCTTTTGCTGCAGTCCGACCTGCATGCAGTAGTCAGCGAAAATATTCAACGGAACCGCGATCAACACTGCCGCCAGATTCAGTAGAAGGTCTTCATTCCGGATGAGCGCGTGAAGGCTTTCGGCGTTACGCAGCTCATCCGGCGTCAGAAAGGTGATGGCCATTTGCGCGAACACGGCTCCGGCACCGAACAGTGCGCCGGAAATAATCGCCCAGCAGGTCGGGTGCCTTTTGGAAAACAGCATCAGCACCCCGCTCCCCAGCAGAATCGTCAGCATAAGAACACCCAAACTGATTTGTGTACTGCGCAGGGTGATGTCGTGCTGCACCCTGGAGACGTCTCCACGCGCAATGAACAGTGGCATCAGAATCAACATGGCCAGCGCGACTTTTGCTACGGGTCGCTGCCGTTCATGCAGAACAAAGCGCGAAAAAGAGATCAGCACGATAACGCCGAAGCCGTAAAGTGGCTGCACCACCGCGATCCCCACCAGACGCAGCGCCGTGACATAGGGGATCAGCCCCAGACAACCGACCGCGAAGCCGAGCATCCAGCGCCGGTCCTTCAACAGGCTGAGAGCCGATTTCCAAACATTGGAAAACGACAGCGTCGGCAGTCGGTCCAACGCCGACTTTTGCAAAACGGGAGCCAGATTAAACAGGCTCATTGCCAGTAGGGCCAGCAGGATTCCGATGACTTTCTCCAGAAACATCTAAAGTTTATCGTATACTCTATTTGTTCGATCTAGCCAGACTGACTCAGCTTATTCGTATCGTAGCGCTTCAATTGGATTTAACCGAGCAGCTTTGCGGGCGGGCCAGATGCCGAAGATGATGCCGATCAGTGCAGAGAAACCGAAGGCCATGGTGATGGAGCTATGTGTGAACAGCACCGGCAGGTTGGCGAACCGTTCGGAGAGCCAGCCGATCCCGATCCCGAGTCCAATCCCGAGCAGTCCGCCGAAAAAGCTAATGATCAGCGCTTCGATCAGGAATTGGATCATGATATCTCGACCGCGGGCGCCGAGCGCTTTTCGCAGTCCTATTTCACGGGTGCGTTCGGTTACGGAAACCAGCATGATGTTCATGATGCCGATTCCGCCGACCACCAGCGCGATGGAGGCGATACTGGAGAGCAGGAGAGCCAGGATATTACTGGTGGCGGAGGCGGTCTCCTGAATTTCGGCCATGTTGCGAATTTGAAATGGATTTTCCGCAGTGCCGGTGCGGTGGAGCTGGGCGATGAGTGCCAGCGTTTCCGCCTGAGCTCGCTCAATATTTTCGGCTTCATCAATTTGGATTTCGATGCGGTCGACGTATTTTTTCCCGAATAGGCGGTACATAGCGGTTGGGAGAGGAACGAGTACGGTATCGTCATTATCCCGGAAGCCGCTACTTCCTTTTTCGGGGAGGACGCCGATGACGGTAAAGCTCTGACGGTTGATTTTAATCTTCTGTCCGATGGGATTGGTGCCGTTAAAGAGTTCTTCCACCGGAGTGAGGCCGAGGAGGCAGACGCGGGCACGGCTATGAGCCTCTTCGTCGGTGAAAAAGCGGCCGAGCTGAGGCTCATAGGAGCGAATGGTTTCGTAGGCGGGATCAACGCCCTGAATGTTGCTGTTCCAGTTCAGGTTGCCGGCTTTTAGCTGTCCGCTGCCGCTGATGGTTCCGCTGACACCGGCCACATGGGCGATTTGTTCTTGGATGGCCTGTGCGTCGGTGTCGGAGAGTCGCGAGGCTTGTCCTTTAGCTTGGGATACCCCGCCTTTGGCGCGCCGCTGGGGCATTAGCATCAGTAGGTTGGTTCCAAGCTTGCTCATTTGCTGTTCAACCGCTGCTTTGGCTCCGTTGCCGATGGCCACGGTCGCGATGACGGCAGCCACGCCGATCATAATGCCGAGTGCGGAGAGTGCTGTGCGCACTTTGTTGGCCAGCAGGGAACGGACTGACTGTTTGACCAGCACGCTGCTCTCGTAGAGTGATTTGAAAAGCGGGTTTTTGCGGAGGGGTTCGGACTCTTCGTCGGCAGGCGGGGCCGGGGGAATTTTCGGTGCAGACGGGTTGCGAGCGTCGGACAGAATCTGTCCGTCTTTCATCTCGATGATGCGCTGGGCGTGGTTAGCCACATTGGCATCGTGAGTAACGAGAATAAGGGTGAGACCGCCAGCGTGCAGTTCACTCATCACTTGCATAATTTCGAGGGCGCTTTTGGAATCGAGATTTCCGGTGGGTTCATCAGCGAAAATGATCGAGGGACTGTTGACGAGTGCTCGAGCGATGGCGACGCGCTGCTGCTGTCCACCGGAGAGTTCATTGGTGTGGTGCGCGGTGCGTTCGCCGAGGCCAACCAGTTCCAATTTCTGGCGCGCGATATCCGGATTGCGGCGATTGCGCGCATAGATCAGAGGCAGTCCGGTGTTTTCCAGTGCGCTGGTTCGTTTGAGCAGGTTGAACTGTTGAAAGACAAACCCCATGACCCGATTGCGGAAGGCGGCCAGTTCGTTTTCTGAGAACTTGGTAACATCGGTTCCGTCAATTTCAAAGGTGCCGCCGTCTGGGACATCGAGCAATCCGAGAATATGCATCAGAGTGGATTTCCCCGATCCAGATGCTCCAGTAATTGCCACGTACTCCCCTTTTTCAATGGTCAGGGAGATGCCATCGAGCGCACGGACTTCTACATCGCCCATCTGGTACGTTTTTCGAAGGTTTTTGATCGTAATCATCGGGGGGGGGCTCCGCCGCTCCGACCGCTCATTAGCAGACTGCTTTTTTTGCTTTTGCTGGAACTGAATTTCACTTGAGGAATAAGAATCGACTCGCCCTCTTCGAGGCCTTCGGTGATTTCCGTGAAGGAGCCATCGGTGACTCCGGTCTGTACGGGCCGAGTTTCCGGATTGTCAGGCGATCCGGTCAGCACATAGAAGGTTGTTGCTCCGTCCGGTTTTCGGCCCTCGCCACTGGGACGTTGCCCCGGAGCGCCCCCGTCCGCGAAGCGGGCAAGGCGTTCCTGAATCTCGGCATCGGAGAGGCCCTTATCGCGCATGCGCTTCATCATGAAAGCTTTGCGATCATCGGAGCTCATGTTTTTAACCTCGGGGCGCGGGCCGTCGGTGGATCGGGCGGAGGTCTTCTGCTGGATGGCCGCCGCCGGTAGTGTTAGTGCATTCGATTTTTCTTCGATAACGAATTCAAGGTCGGCCGTCATGCCGCTACGGGCGACAGGGGGCAGCCGCAGGGGCCGCACATCGACTTCGTACATGGTGACGTTGCTGACGGTTTTGGCATCATAAGCAATTTTTTCGACTTCACACTGGAAGGATTTATCGGGATAGGCTTCGAGGGTTACGGTGACGGTTTGTCCTGCCTTAATTTGGCCAATATCGGTTTCATCCAAGTTGGCCACAACGATCAAGTCGTCGGCAATCACGAGAATAGAATCATTGGCACTAATGGTCTGGCCCGGTTCAAAGTTGCGGGCAATCACGGTGCCTTTTATCGGACAGACCAGCGGGGTGGGTTTGTACAGATCCTGCCAGTATTCCAGCTCTTCCTGACTGGTCGCCAGCGCGGCATCCAACAGGGTGGCCCGTTCCGTGGAGCTGATCCATCCGAGAATCTGACCTTTCTCGACCTCATCGCCTTCGTCGACCAGCAGTTCTTCGAGCCGTCCGGCAATGGGTGATTTGACATTGAGTCGGTTGCGGGGTTCCACTTCACCGGTCGACTCCACCGTGATGCGCAGATTGCGGCGTTCGACTGCGGCGGTATCATAAGTCCGGCTGGCTTCCGCTTCGGCTGGCTGGAATCGGAACCAGTAGGTGCCGCCACCAACCAGCAGGAGAAGGAGGATCCAAAGGAGTGCTTTTTTCATATTAGTTTCTTTCCGCGGTGGTTTCCCAAACACTGGCCCCCAGTGCATTCCGCCAGTTTGCCTGCTGAGTGGCGGAGGCCCGCCGACGCTGCAGATGGAGTTTTTCCTGTGTGATTAGATTACTTTCAATCGTGTCCCAGTCTTCGTAATCCAGCAGACCTTGTTTGTATTTTGCTGTCGAAATTTCTGCTCGAAGCTGTTCCGCCTCCAACAGGGTTTTCTGAACCGACTCGTTTTCAACCGCATCGGTGTAATTGTTCCAGGTGCCCATTAGATCGGCTGTCAGTGAATTGGCGGTATCGAGTAGGCTCATTTCAGATTGAATAACTTTTTCATTAGCGGCCAGCACCTCGCTCATCAGACGGCTGCCGGTAAAAAGCGGGATCGAAGCGCTGATTCCAACGCTCCATTTTTCGTCGTCTAGATCGGTCTCTCCGGAGAGACCGGTGGATGCACTGAACTGAACCGTCGGGAAACGGTCACTGCGCGTTACCTTCATCCCTTGTTGTGCCGACTCAACCTGTTGTTCGCTAATGCGGTAGTCGGGTGTTTGTTTCATCAGACGAACCAAGTTATTCAAGGGCTCGGGTTTGTCGGAGGATAGAGCCCCTTCTGCCCCATCGACTGGAGCCATCTGGCCGATGGCCGCGGAAAGGCTAAGTCGGGTGTGGTCCAGTGAACGCTGCGCTTCGCGCTCCTCGAACTGTGCTTCGACTAGTTGAGCTTTACTGCGCGCCAGCGAGCCGGCATTTTCACGTCCGCCGTCAAACCGCAGTTGAATCAGTCGAACATTATTGGCGCGTCGTTCCGTGATTTTGCCGGTCAGTTCGATCAACTCTTGCGTGTACAGCACATCAATATAGGCGAGACGGGTTCGTTGCTCGACATTGGATAGGGTCGTGCGAAATTGTTCTTCACCGATGCTCAACTCGGCTAGAGCACGGTTGCGCTTGGCAACATTTAAGCCACCCGTATAGAGCGTTTGGGTTAGATTGACTCCGGTAGATGAGCTGTCCTGTTCTGTCCACCCTGCAGTTTGTTTGGCTCCTGATTTTTTAAATTGAGCCGAGGCATTGATTTGTGGGAGGAATCCGGACGAGGCGGAAGCCACCTCGTACTCCAGTTTGCGCACGGCTGCTTTTGCTGAAATGAGGTCTGGATTGAAAGCTTCGGTGTGTTTGAGACACTGTTCCCAGGTCAGGACATTATTGGTTTGTGCCAAAAGTGGAGTGCCAACGAGCAGAACGGCGGCAAGGCATAAATTTTTCATTCAAGGTCTCCGGGGGCTATGTAGCGCATAAACAAAACACAACGTATTTCGGGCCGCAGATATTGCAATAAAAATATATTTTTGACGCGAAACCGTTTTTGCACCCCTTTCAGGGATGGGGGCGCAGGCCGGGGTTGGGTTTTCGGAGTTTCAATTGTAAAACACAGTCATCCCATAGGGGCGCACAGATTTTCGTAACTCCTTGAAAATCAAGGTTACGTTAGCAAGTTTCTGAAATCTGGAATTCCGACTTTTCTGTTTCGAGGTGCTATGG
>Ga0307990_1001729_pt1 | contig 18143 bp, 16 predicted proteins | sample EllFjometagen129_FD_203168 | JGI IMG/M metagenome (GOLD analysis project Ga0307990, IMG submission 203168) | Marine microbial communities from Ellis Fjord, Antarctic Ocean - #129 | ecosystem: Environmental > Aquatic > Marine > Unclassified | place: Southern Ocean | collected 2014-10-08
CATGAGCTCTTAATACAATAATCATAAGTTATCTCCTTTAAAAATAAATTTTGTTTATGCTGTCGTTAAATCCTAGTCATTATCTGCAATAAAAAATTCCACATTCTACAATTCACAGAGCGCAACGACTCCATTCGAATCTCCAACCCTTTTCGGATGGGGGCTAGCTAATAGCTGCGGGGATCTTGATCTCAAGCCCCCATGGATCTCTATAGCTTCTGCTCAGCATTGTGTTAGCTTCGCTGTTATCAACGAATCTTTCTTTATCAGGATTCCACTCCAGTTTTTGACCGCGCTGTATCGCGATATGTGCTAGTTGCCCCATTGAGCAGGTGCGGTGTCCAACTTCCGCATCAGCCATCGATTCATTCGGGGCTCTGTTCCTGATACAATAAATAAAATCACCTTTGTCACTGCGTTGTGGAAAACGAAGATCGCTCTTTTTCAGCTTAGTTTTGAGAATCCTGATATCGCTGGCTTGGAATCCACCCTTTCTGTGCCAGTTTGCCTGGAGCCACCCTTCATCTCCCTCAATCCGGAGGTAGGCACCCGCACTGTCAATAAGGTAATCCATGGTAACCCCATTCGCGTATTTGAACTGAACTTTGAAATCAGTCAGTACGTTCCATAATCCGCTGCCAGGTTTCGGGTAGCTGCCAGTTCCCTCGATAGATACCGCTCCGGTCCGCTCGCTGTTATTGGCCAGCTGTGCAACGTCGATGACATGTGTGCCCCAGTTGGTAATCATACCCTCGCAGGTGTCCCGACAACGCATCCAGCCTGGACGTTTATAGGACTTTGAAGGGTGAACAGCATCAACCATGTATGGTTTTTTAACTGCCGGTCCCAGCCACATGTCATAATCCAGCTCTGCAGGAACCGGCATAGGATCGGCTTTGCCGCCCGCCTTGTCGCCACGCGGAACACCAACCTCAATTCGCCTGATTCTGCCGATATATCCATTTCGGACCAGCTCAGCAATCTTGTGCATGTAGGCATCCGAACGGCATTCGCTGTCAGTACGAAAAACCACACCATGCTTTGCTGTCGCATCGGCCAGCATACGACCTTCGGCAATCGAAAGAGTGAGCGGCTTTTCGCAACTGACATGCTTGCCCCTGCGAACAGCTGCTAGTGAAATGGGTACATGCCAGTGATCAGGCGTCGAGTTCATAATTGCATCAATGTCATCGCGGGCAATTACCTCCCGCCAATCTGAAAAGGTGCGACACCCCGTGTCGCCGTACTTGCTGTCGACGATCTTTTTTGCATTATTCAACCTCCACTTATCCACATCGCAGACCGTCACTATCTGCACGCCTTCCATATTGACCATAGTCTTGAGATTGACATGCCTACCCTGACGACCTACTCCTATCATTCCTACGGTAACTCTATTGGATGGAGCATTTTTACCAAACACCGTTGAGGGAACGATCGTCGGGAATGAGGATATCAAACCAACTGCACCGACACTCTGTAGCATCCGGCGACGGGTTAACTTATTGCTTTGTAATTGCATGATTATCGTTTCCTTGCCAATTTATCATTTCACATGGTTATTTCGATTTTTATGTGATTAAGCCTTCCGAGATCATGGATCTCGGCTACAGTAAAAACTTTGATGGCTGTCAAACTGTAGGGCGGGGGCCTTGACCCCGCCACGGCGTAGACGCATAACGCGAAGACGTGACCCCGCCACGCATCTTGCATTATGTTTCTTTTTTCCACTTAAAAACTCGGAAGAACCATAAATAATCTGTAAAACAACTTTTCGTGTTTTTTGCGCCTTTCGTAGTTAACTTATTGGGTTGCGGGCAGAGCCCGCGTTAGTTTATATACTTCCGTTCCGGCGGCCAGAAATGCGCCAATGCCGTAGACCTCCGTTTTGTCGGCATAGGAATCACCAGGTGCCGCACCGACTGGCTGGACGTAGCCTAGAAGCCCTTCTTCGGTTACGCAGTCAGCGAGTGCATTCCAGGCTTTTAAAACCGCCGGTTCAAATGCAGCCCGATCAAGCAGCCCGTTATTAACACCCCAGGCCAGCCCGAATGTATAGAATGATGTGCCGCTGGTTTCTCTGGTAGGATAGCCCTCAACTCCGCCGAGAAGGCCCATGCTCCAAGTGCCGTCTTGACGCTGGCATTTTTTCAGGCTTTCGGCCATCTGCTTGTAGAGATTGACATAGAAAGTCCGGCCCTCCCAGTTCTTTGGCAGATCAGGAATCATTAGCGCCAAACCTCCGAAGACCCAGCCGTTGCCGCGGGCCCAGTAGAGATTGCGTCCGTTCTTCTCGCGCTTGGGAAAGAAAGAGGAGTCGCGCCAGAACAGGTGGTCCTTTTTGTCCCAGAGCAGATCGTAGGTGGCATGATACTCCTGATCCATAAAATCGAGATATTTCTTTTGGCCGGTCACTTTGGAGAGGCGCGCCCAGACCGGAGGAGCCATAAACAGCGCATCACACCAGCCCCAGCGGTAATGACAATCGGTGCTGTGCTTATCCTTTCCATAACCACCCCATTTCAACGATCCGGTTTTAGGGTTAGCCAGAATCCAGTCGAATCGCTCCTGCGTCGGTTTGAGCATTTTCGGATCTTTGGTTTCTTCATAGAGAGACAGATAGAACTGCCCCACCGTATGATCGTCTGCATGATAAGGACGTTTGTGTAGCTTCCAGCTGTTGCGATTCCCAATCATTTTGAGCCAATCGGTATATTTGGCCGGATTGTCAGCAATCTTACGCCACTTATCCATGCCAGCGTAAAGTGCACCCATGTGCCAGGTCAGATCATGGTGCTTTGCAGGAGTCTTCCCTCCCTTTCGCACCGCCTCCATGCGCTTGCCGGAGAGCCCGCGGTATTTACCCGAATCCTCAAAGGTTCTGATCTGCCAATCAGCGACTCTTTTTGTCAGTGCTTTGACTGATTCGGGAGTTGCCTGCTTAACCTCGGCGGTAAAACCCGGAAGCCCCGAAGCGCATAACATCATTATCGTCAATATTCTTTTCATAACCTTTGCCCGCTTTTAAAGCTCGTTTTCGCCTTTAACATAGCCGAAGTTTGCCAGGATGCCGCCGTCGACATAGAGGATCTGCCCATTGACGAAGTTGCTGGCTTTGGAGGCCAGGAACAATGCGGCGTTACCGATATCCTCCGGTTCACCCCAGCGGCCGGCAGGGGTGCGCGTCATGACCAGATCGTTAAAGGGATGGTTTCCTTCCCGGATCGGCGCGGTCTGCGCGGTGGCGATGTAGCCGGGGCCGATACCGTTAACCTGAATGTTATGTTTTGCCCATTCGCAGCACATGTTGGCGGTCAAAAGCTTGAGACCGCCCTTGGCAGATGCGTAGGCGGAGACAGAGTTGCGCCCGTAGACACTCATCATTGAACACATGTTGATGATTTTGCCGGCACCCTTTTTGATCATGCCCGGCGCAACACGCTTGCCTACAATGAACGGCGCGATCAGATCGACATCAATCACCTGTTTGTAATCAGCCACCGGCATTTCAAGGATAGGAATACGCTTGATGATGCCCGCGTTGTTGACAAGAATATCAATGGAACCGAACTTGTCCTCAATCCGCGCTATGCCTGCATCTACATCCGCTTCGTCGGTGACATCGAAAAGAGTTGTGTAAACATCTATCCCTTTAGAATTATATTCCTTGCTGGCCGACTCCAGCTTGGCTTCATCAATGTCGTTGACACAGATTTTTGCCCCGGCTCTGCCAAGCATTGTTCCGATGGCCATTCCGATACCGTGCGTCCCGCCGGTTACCAGCACGACTTTGTCTTTTAGATTAAAAAGTTCTTGAATCATAATATTTCTTTCATTATTTTAAATCACTTACCGCAATATGGTCCATGTCGTCAAAACGCTGGTTTTCTCCGCCCATTCCCCAGCAGAAGCTATAGGACTTCGTGCCGCACCCGGAGTGGATCGACCACATCGGTGAGATCACCGCCTGCGTGTTGGCGACCGTGATATGCCGCGTTTCATCGCTCGGCCCCATCATATGGAAGACCTTTGATGTGTCATCCAGACCGAAGTACATGTAGACCTCGGTGCGGCGCTCATGCGTGTGACATGGCATTGTGTTCCAGACGCAGCCCGGTTCCAGCACTGTGAAGCCCATTACCAACTGGCAGCTTCTGATACCGTTTTCGTGAATATACTGAAAGATCGTACGTTTGTTGGCATCTTCTATAGAGCCCAGCTTAATTGCATTGGCATCAGCCTTTTTCGCCTGCGTGGTCGGGTATGCTTTATGGGCCGGGTATGATACAAGATAGAAACGTGCAGGGGCGGCCGCATCCGAGCTTGCAAAAGCAACCTCCTTGGCACCAAGGCCGATGTAGAGGCCGTCGAGGTTCTCCATGGTGTACTCGGTGCCGTCGATCATTACCGAGCCGTTGCCACCGATATTAAGCACACCGACTTCGCGGCGCTGACAAAAGAACTCCGCTGCCAGCTCCTTGCCCGCTTTGAGTGCCAGCTTGCCATCGGTCGGAACCGCTGCACCGACAATCGCGCGCTCTACCTCGCAGTAGATTAAATTCAGCTTGCCGTTTTCAAACAGGTCTACTAGAAAAGCATCGCGTATTTCTTTGGTCGTCATACGTTTGTATTCGTTTTTACCAACTGTGTATCGTGTGTTCATTATTATTTTTTGCTCCTTAAAATCAATTCTGCTTAATAATAAGTAAAGATGTTACTCAGAAAGTCACCCAGTCGCAACCACAAAATCATAAAAACCCTTGCTGGGCACATGTCAGCTCCGTTGATAATATCCTGCTATTGCCGGGTATATACGTAGATCCCGATTGCATCGGGACTGTCCGGTTTTAAACCGGACCTACTTCTTCAAACATTCACTCACAGCTTCCTCGATAGCGGGAAAGTCAAACTTAAAACGTAGTTGAGCTGTCACCGGGAAATGATCGGAGGGGTAACGACCTTCCCGGTTTGTTCTTATGATGGCCGTTTCAATCGCTTGGGTCTCTTTGGTTGTAAATATATAATCGATCTTTGCTCCATTTGAGCGACCTTGAAACCGATTGCCCGTTCCGACAATTTTGGTATCAGGGTGCAGCACACGAAACGAATCAACGACAGGGATGGGAGTGGAATCCATTAATTTTACGCTTCCCTTTAAATACTTAATGACCGGATTATCCTCGCCGGCATTAAAATCGCCTGTCAGGACGAACGGATCATTATGTGTTCGGTTACTTATGTATTCCATAATCAGCTGAACGCCCTTCTCGCGAGCTTTTTGCGACTGGTGATCCAGATGCGTATTGAAAACATAGAATGATTGTGCCGACTGCTTGTCGGTCAGGCGAGCCCAGGTACAGATGCGAAGATAATGGTTACCCCAGTGGGCGGATGGTTCTGTTGGTGTATCAGAGAGCCAGAATGTCCCGGAATCGTGCAGATCAAAGCGCTGCCTACGATAAAGAATTGCTGAATATTCACCCTTGGTGCCACCGTCTCGTCCAGTTCCGACTTCTTCGTATTCAGGCAGACGCTGGTTGAACTCATCCATCTGGAAGCGAAAAGCCTCCTGTACCCCCAGTATATCCGGTGAATATTGATGAATGATGTCACAGACGAACTGCTTGCGATGATGCCAATGATTTTTTCCATCCTTGGCAAGACCATTACGGATATTGAACGTCATAACCCGGATATCGGAGGACCTTGATCCATCTTCGTGAAATATATGGCATCCCGTTAACGTCAACGTCAAGGATGTCAGTACCATAAAATATCTCTTCTTCATTTCGTTCTCCCTTGCAGGTCCTGTAGTATCTCTCTATTTAAATCCGATCATGTTTGCGAATGATTTCTGCTTTGGTTCTTCCGTATACGCACCCTCTACGAGAGGCACGTCCTACAGCCGAATAACCTTTGATGGTGTAGGGCGTATCTCCCGTAGGGGGCGCGCAACACATAGCGACATTTATCCGTTCAAGCGCATACTCTTCACTCTGCACATTTCTGTGCATCAACAGAGAAGAGCTCCAGCATTAGTTCCGCGGGAACGCAATATCGGAAGACCATTTGCGCATAGCTGTCCTTGCAGTTCTTGGATGCCGTGACAGCCTTAGTGGAAGCAACCATCCCGATCACTCTGCCACGTTCATCGAATACGGGGGCACCGCTGGAGCCACCACCAAAATCTGCAGTTACCGATATGCGCTTCGTGCTTTCTCCACTCCATTTCAGGAGGACTTGTGCCGAGATAATGCCCTCTGTAAATGTATAGAACTGCTTACTGGGGTTGCTTATAACCCAGATCTTTGATCCTACCGGGCTCTGTGGTAACAGAGTGACATAAGGAAATCCGGAGCCCTCAAGCTGGAGTACAGCAATATCGGCACTTTTATCAGCAGCTAGAACTTCCTTGACTGGATAGATCTTACCCTCGTACGTCAGTACCCCCAGCAAACCGGCATCGGGATGATCAACTACGTGATAGTTGGTAATCATGATTCCATCACTTGACACAAGGAACCCCGAAGCCACTCGAACATGCCACTTGGTGCATTTCTCGCATTTATATAGCGATCCTACGGCGAGCACGGCCCTCTTCTGTTTAGCATATAGCTCTGCGGTGGTCTTTATGGGGTCAGCGGCTTTGGGCAACTGTATATTGCAGCACTCTCTTGATAGCTGCTTGCCGAGCTCCTCCATTGTGGGATACTCGCCTTTATCATGCAACTTCTTCAATCCAGCAGCAAGTGTCTTCAGCATCAGATTGTTGTCGACGTAGATATCCTGACCAGCAGAGCCGGGGTCTAGCGTCACTGCATCCTGAGAGGGGGTGCCGCAGCCAGCCAGTAGCATTACGGCCATGAAGCATAGCCCGAGTCCACGAATGCGGGATTGATTTACTGTTTTTAATTTGTCTTTATTCATATCCAGAGGCTCTTTTTTCTATTATCGCAAAATTCGGTTGGATTTGTCCAAAGTAGTACAAGCATCCTGCTTGTTTATTAAAAAATCAGGCTGGAAGCCTGTTCTACATTTCAAATCCAACCGGATTTTGCGGCAATAGTTTTTTTGCTTTAGGCAATCTTCTTTTAATTAAGTCGCTTATGATAATTGGGGCTGTTCGAAAAGGTCTTTTAGAACAGATCGCCCCAATTCTTTGGGTTGTTTTTTTCGTACTCGTACGTGTACGAGTATGTGTTCTTTCGACTATTTCGACTTCTCGAACCTCCAACCCTTTTCGAACAGGTTCTAGCTTGAAGGCATGGACCGATACCACTCCATAACCTTTTCCGTGAGTGCTTCTGTCAGTTCAGGTTGTTTCTCTGCAAGATTACGGGTCTCACCAGGATCTGTTATCATGTTATACAGTTGTGGATTGGTGCCATCATAGTTACAAAGCAGCTTCCTTTTACCATCACGTATAGCTAAATCGGGCAAGTCTTTGAAACCATAGTAACTTTTACGGTCTGGCGGTCGACCGAAAAAGATAGGTGCCTGGCGCGATGCTTGCGACTTTCCTAATAGTGTGTCGAGAACATTTTCACCATCGTAGCTTGTATTGGACGGAGCCTTGGATCCACTTAGCTCTAATAGTGAAGGAGTCAGATCAATGGCGGAAAATACCGAATCTTTATTTATAGAACCAGCAGCATCTCTCTTAATCAAACCTGGTGCCCATACTATCAAAGATGAGCGGATACCGCCTTCGTATAAGTGGGTTTTGAATCCTTTGAAAGGGCCCGCCAATCCTGCACCCTTCTCTGGACCGTTATCTGAGCAGATCAGAATTATGGTGTTGTCGCGTAAATTTTCATCATTCCTGATGAAATCAAATAGTTTGCTGAACTGTTTATCCATCTCTTCGAGGACCGCGAGGTAAAGTTCACGTTTGTTGCTGGTCTGCTTGATACGTTGATAGGATGGCCAGTACGGGCTGTGCACATCATCTGGCCATAGATTTACATAAAATGGCTTTCCGTCCTTTTTCGCGCGGTTCATGAATGGAATTGCAGCATCGATGAAACCGGTCGTAATTTCAGATCGCTGCATCCAGGTCACGGGTTTACCCAGACGTTCAGCGTCCTCCCAGATCCGAGCTGTTTTTCCCTCCTTGTTAATCGTCAATGGTAGGATTTTAGGGCCCATGCCCTCGAAGTTGGTTAATGATTCATCGAATCCATATTCAGTAATAGCGGGAGCCTCAGTGACATCCCGTTGCCCTCCCATATGCCACTTGCCAAAATGTCCTGTGGCGTAACCCGATTGTTTCAGACTACGGGCTAGCATAGGTGCCTTGGGGTCAAGCCAATTGGCGATACCGCGTTTTTTATTGCTGGCGCGATGAGCCAGATACGACGTAATCTTCCAGCGTTGCGGATAAGTTCCTGTGGAAATCGCCACGCGTGATGGCGAGCAAATAGGGGAGTTGACGTAGAATTGTTCAAAGGCGATCCCCTCCATCGCCATACGGTCAATGTTTGGTGTCTTTGCATCCTTATTTCCAAAAGAAGAGAAGTCAGCCCAACCCATATCATCAATAAAAACAAGTATGATGTTAGGTTTGGTTTTAACTGCCACTCTATCTTTCTTTGGGGCAGGCATAAGCGTCAGCCAGCTCTGATATACTTTTTCTATCTGTGAATCGTTCTGTTTTCCGTCAAAGACAGCAATTCCGTAGGTAAGATCCAGAGGAGAACTTGATTTTAAAGTGTAGGGCTTACGGTACAGATTAAGTGTTGCCGATATATACGCGAACGGTTCAGTCATGGTGAACCAGTAGGTCGGGTGACGTACATTTGACGGTGCTGAGAACATGGCAACTGTGACTGGCTTATTGTCTACGCTTGTAACATAAGCACACCACTTGTCAGGAGTAACCTTTTCTGTGCCCCGGACAGCGGTCGAATTGCTGCCATCCGGAAAGATAAATGAGCCGATTTTATCCATTTTACGCACGAAACGAATGCCCAGCCCCGCATAATGTTTCTTGGTGTCCAACGTCACAGGATTGCTTCCCGCCGTGGAAAGTCTCATTTTCCATGTCAAAAGGGTGGCGGGTATATCTTCTTCTATATGTGCAATGATAGTCCTGGATTCCTGCAGTACAGTTTTTCCGCCAGAGCTGTTCCAGTTGATTGGCTGCCTGATGATTACGGCATCTTTCCTCTTTTCTGTTTCCGTTTTAGCTGCAGGTTTCTGCTTCCCGTTTTTCTCTCCGTCCTTCCACCATACGTGCTCACCAGAATCAATTGCATACATCAGACCGTGATGATGAACATGATCGTGCGGGGAATCCAGGAGAATCTGTAAGCCCGACGGGCTATATATTTTTGAAACATAAACCTTGTTCGGATTGCATCTCTGACAATATTCAAGAATGGGTTTGCCATCGATTGAAATGTTTATTAAATCGTTACTCTCCCTTATATCGCCCTCCGCACATGCAGACCATGAGGTTGCCAAAATTCCCAACAGAATGACAGATGAAAATGTTATGGCATGTTTAAAATTACTTCTCATATCCGATATCCTTTTTCGCAATAGCTTTTTTTATCTCATAATCTTTGCCATTAAGGCTTCGGATAACAGAATGCATCCATGCATTAAGCTCTTTCTTCATTCGTTCAAACTGCGGTTGCTGTTCCGGATCAGTGGCGCAATCGCTTGTCTCCATCGGATCATCTGCCAGATTGTATAATTCATATTTTGTGCCGTTGATACAATGCAGCTTCCACGGCCAATCGTTCCATGCGGCATGACCATTTGCTCTGTCTTCAGGAAATTGCGGGAATTCATCGACATCCTTGCGTATACGGGGCGGGTCATGTGGTAGTGGTGCTCCGGCTTGCTGTTTTTCCATGATTGCTTTCTGGATACGGTCGCTCCAAGTGCTCTGTCCTTTCTGAAAATTGTGCCAGAATCCAATTGGCTTGCTACGCTTTTTCTCTTTTCCCGCAATGATTTTGCTGATATCAATGCCATCGAGCGGGTGTGGGGCAACCAATTTCACCTCGGCCATAGCCATCAGGGTCGGATACATATCACAGGTAGATACCGGTACTGCAGTTCTGCCTTTCAGATTGTGCGCGGGCCATTCGATGATCCCTGGTACGCGCAGCCCGCCCTCATAAATGCTGCCTTTTTTCGCCCGTCCACCGGAGCTCTCCTTGACGAGCCCGCCGTTATCACTGCAGTACCAGAGAATCGTATTCTCAGCGATCCCCATTTGCCTGAGGTCACCACGCAGGCGTCCAACCTGCTGATCGAGCAACGTAATCTCCCGGTAGTAACCCGCATTTTTCCTGCCAGTGTAAAGACTCGGTCCATCCGGTACCTCTTGGTGTGGATCGTGAGGTGACGGAAACCAGATTACAGCAAACATCGGCCGATCATCACTCTTGTGTTTCTTTAGGAATGCAATTGCATCATCCATTAAAATTACCGAGCCCTTGCCCTTACGATGCTCAATCTTTCCATTGCGGCTCAAATAGGGATCGTTATCAAAGAAGTTGAGTCCTATAACCCATTCATCGAATCCCATTCCTCCAGGATTACAGGGCGAGTCGGGTTGTCCCGAACCAAGGTGGAGTTTGCCAAAAAGACCAGTGACGTATCCGGCCGCTTTCAGCGTTTCGCCAATGGTCTGCTCCTGCGGGCGCAGGTAGCGGCCATGGTTGGTAACCTTTGTGCGGATCGGACTGCGCCCTGTCATCACGCTGGCACGGGTCGGCGAACACACCGGTGCCCCGGCGTATAATCTGTCAAAAACGAATCCATCCTGCGCCATTTGATCAAGTGCCGGGGTTTGCACAAATGGATGACCATTATAACCAATGTCTCCCCAGCCCTGATCATCAGCCATAACTAGAATTATGTTAGGTTTGCCAGAGTTATGCAGCTTTTCTGCAAAGGTTACTCCGGTATGGGACAGACATAATATTGTCGCCATTGCCGCTGAAAAATAACTTCTGTTCATAATGCCTCTTTCCATTTTCATTAGCGTCCCATAGGACGCATAGGCTATTAGTTTTTTAGGCTGTAGGCTATTAGGTCAAATGCATATTGCTTGTGTGATTCTATAAGCAAACGGTATTTTCTCTCAAAGAGAAAGGATTACCAGTATTGCTAAAAGAATGTTCTTTTTTGCAAAATCCTAAACACCTACAGCCTAAACACCTAAACTCCTGCATCCTGTGGGATGCCAGTTAACCATTTTTATTTGTTACTTCATCATAACGTGCAGGCTAATCACCGGATTGGCTTTTTAATATCAGATGCAGCATCTTGCTGTTCAAAAAGCAGGTCCGGTTTCTAACCGGACAGTCCCGATGCAATCGGGACCTACATATATACCCTGCAGCAGCAGGATATAATCAACGGACCTGAAATGAGTCCATCTGTATTAAAAGTATCCAAAAACTTCTCCGTGACTCTGTGTCTCCGTGTTGAAATTATATCTCTACCCCGAAAGGCCGAGAGTTGAACCCAGTCTGATTGAGTGCTTCGTTAATAAATGCCAGCATATTATCCAGAGGCACATCCCCTTCAACCGCATGCGCCGGAGAGAGTATGTAGTTCCCGCCCTTTCCAAGTGACATAAGTGTCGCGGTTTCCTTACGCGTCTCATCCGGTGTTCCAAATGGGAGTGTTCTCTGGGTAGACAGGCCACCATGAAACGTCAGGCGTCCCTTGTATTGACGCATTAAAGATGCCACATCCATTACTTCGGGCTGGAAAGGATTGAAGCAGTTCAGGCCGATATCTATGAGGTCATCAAAAAGTTCATCGACATCTCCGCATGAGTGGATAAAAACGTATTTGTCGGCCTCTCTGACAGCACTGTACATCCGTTTCAACTCCGGGTAGATGAATTCATGCCAGAGTTCAGGACCCATCTGGAGTCCCTGCTGTTGTCCCCAGTCATCACCGAAGTATACAGCATCTATATCGTAGGTCAGTGCTCTCCTGACCTGGGCAATATTGTAATCCGCGATATCATGCAGGAGTTTCTTGACGAACTCAGGATGGTCAATAAAATCCATCATCAGGTTTTCCATTCCGCGAAGCGTCCACGCGCGCTCATAAAGAGAGAACCCAATCCGGAATACCCGGAATCGGTCTGCGTATCTCTCGATCTGATCTGGAATATCCTCAAAAAACCGCTCGGCCAGTGGGTCGGGAAACTCGTAGCTGGCCAGTGTTGGTTCAGAAAGTTGCGGGGTTTCAACGTTGCCGATGTCCTTGTCAACGCTTCTATCCCAAACAACACCGAATACATCTTGCACTCGGTTATCTCCAAGATCCTCAAAAAAACCAATATCATTACCCAGTCCCAGAAGGTGATTGTGCAGAACCGCTTCAAGATCCTGAGTGCAGAAATGCTGCACGAGCTTCTCGCGGGCCTCTAATGTAAATGAGAAAGACCATGGAACATAGGGTGGCGTTTCTCCGTTGAGTGTTGCCCTGATTACCTCTCGCTTTGTCATTGTTTTGCCTTCAATTATGTCTAGCGTTAGGCTGACATTTCGGCGATTAGCCGATAACGTCCAGCGACTTGTTAAAATCCGTTTTTTTCAATCTCGCTCATGTTAAGCTATCACTTAACTTGTAACTGACTGCGCTTGAGCGTCTGGCTATAAACACTCTTATTGTCGATAGTAATACACTGGAAGGTGACCTCAGGATCAGCTTTGGTCAGATCAAAATTTAAGAGCCCAAAGAAATTACCGGTGTTGTATGAGAACAGGGCCTTTTTTTTCGTAGGATGGGTATGCGTGTTTGTCAACTTTGAACTCTCAAATTCATAGAGATCATATCCATCCGGTCGTTTGATCTGATAGACATCCGACCGATGCCGATCAGCCGAGAGTAAGATTACGCCGTTGATCTTTTCCTTATCAATAAACGAGAATATCTCCTCACGCTCCTCTTTTACCCCCCACCATGAATCTTTGCCACCCTTGTCCGCATACTCTGTCCAGAGCGTACCGGAAGCAATGACTTTGAACGTGGCTGTTGACCGGTTCAGCTGAGAGAGAAGCCACTTCTTCTGGACCGGACCGAGCATCGTGCCATCCTTGAACGAGCGGTAGTAGCGGTTGTCGAGCATGAAGAAATCAACATCTCCAATCGAAAAATCAAACCAGCAACCCGGTTGCTTCTCTTCACCACCATAGTAGGGATTATTCCAATTCTCCTTAAACACTTTCCATGATTGGAACTTCCAGTCGGGCGTGAAAGGGTCCAGCCCGCCTGCACAATCATTCTTGCCAAGGTCATGATCATCATAAATCGCGTAAATGGAAGTTGATGCCGTCAATCGCCGGTATTCCGGACGCAGCTGACGGCGGTAGTAGTGAACCCGTTGTTTGGTTCGACAATTGGGCAGGTCAATGTAGACATTGTCTCCTAAAAAAAAGAATGCGCTGAGGGCTTGCGACGCAATCACATCCCACATCCTTTCATTTTTAGGAATATAGCGTGCGCCTCCACCAAACCCGACATCGAACTTCGTTTTCTGGCCCTTTAGCGGATATGTGCGAAAGCGTGGTGATCTACCTTTGTAAACGCTCTTTCCATCCACGAGTATGTCATACTCATAAGAAGAGAGCGGCGTTAGTTCCTTGATATCGAGCAGTGCAACATAATCATTTGCCGAAGTGGTTTGTCGAACTTCACTCTTTATGAGTTTGGACGAATTTCCGGCCCGGCTTGCAACTACCTGCACCTTTGCGGGTCCCGGGGTCCGTATCCAGATGCATGCACTGGTATCAGTTACTCGCCCAAGCATCGGTCCGCCGAATAGCGCCAGATTGCTTTTACTGACAAGCTCTTTGAATGCATTCTTGTCCACGATGCTGACCAGCCCGGTGTCGTCATCCTTGGTTTTGTACAAGGTCTCGAGCAGATAGTTGTCCAACTCTCCCACCCCGGTGCTCCCGTCAGGCATTGGCATAGGAGCCTTAGCCAGAACCCCTGTAGAGATACAGGTTGAGAGCAGCGTAATACCGGTAAATACTATTTTTGATTTCATAAGATCATTTCCTCTTAGTAGCTGTTATTTCAATTTCGGTCATAAAAAACAAGAAACTTAAGCAGCTATTTCCATAAATTGTTGTGTGGAAGCACTTAAAGTAGCATTCAAAACAGCCGTGAACTCTCTCTCAAAACACGCAGTGTTTTTTTCTAAAGCTGCGGTGCTTAACACACCACGGGACATTTAGAGAATATGGGCCCATACATTACAAGCACTTAGTTTGGTTACGGCGGAAAGCAGCTTTAGGTGTTAATTGACTACGTTTTAAGGTTAACTCATGTATAAATGTGCCATTATCTCCGATTAATCTGAATGTGACTTCGGGATCAGGCAATGTGGCGTCTATAAAGAATTCACCGAATGCATATTTACCGGCGATGCCATAAAACTGTGTTTTCCAATTCGGGCGTGTGACAGGGGGGCCGTGTCTTCCTCCTAGACTGCCGGCTTCAAACTCGTATAATTCGAAACCGGAAGGGCGGGGAATCCTGAATCCACGGGCACCATGTCTATCACCTGAAATAAGAAGTACTCCACCAATATGGTTATCTTCAATCAACTTAAAAATCTCTTCGCGCCCATGTGGATCACATTTTCCCCAGGAATCTTTTCCCTTGGGTATTCCCGCTTTGTCATTGGCAAAATAGTCGTGATCATCCCATGTAGCGTAGACTGGAACCGTTGCCACCAGATCCTGCCAACAGGGAAACAGATCACGCATAAGATAATCAGCGCGATGTAGACCAAGATGATTGTTCCTGGAAACATCCGCAAATGTGGCTTCCCGGCTTGCCGATAAGATGCCATATGCGGATCGATATATCTGTTGAACCTTTTCCGGCTTGTTTCCAAACAGGTTCAGCACCGAGAGATTGGATTCCAGATCACCCTTTTTTGTTCCCTGCAGGGCCTTGCCCATGACGGCGTGGACCTGCAAAGTTAAGACCATAAACAGTATAATGACTCTTGTCATAAAATCTCCCGGTGATTAATAAATTAGGGTCCTCCGCAGAATCTGTGGGTTGTTTTTTACGTACTCGTACACGTACTCGTACACTCAAATCTCTTTTCCCTCTATCCCCAGCCTAAGTTTTGGTACTCCTATTTTTTGTTTATCAAGGCAATAGACTTCTCGGCAAAACGCGTTCCAAGTATCTTGTATCCAACAGCATTATAGTGAAGTCCATTCTTCGGGCCGTTAAGATCGTCGGTGTCCACCCATGCTCCGCGCTCCGCGGTCTCTGCCACTTCAACCTGAGCTTTGCGTACCATGGTCCAGTGCGGATACCTCTTGCCGTTCATATCGAAGTCGCTAATGCGACCAATCACAAAGTTTATATCTTTGCAGTTCAAATCCTCACTGAGCTGATCAATCAATCCCTTGAAGCTGGCGGCGTATACTTCGCCGTGCTTCTCCTTGGCATCCCGCTCGCCTTGCATCCATACAAAGGTTACACTCTGAATGCTCTGACCTTTGATGGCTGCCTTCACTTTGTCTATAAGCTGCGTGTAAAGGTCACCGACGTTAGCCGGAGCATCACCTTTCGCCGGCTTCCATTTCTTGTACCAGCGTCGGATGGGTTGTCCGCTTCTGGCATCTTTGAGTACGATTACGTTATCTTTTCCAAATGCCGCTTCCACCGTCGGCGTAAATGAGATCTCTGGCTTAAGGCCCGCCATGTTTGACTGACCCGAGAGAATGAAGAGATGTTTCTTAGCTCCTTCAGCATTGACGGATGACGCTGATACCAGTGCTGCTAGAACTGCGATATATAGATACTTCATGATAATATTCCTTGCTTATTACATTATAGTCATGCTTACAATACGACGGTAAAAGCCTTGGCGACGCAAGATGAGATTAAAGGTCCCCTGTATGTAAAATTAATAACGATAATAACTCAAATAACCGAGATAACCAAATGAAAAAACAATTTTTACCCCACTTTTCTACGCCTCTCGTGATGCCTTGATTAGGGACATGATGCTATCGCGTACTTCTTGCGCGTTCCTCACGCCAATCATTGTGCCCTCCGGCTGTGGAGAACCTGCCGTCTGAAAGCGAAGGCCCTCTAGCCCGAAGTGCCGCATGACCGGTCCCTGATGCCACATGACATCAGTTATCTTGTTGAAGGGAATAGTTCTTTGTTTCTTGAAGAACAAGCCTTGATTTATCCTCACGCAATTATCCTCTATCCAATACTTGAGTTCGCCGCTCTGCTTCATTGGTATGCCCAGGATAACGACAATGATAGAGACAATAATTCCTACTCCATACGCTGCAATGCCGATAAGCAAATACACAACGGTCCAATACTTCGCCACTTTTTCTCTGTCGATATCAATATCCATTGTCTCTTCCTCCTCAATAGTTTTACGCCATTCTAAATGGCCACATGTTGTTTCCCTACTGTAGAACGCTTCAAATCAGAGTTTTGTGCGGTTACGCGCAAATACTTATCCATTTGTTTGTTAGCAACTATAGCTTTGGTATACCTCTGGCAGAGTGCCAAACTCTAGCTATTTTAATAAGCCTGCCATTATCTTTGATGCTGTATACAACTCGGCAAGGTTTACAGATAACTTCCCTTATGGTTGCATCACAGAACTCAGGTACAATCCTTCCTGATTCTGGAAAATCGGTCAACCGTTCTATAGAACCGAAAACTCTTTCTTTGAAACGAGCAGCCGCATCTGAATCAAACTCCGAAATGTAAGAAAGAATATCCCAAAGGTCAAACTTTGCAGTGGGAGACCAGGTTAATGAACAAACCATTTTTCAAAATCCTTCTTTACCTGATCATGGGGAATACCTTTACCCTCATTAAGTTCACGAAGGCCTTTGCGCACACCTGCCATAAAATTGATACGTTCCTGAATTGACTCCCAATTGGTGTCATCCGGCAAGGATTGAATTGTGTTGATAACTATTTCTTTTGTTGTCATACCAGAATAATATCATACCTCTGATTGCGGACAAGTATATTTTATCTGCTAGGGAAGAGAGAATATTTTCCTGCTCAATATGGTGTATGTACTCAGTTGGAGCTTTGGTGACGGCCGCCTTTTTGGTGCGGTGTCCGCCAAGCTTGACTGCTTTCGTGATCAATTCATCGTCTATTTGTAAGTTTGTAGCTATCATTTTCTCCACACAAACTATCACACAAAAGAGAGTGTGCTTTCAACGTCTATTTTCTACTTCTTTTGGTCAAGAATCGTTGGCAAGGCAGTCGAATTTTCCATGTTGTATGGCAGGCGCCACACCCGGCTGCCGGACTTGTCGGTGAAGTACAGCCGTGACTCCGACATGGCTTCTGGATTGCCGTCGGCCCAGAATCCGTAGAAATCAGGTTGTGCATGTACAGGTCGGCGCACATAACTATAGTTACGCATGCTGTTTCGGGTGATGTCCCGGTTCTTCTTCCACGTCTGGCCCTGATTACGGCTGGTCCAAATGGCAATCTCACCACCGCTCCCGTATTTTTGCGGTCCCGGCTCGGTAGGAGCGATGATCTTCCACAGCCTGTCCTCCTCGATGTAGAGCGATCCCATGTCGTAGTTGTGCGTGGATGTCGTGACCTCGCTCAAGTTCCATGTATCACCCGACCAATGAGCGATGGTCCACATGCGCGGATCACCCTGTGGCCCCGGTTGATGATGGGCACTGGTGATATATAAGATGACTGGATTGTTCTTGGCATCAAATCCGATGTCTTTCATATAGACCAATCGCTTATCGGCACGATAGTCGTGCACCAGAGCCGCACTTGCTGGATCAGTTATCGGGGTTTCTATGATCTTGCCGTTCGCGCAACACCATGTCTTTCCCCTGTCGTCTGTCTGCACAAAATAAAGATTCGTCCGCTTGTCCACTTTCCCGATGCCTGAGTTATTCCTGCAAGGAGGAGAACCACGCTCACGATTCGCAAGCTGCTCTGTAGTGCTCTCATTCGCTCTCTGCCTTTCTTTTTTGGGGTTTTCCGCAAAATCTGTGGGTACATTGTGGTCTTCTCCCGTACTCAGGTTGTCAGGCATCCTGAGCAAGGAAACAGGCTCCCAACTACACAATTCCGTGAGAACACGCTCAGAACTCCCATCGATTAAG
>Ga0307990_1001730_pt1 | contig 18129 bp, 17 predicted proteins | sample EllFjometagen129_FD_203168 | JGI IMG/M metagenome (GOLD analysis project Ga0307990, IMG submission 203168) | Marine microbial communities from Ellis Fjord, Antarctic Ocean - #129 | ecosystem: Environmental > Aquatic > Marine > Unclassified | place: Southern Ocean | collected 2014-10-08
AAAGCAGAAATAAAAGGCAGAAATAAAATTAATATTAAACCGAAAAATAAAATTTCTTTTTTCATAAACTGACTTAATAAAAACTCCTTTAAAAAGATTTTTATGATAATCCTAAAAAAATTATTCAAAAAAACTTTAGATATTTTATTTAGAACTAAAAATTTCTCATACAAAAAGTAACCTATACAAAAGTTCTACATAAAAAATCTAATCTTAAATTATCTTAATCTTAGCTAGAAGATTCGCAAAAAATATTTAATTTTTATAAAGATTAATTTTATTTTTAAAAATCAACTAATCAAAAGGATACACCATTAAAGATTTCTGCCCTGACCAATCTGAACAATCTAAACTATTACAAGCTTTTACTTTCCATTTAAATTCTCCAATCCCAGTATATTTTCCAGACCTGTTTGTAGAAGATACATTAACCTCGCCATGACCATAATCACTATCAACAGCAAAAACATAATAATCAACATATCCTTCATTTAAAAAACTCCAATTAAAATAAATTCTAATATACTCCCTGTCTAAACTATCAGATTCATTATGATAAAATATAGTATTATTAAGAGGTAAGATAAGAGAAATTAAATCATTACTAAGACTTTTTTCTTCTTCTAATTCATTAATCTCTTCTTCAGGTTCTTCACTATATCCTTCTTCTTCAAGTTCTTCAAATTCATTATTAACAACACACATATCATTCACACAAATTTCATCAGATCTAGAACATCCACAAAGTTCACAATTACTAATCAAGCTTCCATGTGAATAATAAAATGGTTTATTTGATAATAAACACTGCCCTTCTGAATAACCATGAGTTTCATTAATTAGTTCATATTTATAGTCAGGAGTTAATTCAAATCCACTATCTATTTCATGTTGTGATACAGGTAATCCTGGAAGAACATAATTAGGTTCATAAGTTTCTAAATTAGGGGGAGCAATATAGTCTGGAGGAATATATCCAATAGCAATAGCCTGTTCTACTGTGGGTTGCACAGAATTTTGAAATTCTATTGCATTATTAATGAAAGTTTGGTTTAATGGTTCCATTAATTTATTTGTTCCAGGAGCAATTTTTTCCTCTCCCAATATTCTCTTTCCCCAACCATCAGAAGGTCCATATTCAGGTTGCCATTTAAGAGCCATCCAAGGAAAATTATTTTCTTTCATATATTGGGGCATTAATGAATAATCAGGCTCATGCCCATAAGTTGCATTATATCTTCTTTCTGTTTCTTCTCTTGGAAGTTGACTAAAAGGAGATTCAACTTTAATATTTCTTGCTGTAATTCTAGAATCATAATAACCTTCAAAAGAATTAGAAGGGACACCCGGTCTTTCAATCCCATTATACCATTCAGCAGGTGCACCAGGATTTCTCTGCCTCCATTGTTTAAAATGTTCTGAGTTATAATCGGGTTTATAATAAGCACCACCATAACCACTATGATGCCCCTCAATCTCCTCTTCTGGAAGACAAAGTACTCTAAAAAAAACAGGTTTAGCTTTACAATTTCCCAAACCTAAACACTCCGCTCTATCGCAAAAATTAAAAAGACCTTTACCACAATCAGAACATTTGGAATTGAAATCTACCGCAGAAACAAGAGACAAAGATAAAATTAATATTAAACTAAAAAACAAAATCTCTTTTTTCATATTCAATTTAGAAAAAACAAATTTAAAAAGGTTCTTATAATCTCACTCTTCAGGAATTAGCGCGAAAAAACTATATTTCTCTTTAGCTTTTTTAGCAAGTTCCTTAACATCCCCTAATTTAACATCCATAATATTTTTTTCATATTCATAAAATTCTTTAGCATCTCCATCTATCTCAGAGAAAAGTAAATTCATCATCTGAGTTTGAGAATCCTCCATTTCTAAATGATAATTCCCAATAATTTGCTTTTTTACTTGAGCTAATTCGAACTCGTCTAAATTTTCTGAAACTTTTTCAAACTCTTTCAAAATAAGTTCTTTAACTAAATCCATATTTTCCTTGGTAATCCCTGCATAAACAAAACTATAAGCAAAATCCTTGTTTATATCAGAGCCTCCATGAATAGAATAAGCTAAATTTCTTTTTTCTCTTATTTCACTAAATAACCTCGAAGACATTCCTCCAGCCATTAGAATGTTTAAAACTTCTGCAGCATAATGTTTTTTATCTCCGGATATTGGGACATGATATGCAAAAACCAAATTTGCCTGGTCAATTCCCTTTCTTTTTTCAATTTTAAAATCATTTTTTAAATTAAATTTTTGTGTGGGAACAATTCCTTTTTCATTATTGAAATTGTTTTCTACAAAATCAACAATTTCATTAAAATCCGCATCTCCGACAACACACAAAATCATATTATTTGGCTTATAAATTTGCTTAAATTTATTTATTATTTTTTCTTGAGTAATAGAATTCATAATTTCATAAGTCCCAATAGAATCAATAGCCATAGTACCATCATATAAACATTTCTGGACTTCATCAAAAACATGAACACGAGGAGTATCTCTTCTCATTTTTATCTCTTCAAAAATAACCTTCCTTTCCTTTTCAAACTCTTTTTCTTCAAAAACAGAATTTTTAATCATATCACTTAAAACATCTAAAGCTGTTTTCAAATAAATACTTGGTATCTTACACCAATAAGCTGTAGTTAATTCAGAAGTAAAACCATTTAAAACACCCCCATTTTTTTCAATCTCCTCAGCAATTTTTTTTGATGTTCTTGTTTTAGTTCCTTTATACAACATATGCTCAATAAAATGGGAAATTCCTTTTTCAGAAAGAGATTCATTTATCCCCCCATTTCTAACAGCAAAAGCAACACTTACAAGAGGAAGTTTTCTTTTTTCAAAAAGAATTGTCATTCCATTTCCCAAAATTTTCTTCTTAAAATTAAATTCCATTAAAAAATAAAAAAATAAACATTAAAAACCTTTTCATATCACTTTACAAAAAGCCAAAAATACAACAAAACCCCTATAACGATAATTCCTGCTATAAGAAGAACCCATCTAAACCAAATAGGCCCATTTTTTCTTTCATTTATATTTTCTCCAATCAAAGTTTTTTTATCAGGAAATTCAAGTGTATCTCTTTTTTGGAAAATCTGTTCTTTTTTTACCTCTTTTAATTTCTGTTCCATAATAAAATACAATCAAACAATTTTTATAAATTTATCTAAATTCAAACATAATATATTTCTCATTATTTAATTCAAAAATTTCAACAATTTTAAAATTTTTTTTAATAAAATCTATAATCCATTTTCTATTAACAAAAAATCTTTGTTTTTTAATTAAACTTTTTGTAGCAAAACTAATAATAACCCTATCTACTAAGGGGGTAAGTTCAAGTAATAATTTTTTAGAATAATCTTTTTCGAAAGCTTCTAAAGAATCAACTACTTTAAATAAAAAGATGATTTTCTCTCCTGTAGTTTTTTTAATAATTTTTTTTATTTTTTCTAATTCAAATAAACTAAGATGAACTGCTTTTGCTCTATTTTTAAAATTTTCTTTTTTAAAATATCTATTCATTAAATCAACTAACTGCCCCACAGATTCAATACCAACATAATCAATTTTTTTCTCAAAATATTTGTAACTAAAACCATTGGTTCCTGCCCCTAAATCAAAAACATTTATTTTTCTTTTGATTGAATACTTAGCTTTACTATTACCAAAAGAAAAGTTAGAGAAATTCTTTTTTGCAGAATTTGTCTTTATTTTTTCAGGTAAGTTATTAAGAATTTTTTCATAAAGTTTTTGATAAAAATCAAATCGTTCTTTTGTGGAAATATGTTTTTTCAAAATCCAATCTGAATCATAATCTCTGTCTTTTAATAATTTCCTACTAGTAAAAACAGTAAAAACTTTTCTTAATAAATCTCTTGTTAATTTAATCTTTTCAATATCTAAATATTCTGGTTTATTAAATTTTTCAAATGCCTTTTCAACATCTTTTTTAGGAAGTTGGGAAAATTCCTTTTTTAAGATTATTTTTTTAATTAAATCTGATTTATCCATCTTAAATCCACTAATCTTTTAAATTTCATAGTTTTTATAAATTAAAGATATTTATTAAACATATGCCAATAAACGCTCATCCAGATTATTTAGCTGCTGAATCTTCTTATCACAATGCAATTACAGAAGAAAAAAAACTTATTGCTCTTGAACAAATGATTTCAACAATGCCACAACATAAATCGGCTGAAAATCTTAGAAAAAATATACGGACAAGATATAAAAAATTAAAGCAAAAAATACAGAAAAACAAAAAATCAGGAAGTGCTAAAAAAGGAATAAAAAAACAAGATATGCAAACAGTAATAATTAGTTTTGCAAATAATGGGAAATCCTCTTTATTATCAAAATTAACAAATGCAAAACCAATAATAAATGAAGTGAAATTCTCCACAAAAACACCAGTAATAGGGATAATGAATTATGCTGGATTACAAATACAATTAATAGAAAATCCTTCAATAGAATCTGATTTTTATGATAAAAATTTAACAAATACAGCAGACACATTAATAATTTTAATAACAGATTTTAATCAATTAAAAAAAATTGAGGAATTAATTCAAAATGCAAAAGGAAAAAGGATAATTGTTTTCAATAAAATAGATTTCTTATCTCAAAAAGAAAAAAGAAAAATTTCAGCAAATTTACAAAGTAAAAAATATAACTCTGTTTTAATATCTTTAAAAACTTTAGAAGGAATTGAACAATTAAAAGAAAAACTTTCAAAAAGTTTTGAAAAAATTCGTGTTTATACAAAAGAAATAGGTAAAAACTTTAAACAAGCAAAAGAAAAACCAATAATTCTTAATCCGAAATCAACAGTTAAAACTGCTGCAGAAAAAATTTCAAAAGACTTTGCCAAAAAAATAATACAAACAAAAATATGGGGACCTTCAAGCAAATTTTCAGGACAAAAAGTTGGATTAAAGCACATATTAAAAGATTTAGACATAATTGAATTTAAAACAAAATAATTAACAAAAAATTTGAACGTATTGAATAAATCTCTAGATGACCAAGGAAAATAAAATTAATTTATTCTCACCACACTAAGAATTATTTCTATATCCCTTTTTTTATAAAATCAAACATAATTCAGAGGTTCATTTACGAAGTCTTTATCATAATACTGGTCCTTTAAAGAAAATTATAAAAATTCTAATCAGTTCAGAGGATAATATCATAACTATTAAGTAAAAAACCTATCTACCATTACAGATTTAACACACCTCTTATCAAGAGAATTGTTTAAATTTAAGGCTAAAAATTTTTTTTCTAAATTATAATTTTTAGATCTTCTACCTGAATCTCTTCCTCCCCCACCAGAATCTCTTCCACCCCCACCAGTATTAGGAGATTCCCACCCTCTCTGGCTATACTGGACTGAAACATGATTTGAATCAGAAGAAGAAGCATTATCCCCATCATAAGCTCTTAACCAAAATTCATAAACAAGATTATCAGAAAAAGGATATTCAAACATAACCTGACATTCATGACTATGGATTTTATCAGGATATAACCAAGAACAAAATTCATCATGATATATTTTTTCACTTGGCATTACACCAGAACCTGCATTATCCTTAAAAAAAATCCGATAATAATAATCCTTCCCATCTACGTCTTTATAAACCCAAGATAATGTAATTGAATCACTAGTAAAAGATTTTTTTGGGAATCCCAGATTTAAAAAAGAGGCTAATAATAATCCTCCTGTAATTTTTCCTGATTTTATTAAAAAATCTCTTCTTTCTTTGCTAAACTCCATTTAAAAACCTCTATAAAAACATATATAAATATTTCTCTTTTTCAAAAATATGAAGATTTCAAGTTATTTAATAATATTCTTATTATTTTTAATACTACCAGAAATAAGTGCAATACCTGACACCACAGTTACTTTTAATTCAGAAGCAACACAATATATCAATATCTCCATAGATTATTCAGAGATAAATGATTTTTCCTTTAATTTAACAGGACTTACTATTGACTCTTCTTATCCAAGCAATATTTCTATTGATATTGGGGATGATTCTAAGGAGGACTGGAATTATTTTTCATACCTCTCAGAAGAAAGTGCAGATATAAAAAATATTTTAACAGCCTGGTCAACAAATCCAAATTCAGCTGAAATTTACATTAGAAGCAATATGGCAAAAAACTCCTATGGAACAGGTCTAGCATACATAAAAAACAACCAGGTTCATAATTACTTTAATGAATTAAGTGGTAGCTTAAGTATAGCAAATACAGCAGAAACAATAAATAAGCAAATTATTTCGCTCACATCTCAAAGTAAAACAATCCATGTTTTTTTACCCTATTCCTCTCAACACTTATTTGCAGGTTTTTATGTTGCAGAAGGAGGTTCAACATATTATTGCAATACAGACCATGATTTTACCTCTAATGATATGTGCAATCTAAAATTATCAGAAGCATTAATCCCAGAACATCTTGCAAGACAAGCTAATCAAAATTTTTTCAATTTTACAGAGCCAGTTACAAATCATAGGATAACTCAGACTATTAATCAACACTTATCAGAATGTGCAAACTTTCCTTGCAATATAACAATAAAAATATCTTCTGCCACACCAGGAGAGATATTATTCTCTGATTTCAAAATTATAAGTAAAGAACAGCCTGCAACAATAGAGATAACTGATGATTCATCAGATAATTATAAAGTAACTGTTTCAAATACAACCCCAATCACAGAAGTAAAATATTTTTATGGAAAAATGCCAAAAGTATATCTTATTCCTTTTATTGGAAAAGATGATACAACCTCACTAACAAATAATCAAAAAATAAGATTAAATAATTTAAATACAAATATCAAATCTGCCTGGGATGACTTAACAGATAATAAACACCCCCTAAATTTTACTTTTTATTTAATTCCCCTTAAAACAAACTACCTCACTTCAGAAAATAATTTCCTGTCTTATTTAACAAATTCAAAATCATATATTTTAGACAATTTTGATATTTCCACACCCTCAATAATTGTAATTATTGACATACATGACTACTTTCCATCTCAAGACCCTTACAACACAAGAAATAAAGAAAATCAAGATGGAATAATAAGTGAGATATATTTAAATGGGTTTTCTGATACAAATAGCAAAACAGAATTATATGGTTACAATGATGAAATTTTAAAGAACATTTTATTGCATGAACTTGCACATAGTTTTATTTTTAATCCCTCAAAAAATAAATTATTTCATAGTGACCATCCTGCAAGTTTCACTAATCTTCAAGATTTTTCTACTTATTCTGCAGAAGAATCTATTACCAGTTCAGAAGGCTATTATGAAATTTATTCAATATTAAATCAAATAAGACCATATATAACAAATGAAGAAATAAACAATATAAAACCAACCCTCTCTGAATTAGAAAAAATGTTCTTAGGCACATTAAACCCTTATGCTGAAGGAGAACATACTTTTTATTCTGGAACAATAACAAAAATAAACAATAAATATCAAGCAAATTCTATGACCACAATCCCAGGAGAAAATGCAAGTAATTTATATTCATACTCAGAAGATAAACAATGGTGGGATATAACAAATACCTCAACTGCAGAAATAACTTTTTCAAATCCTTTATTTATACCAAAACAAAATCAAGATAATCAAGCTTTATGGGTATATGTTAATGACATTGGTCATTTAGAAAATTTTAAAGTGTCAAATTTAAATGCAAATTCAATACAAAAAACCATTGATGAAACAACCTGCATAAATTTTTTAACAAACACCTCTTGGTCTTCTTGGGAAAATATTTCTTGTTTATCAAATAATAAAATAAATCAATCAAGAACATTAATTCAATATGATTTAAATAATTGTGGAATAATTTCAAATAAAAGTTTTTATGAATACAGACAAATAATCAGCTGTGATTACTCAAGCAGTTCTTCAAGTAGTGGGGGAGGCAATGGAAAAGAAGGAATAACTATAATCCCTAAAACACCTAAAACCACACACAAAAAACTTGATTTAAAGGAAATTATAAGCAAAATAAAAAAATTACCATTAAAACTAATTGGGGGAAAATCTAAAACAAAAAAAGAAATGCTTTTTTCTTTAATTGTTAGCAGTATTATAACAATTCTTCTTATCTTTATAATTATGTTAGTTATAAAATATAGAAAAATCCAAAAAAATAAAGGAAGGAAAGAAAAACTACAACCAAAAAATTTAAACTAACAAAAATCCTATATAACCATAAAATCCTAAACAAAATGATTCAACAAAAAAAAATTTTCATGCTTATTTTAATAATAATTTTAATTGGAAATGTCTCTGCATATCTAAAAAATAACTTTTTTCTAGTTGGAACTGTTTCTATAGTAAAAGATAAAATAATAACTGCAGAAAAAATAAACCAGGAATTTTCAGTATCTGAAATAACTTCACAAAATTCTAAGAATTCAATTCAGTTTAATACAATTTCTTTAAATAATTATGAAAAAAATAATTGTCAAGAAAATTTCTGCTATCAAGAAAATCCAAAAGATTTGAATAATTGTGGAGCAATTTCTGAGGGAGATTATTCTTACAAAATAGATGAAACAAAAGGGTTTATTTATATAACTTATTCAAAACCTTTAAAGGCAAATAACAAATCATTATGGCAGGTAAAATGGGGATATGATTCTTCCTCAAAAAAACCTTATTACCTCAGATATCAGATACCTTTAACTTGCTGGAATCAAAAAAAATTGCAATTTAAAATTTATAGTGGAGATCCATCTAATTATGAAATAGGAGGTTATTGCTTTAATGGTTCTCATTGGCAGAATATATTTTTTGAATCTTACAAAAGCATAAGTGAGAAAATAATTAAGGCTTCACCCCTCTTAGCTTTAGATGGGGATTATTCAACAGGGGTTGCCCAGGGTTACTATAAAAATGAACAAAAATGGTTTAAAGCAATTTCTCCAGAACATAAAAATTCTATTTATGAGGAGGGAATGAGGTGGTATTATCCAAATTCTAATGAAAAAATAGAATATGAACAACTTAATTATCAAAACAAAACAAATGACTTAAAAGAATTAATTTACCTGACAAATAATGAGAAGGCTAAACCAACTGAAAAATCAAAACACCCCCAGATATTTTTATTAATATCCTTTATAGTTTTCCTACTAATTTTTCTTACCTTCTTACTTTTAAGAAAATCCCATAAAATTTCAAAAAGAAAAAAAGAATATTTTAAAAAAGATTAGGTTATCTTGTAACTTGAAAACCCTCAACTTGTTTTAAAAGTTCTCTGGCTTTTTTATTACTTTTAAAATAATTTCTAATAGGTTCTAAAAATTCATTAAGATATTTTGCTGAAGCTTTTTTTAAATCAAGAGGGTGAACCTGCTTTTTCTTAAATGCTAATTCTAATTCAGAATAATTTTTAAAAGAAATTTCTCCACCAAATTTCTCACTTCTCTCGATAACAAATTTTTCAATTTTCTCAAAAATAATATACTCGCAATATTCTAAAACAGGATTATCTTTAATCTGGCCTTCAGGACAATATGCTTTTTTGAATTTATCCTTAATTTCTTCTTTTGTATCAGTCATAAAAATAGCTGAAGCAGGATTAGATTTTGACATTTTTTGCTCAATTGATTTTTGAACCCCTTCATTTTTTGATTTTGGGGGAATGAGACTCATTAACATATGATGACTAATAATAATTGGCTTCCAATATCCTATTTTTTCTCCAATCTCTCTTGCAAGAATATTAACTTTCCTTTGATCTCCCCCTAACTGAGTTATTTTAGCTCCTAAATGAAAAATATGAAATTATTGATGCAAAAGAAAGATTAACAATTCCTGATTTGTATTGTTGGATCTCATAATAAAATGGGGGAGGTGCATAGAGAGGCCAAATTTTATGTGGGTTCAAAAAACTCTTCAAATTTTAAATTCTTTGATGATTTTTCAAGAAAATGTTTTTTCTTAAAAGAAGATTTTGTTAAATATTTAGGAATAGTTAAAGAAAAATATCATCATCCAAGTCAACCTTATAGAGAAAAAAATTCATTAAAAAAAGATTGGGACAAACATTTTAAAGAAATTAATAAAGTAAAAGAAGAAATCCTTAAATTTAAATTGGATTTTAAAAAAAATATTGTTGGAATTAGAATGTATCTTAATTCAACAGACAAACCTTATATATTTATGAGAAAAGTTTCTCTTCCAAATATCACTTATATTTCTGTTTTAAAATTAAAAGATCAGAATGGGAAAATTTCTTATTATTTCAAATTATTTGCTGATTTCTTTGGAAAAGACAAATCTCCAAAACCAATAATTCTTGAACCAAATTCCATAATTAAAGCTGTTGCAGAAAAAATATTAAAAAAATTTTCAGAAAAAATAAAAGAAACTAAAATTTGGGGCCCAAGTTCAAAATTTCCAGGACAAAAAATAGGTTTAAAACATGAATTAAAAGATTTAGATGTTGTTGAATTTAAAACTAAATAATTATCTAGTAATTCCTAAACTCTTAACAAACTCATAAAGTTCTTTTGCTTTTTTATCTTTTTCGAAATGTTCTCTACAAGGCTTAATTAATTTATCCAATTCAATTGCACAACTATTTTTTAAATCAAGGGGATGAATTTTTTTATCTATAAAATCTTTTTCCATTTTTGGATAAGAATCATATTCTAAATTTCCCCCATATTTTTCAGGACGTTCAATTTTTACTTCAGAAACATTTCTAAAAATAATATGCTTAAAATATTCTAAAATAGGGTTGCCTTCAACAATTCCTTCAGGACAATAAGCCTTACCAATTTTCCCTTTTAATTCTTTTAAAGAATCATGCATATAGATACAAGTTTTTGGGTCTGATTTAGACATTTTTGAAGCCATTAAAGTTTCTTCATCATTCTCTTTTTTTTGCAATCCCTGTAACCCCAAAAGAATATGGTGATGAATAGCTATAGGTTTTTTCCACTTATATTTAGAGGCAATATCTCTTGCAAGCATATTTGCTCTTCTTTGATCCATTCCAAGTTGACAAATATCCAAATCCATTTCAAAAATATCTGCAACTTGCATACTTGGATAAAAAAGTTGTGCTGTACTAATAATATCTCCCTCTTTTCTTCCAGCAATGGTTAAGGATTTTTTTGTTCTATTAACGCTTGTACCTTTTGCCACTCTCAAAACTCTATCCCAATACTTTATTCCATTCATTAAATCACTTGCCCAAATTATCTCTACTTTTTTTATATCAATTCCACAAGCTTTCCAGACTTCAATAAAATACTCCCCTGCTTTTTGAATATTTTTCAAATCACCTCTAAGTTTATTATTAATAAACCCAAAATAATCCGCAAGATATAATTTGAATTTAATTCCGACCTTTAACATATTTTTTAAATTAGTGGCCCTCAATAAACCAAAATGAATTGGTGCCACCCCTGAAGGTTCAAAACCATCATAAGCCGTAATCAATTTCCCACTTTTAAACAACTCCTTTAATTCTTCCTCATTCACAATCTCTTTTGCAAACTCTTTCATCAAATTCATTTTTTCATCAATATCCATTACAAATCATAAGAAACTTAATTAATAAACATTTCTTTATCAAAAAATATTATTGTACTGGAATAACCTAAAAAATTATAAAAACTTTTCTTGCTAAAAGATTATGAATGAACTTCCAAAGATTAAATGTGATAAATGTGAAGACATAATCTCTTGCTCTTTTGGACTTATTGGAAACAACATAGAACAAATTCCTCTATTATTTATTCTGCATTTCCCAGATAGAAGAGTCAATCAAAGCACCCTCTTAAAAAATGAAGGAATAAGTAATTATGAATTAGCTCTTAAAAGAACAACAACAGGAAAAATTTTATCAGAAATTTTAACATACTGCAATCTTAATTTTGAAAATACTATTATGACAAATCTCTTTAAAGGAATTTTAAAAAAAGACAGAAATCCTCATAAAGAGGAATATATAAACTGTATTCCAAATTTAATGAAACAAATAAAAGAATTAAAACCACATAAAATAATTGCTTTTGGTTCTCCTGTAAAAAATCATCTTAGCAAACTTGAATTAAAAATACCGATTTATTACTCTCAACATCCAAGTTATATCTGGGCAAAAACAATCAAGTATGAAAATAGAATTTCATATTATCAAAAAATAAAAAATTTTATTTTATAACTTTTATTTAATATATTATTCAAAAGAATAAATTTTTTTAATGAACGTAACCCTCTGTAAATCCCACAAAGCATAAGCAATTCTTTCAACTATTCTTAATCTAAGGATTCCCCTGCGGATTCAAATCTTCTATTAACTCTTCACAAATTTTATTAAAAATGTATTTTTAGCATATGAAACAAAGAAAAGATAGTTATATGAAAAAAGAAAAACATGAAAAATTAAGCTGGAGTGATTTTGTAATGATTAAAGTGTTGGGAGGGTAATTAATAATTCTAATTAAGAATATTTCGCTATCAACTCGCCCAGTGCTTCCGTGTTAATTCTATTAACAAAAGTATAGTCTCCCAACCTTTGATTAACTTCTCTTCTAACATCTATTCCCTTTCTCTGACAATGGTTCAGGAATTTTTGCCTTAATGTTCGTTTAGTCCTATAAAAACTGACTCCATGAGTAGCATGTTCATCATATTGCTTTGTGGCGACATGGGTCTTTTCGTGGATTAAAACATCAACCAGACTCATAGATTCGCTCTCAGTCAATTCTCTTGATCCAATAGCATTTAAATAATCATTTACTACAGGGGAATCAAGATTGAATGCAATTCTTAATTTGTTTGCACGAGCTATGGCATCGTCTTTCTCATCAAAATATAACATAACATCAGTTTTCCACATACGATTAGCTGAAGAGACTACCCCATCTAAATAATTTGAAATATCTAAAAATGCTTGATACTCTGTACCAATTCCACCTTTATTTTCGCTTATCTTTCTAAAAACCTTTAAAGGAGTATGGGCTATTTTAAATCTAGGAGTTTCTGGTAATTCCCTATAGCACCCTACGATTTCAATTTCCTTTGGAGGTGCAAGAGAATCTAAATGTCTTACAAGTCCACCAACCAACTCGTGCATCTTTAGTACATAAATCCCATCAGAATTAGTTCTGTTAGGAGAGAGATTAAATAATTCATCCCTACTATATGCTCCTACTAAATGCTCTATGGATGAAAATCTTCTTTGCCTATCTTCTCCAACAACAATTTCTGTTGGGATAAAAGGTTTAGAAATTAATTCACGTGAGAAACCTCTTACATTATCTAAATAATTTCTTGCTTGTTCTTTCATCTGTAATTCAGAACCAGATTTTTTGCCAGCAAATATTTTGCCCCCATAATCTTTGCCATGAATTTTTGTGTTTTCAGAATTTTGATCAGAACTTTCTTTATATTCAGCTTCTAATATTTTTTGAACTATATCTGACATTTGATGATCAATTTTCTCTGTTAACTCATCATCATCTAATACTACATTTAAAAAATAATTTTCAAAGGATTGATGCAGTGCGTCTGCGATAACTCTTTGATCTCTTCCAACTACTCCATTTCTTCCTTTAGTTAAACCAACATTAGTAGGCAAATCCACCCAGAAACTAACACCAGCATTTCTTACACAATCAAATAAATCTGAATGAATGGTTTCATCGTCAAACATTGAAGATTTTTCTAACACATATAATCCTTTTTGTGTGAAAACCATTCTATCTGAGAATGGCTCAGGAGGTTGATTGGTTGTATAATTCAATCTCAAAGCTTGATCCTTTCCTTTATTATGTATATTAGTTTCTGCACCTGGTTTATAACTTTGTGATAAAGTATTAACTTGTTCTCCATTAAATGTTACTAAAGCATCATCAGGGGAAATTAAACCCATAAATTTTGATGCCCCTTCCCTAAGTTCTCTTTCATCAGCTCTACAACAGGGCATATAAGCAACAACATTAGTGCCCCTCATATTTCCTTCTTGTGTCTCAATATGTGCTGTCCAGTCATTTTCTACTCTCTCAACTTGTGTAAAAGTTTTTCTCCCATTACCAGTAAAAACACGCACTTTATCAGCTAAATCCATTACAGAATACCACCCAATACCATGCTCACCAATTTTACTTATATCAAGATCCTTACCAGAGTTATAGGGTATAAGAAGATTCTTAACTACTTCTGCTGGGCTCATTCCCTTACCTAAGTCTCTTACTGCTAATTGAGTAGTTCCATTTTTTTCTTTAGTTGTAATTTCTACTTTTTTTACAGCACCTTCAGGATAAGAATCAATAGCATTTTGACCAAGTTCTCTTATAACTGCATTTGAATATCCAAATTGTGAATTAACCGTTCTATCGATAACCCTCCCAAAAAGATCTGGAGTTGTTGCTTGAGCTCGTGTGTCTTCAATTAATTCTTCTAAATCTTGATTTGTACTTAATCCAGAGATATATCCCTCTATTTGTCCTAACATTTGGAGCATTACCAAATCCCGAAGTTTAACTGAAGTTTTCATCTTTCTCTCCCTCCTTGGATTAATTTCTCTTCAATCTGTCTTTCTCCTGAACCAAGAGCCATTTCTAAAGAGGCGGTTAAGCCATATTTCGAAGTAAAACCTCCTTCAGTTCTAAAATAGGGATGATTCGTATTTACACAAACAGTTCCATTATTTGCATATAAAAATGGAGAATTGCCTCCTTGAAATCGTTTTAATTGAACTAAAGAATATTCATAATCATTTCTTAAAACATCTACATTATATAATTTCGGCGTTGATTCATCAGTAGGATTAACAAGTTCTTCTTTTGTCACTCTTTTAGTCAATTCAGTTTCTCTTTCTACCAGATCTTTAAATCCAAGAAATTCTGGAGACCATAATTGTTGTCTTGTCCAATTGGGTTCCGAATAAATTTCTGTCCCTATGCTATCACCAAAAAAAGCTAAGGTGCTTCTATATTCTTCACCATATGATGCCATTGCATAAGAAATATTTGGAAAAAATAAATCTTTAAAAGAGAGTTTATTTCTCATTCGATTTCCAGCAGAATAATTGAAAAAGTATGTAAGGTTTTGTAAGGCTTTTAGATCTTTTGGAGATTTATGATCTCTGCAATAATCTAAAACTTTGTCCCACACAACATCCATTACTCGACTAAAATTTTCATTATATTTTAATTCATCTCTACCTTCTACTACTTCAACCGCTGAAGGGAAATCAATTTTTAGAGCCCCATCTAAAGATTCATCGCTTAAAACAAAAACTCCTTGTGAATAATATTTTATATCACGTGTTTTTCTTTCAAAATCTCCTTTATGAAATATGGCAAGTCTTGCTTCTTGTTCTTTTTCTTCCCCATTTACAAACACATTCACTGGGAATCTATATTCAGTAAATCCACTTCTATTTGGAGGATTTATAACTCTTCCATTTAGCGTAGCAATAGCTCTTTTGGAATCAAAAAAACCAAAGTACTCTTTAAAATAATCCCCCATATTCTTTGGGATAGTAAGCCCAGAAACATTAACCTTAGTTCCCACGGTTCCCCCATCAACTGCATCAATTCTACAACTTAGATCTCTTATATCTTGACTTGAAGATTGAAAAGACAATCTATAAGTATTTTTTCCATCAGAACTTTCGACAACAACATTTCCTTTATCTGGATTAGTAAGACAGTACTGAAGATTAGATAAAAAGCCAACTCCAAATCTTCCAATATCTAAAAGAGCATCTTTATTTGTTTCAAAAGGAATAATTAAAGTAGTAAGCATCTGTCGTAAAGTCATTGGATTTCCTTGATCTTGTACTTCAAAAGATTTTCTACCTAAAGATAACTGAACTTTATATTCTCCTTCATAAGTTGAAGGTTTAGCATCAATAGCATTAGATACTAATTCCACTAAAGGTCTACGTTCATCACTAAATTGTTTTTCTACTTCTTCAGAAAGCATTTTTACCATATATCTTTGACTATCTGGGGTTCCTGCCTTAACATCTGAAACATCTCTTCTTGATTCAATTCCGCTTACAAGAGCATCAAGGGATTTCCTATTCAATGCAGTTGTAACTAATTGGGAAACAGGAAGTTCATAAACTCTTCTTTTTCGAAAGTATTTTAATGCCCAATCAAACATCTTCAGATTCCTCCAAAATCTTAATATTTAATTCTACAACGGTTTTTGGTTTTAGTTCACCTTTGAGTAATTTAGGTATGACTATGATTGAGTTTTCTCCTTGACTCGCGATCTTTTTTCTAATCGTATATTCTTTGTTTTTCATCATAAAAAAGTTATAATTTTCTTATAATTTTAAGTGAATATTGTATATTTAATCCTTTCTATTATGTTACTACTATAAAATTGATAAGATATTCTTCTAAAAACGTCCGTTTTTCAAACCCTCAATTTTTAACACCTCTTCTGACGATAAAAACGCGAAAAACCACCCTCGGGAAACGTGCTGTTTACACCACACTAATTGTAACCCCAATTAACCTTAAATATTCCCGAAACCCCCAAATATTATGTTATTAGCCCTTTTAATCGCTCTACTGCTTGGTGTGACTTCCTGGACTATTACCCCCTGGCGTTCAAGCACACAATACTTTAATCAAACTAACAATTTCAGCAAAATAATGAAAAATGCATTACACAAAACAAAAGTAAAACAAAGAAAACAATTCCAATATACCTAAAAGCCAAAAAGCAAGGCGATAGAATTAATCATTTCAAAAAGAAAAAATTTAAATCTAATCTAATATATAATTTTTATGGCAAAAAGAAAAGGAAGTTTAATAGAAGGTTCAAAAAGCTATCACTCTGAAGCAAATTATTATGAAATGTTCAGTAAAGCAGAAGATTATCAGAAAAAAATATTCAAATTTCTTAAGCCAAAAATAAAGGGCAAGATAGTTCTTGATGTTGGCTGTGGAAATGGAAGATATGCTTCTTTACTTGCCCCAATTTCAAAAGAGTATCTTGGTTTAGATATATCAAAACAGCAATTAAAAATAGCAAAATACAAAACAAAGAAATTCAAGAAGATCAAGTTTATTAACTGCTCCGCTGAAAAAATTCCGCTGAAATCAGAAATTGTAGATATAGTCATTTCGACTTGGGTTATAAGCACTATTATTGGTTTAAGAAGGAAGGCAAAAGCATTAAAAGAAGCCGAGAGAATTTTGAAAAAATCTGGAACGATTTATATTATTGAAAATGATTCTAAAGGGGAATTCGAAGAAATGAGAGGACATATCAAAAGAACAAAAAAGTATCATGAATGGTTAAAGAAAAAAGGTTTCAGGGAAATGACAAAATTAAATATCTATTTTAAATTCAATTCTTTCCAGCTGGCAAAACAAACAATTGAATCTATTTGGGGAAAAAGTGTTAGCAAACATGTAAAGAGTAATATAATCAAACATAATATTATTATTTTTAAGAAAACTAAATAAGGAACCAGTTCAAAATTCATGAACAAGTTAACCAAAAACTTAAAAGTTTGGGAAGTTCCGGGAATCCAACATAATAAAATGCTCATTGAAATAATCTTATCTCTTTTCCTTGGAATTTTCGCCGGCACAATTACAGGCCTTATTCCAGGCATACATATAAACCTAATTGGAGCAATTTTAGTCTCTCTAAGTTTAAGTGTAATTTATTTTATACAACCAATATACCTTATTTCATTTATAATTGCAATGGCAATAACTCACACTTTTGTGGATTTCATCCCTTCAATTTTTTTAGGCTGCCCTGACACAGACACTGAACTAAGTATTTTGCCTGGACATAAATTATTAAAAAAAGGCCAGGGATATGAAGCAATAATTCTAACTGCTTATGGTAGTTTAGCAGCAATTTTTATGTTAATTTTGATTTCATTTCCATCCATTATAATTATTCCGAAAATTTACAAGTATATAGAAAATTTTATTCCTTTTTTATTAATAATTGTTTTAGGAATCTTAATTTATCTTGAAAAGAAAAAAATTAACTCAATAAAGGTTATCTTCCTCACAGGATTTCTTGGATA
>Ga0307990_1001731_pt1 | contig 18121 bp, 21 predicted proteins | sample EllFjometagen129_FD_203168 | JGI IMG/M metagenome (GOLD analysis project Ga0307990, IMG submission 203168) | Marine microbial communities from Ellis Fjord, Antarctic Ocean - #129 | ecosystem: Environmental > Aquatic > Marine > Unclassified | place: Southern Ocean | collected 2014-10-08
AAAATTGTTTTAGATTCTCAGGATTTTTAAAATGATAAAAAGGTAAACGTAAATAAGCAGTAACAACCCCACCATCAAAACTGGGACCTTTATCAAGTTGATAAACAAATCCTGCGTCATCCCCAACATAGAGTACTTCTTCACCATTATTATCTTCAGCTGACACTGCACAAGTAATAGTTTTTCCTAAGTTACCTCGAGTGATTCCTTTAACTTTCCCATTATCAAAAGTAACAGTGATAAGCTGCCCATCAGTATAAAATAAACGATATTGGTCTTTATTTTTAACTTTAATAGAACAACTGGCTTTTCCTCTTTGGTCGTCAAGAAAAGGTTTAATTTTTTGACTGACGGTACTCATATTAAAATCGCCATAATCAGCAGTCGTAGTTAATTTTTTCAATCCCCTGTCATCAAGAAAAAATGGTAAACCTATATCTTGGATTGTACCAGCAATAGCCCCTGAATCAAGAGAATACGCTTTTAATTCCCAATCCGCAACACTGGTACCATAAAGAAGAGATATACTGTTTCTTGCAAAGATCGCTAATGCATCCCCAGGGGTGTTTACAAAACCTACACAATCATCCCCGATTGCTAACTCTGCAGCTCCTGTGATAGCGGAAAAAGTATAAGGGGTGCCTGGGGATGAATGTTGCACTGACCCACCAGGAAAAGAAAAGAAGAGATGTTTTTTGAAAGTAAAAATATGATCAGGGGTGTCAATTGTCATCCCAGTATTGATAAATATTACATCAGACCCATCAAATGAAAAACCTTGATTTACACCATTCACACCATAAACAGCTACAGAAGATGAAGCTCCATAAAAGTTAGTAGTGATAAACTCATAAGTGCCGTTCGGTGAAAAAGCAGTTGCTGTACCTACACCTGCGATTGTCGCACAATCTGTTCCTGAAACTGTGATGATCTCAGCTTCAAAAACACCTGTAAGAGTTGATGGATTGTAATAAATTACCCCCGCTGCATCAGAACCGGCCCAAGTACCAGAATCTAATCTGACATGAGTTACTGTGGCTGTGGCACTACCTGTCTTACCAGTAATCGTATCCCCTATAGCAATGACACTTTCGCCCAATGAAAACGTCAAAGTTTCATCCATGGTCACAACAACCCAACCAGCTGCTGTTGATTTATACATCATTCCAACTAAACCATTGGCACTATTTCTGAAACCATAAAGAACATCATCGAAACGAAATATGCCACGTACAGAACCGGACCCCGGAATTGCTAAAATATCAGTACGTCGAGCTTCAATTCCAACTTTCCATAAAGCTAAAGTAGCATAATCAGATTTAACAGTCTCACAAGGACTTGGTTGTCCATCAACACGCTCGAACCCTTTAACTCTTGTATAACCTCCTTGAGGAGCACACTCATAATTATAAGAGCCTACTAACTCACCAGGTTTCATACTCATAATTGGATCAGCGAGATTTTCCCCACCTTCAAAAGGAAAATATTTAGTAATAATCATAGCGACCTTACATACATCTGCCTAGGCGATGATTGAGTTGTCGTTTGTTGATTAGGTAAAGCGTAACCTTCGAGTTTCTTTAAAACTTCATCATATTCTTTTTTAGCTTGTTCCCATTGAGTAGTTGATTCAACATACTCAAAATACCACATTTTAGCCCGAGTTATGATAACCCGTTGATATTTGACAGGGTATGAAGGGGTATCGGCATTTGCAGTTAAAAGTGTGGTATCTTCCCAATAATTACCATAAATTGAATAAACAGCATCAGCTGGAGCTGAAAGAGATAAATTACCATCGGGCATAATACACAAAGAATAAGGGGCAGCATTGGTTTTTAAACTAAAATTAGAACGCCACTCTTTATAAGAAACCACTGATAAAGGACGCCCCGTAGCCACACCCCGAGCTACCCCAAAAGATTCTTTATCCCACATCCCAAAATCATCAGGTTTAGTGAGAGATACAGAGTCTACACTTGTATCTGATGTATATTCAGCCCAAAGAAAATTCCAATCAGGATGTAAAGATTGAACCAATAAATCTGCGTTGGCTGTCCAATCCACTATTTTTAAAAGTAACCCTGACTGAGAAGTAACGGCAGCCGGCCCAGTACCCTGTACCCCACATTCCTGTCGTACTGCTTTTGCTAACTCAAGAAAAGTCATTACAGGCTCCGTAGATAATTAATCCCTTCTACTTTATTGGTCCACACACCACCAGCTGCTTTGACTTGTTCTTTCACTTCTTGCCAACTTAACAATTCAAAATCGATCACTGGTCTATCGATCACTGGTTCAAGGAGCACTGGCTCTTCGGTCATAATCTTCTTAGCCACTGAGGATTCAATTACAGGTTTTGAATGATCCCCATTAATGATGATCTTACCTGACTCATCAGTTTCCATGAACTGATTATCATACCATTTACCATTTTGGTGGTATTTAGCCTTGGTAGCACCACTAACTTTCCCAAAAGGCTCAATTTTATTGAAAGGCATCTCTGACTCCCTCTTCTCTTCGGGTTAAAAGAAAAAAGCCCTGCCCACAATCAGACAGGGCTTTTTGCAAAAACTCTATGTAACCGGTTTACTTTACAGTAAATTTCCCGGCAACTTTTTCAGGTTTAGCGGGAACAGGACGCTGACCCTGACCTGAGGTGCGAGGAACATATTTTTTGTCCAATTTTTCCTGTTCGGACAATCCCTTCTCAAGATTAGTAGCCATAATATTTCTCCTTCTATTCTGACTGGTTAAAAGAAAGTTTCATTCCTGTCCTACCACCACATGATAGTAACGATAAGATCGATAGTACCAGTGGTTCCCAAACCATCACCATCGATGGTGATAACCGTGTCAGCTGGTAGATCTGTAAAAGCATCCAACTCGGCTTGTGTCGGCTGAACCGCCAAATCAATAGCTGTGATAGGAATTTCAAACGTCCCATATTTATCAGTATCTGCTGGGATACCGATCCGGAGGTTACCGGCTGCCGTTTCATTTTTCGTTTTAAGAACGATTGACATGGCAACGATTCTGCCAGTCATCCCTTTTGGACCCACAAACTGAAAAATATCAGCCATGGTACTAATCGCAGCATTCGCATGAACAGCAAACGATTGATAAATGGGTTTATCATAAGTAGCCAAAATATATCTCCTCTTATGTTATCTGAGAGTTAATTTAACAAAAAGTTAAACTCAAGTATCTGAGGTCCAACGCAAAATCCGAGCATTCGTGGTATCACTATGGACAAGACCAAACCCACCCAAATAATACCATGCAATACCTTTTGAACGACCATAATCAGTCGGGATCTTACCACGAATCTCTTCTGGAATACAGATCGCTTCAGCAACAGTATCTTCGCCAAAAAAATGAGCTTCATCAGACTCACTATTATCATCAAAATTGAGACTCTCAGCAATGTTAGTCTGCTCGATAAAACGAACACCTTCATAACGGCCGATCTCACCATTCATGATCATATGAAACCCAGTATCGGTGTAACTGTGGAGAGTTTCAATCTCATCCTTAATACCCCTGAAGGTACTCGGCCGGGCGATACAATAATAATCGCCGGAAGAGAAAGTCGGAATATTCTTTTCTTTCATTGAATCAACAATCAATTTGACATGAGCTTTGAGCAATGCAGTATTGTTGGTTGAAGCACAAGTACCATCGTCAGTCTCGACAATAGCATTAGCAGCAATTGCACCAACAGTTAATGGTGAAGCATCAAATTGAGCCCGGGCAGCAATATCAAATGCCTTAGAGGCATCATTTTTCAAAACTTTTTTGATCACTTCACGGACAGGATGATAACTCAAATCATCAAGTTTACCATTGTACGGCACAGAAAGACCGTACTCTGTAACTGTCAAGTCACCTTGAGTGATGGTGAATTTACTTTGAGGGATCGCCTCATCTTCCGTTAAAGATGCACCTTGATCAGCAGTATCAGAATATACATTCCAATGATAAGATTCACCCCTGCTGAGGCCCTTATCCATTGCATCCTTAGCATCACAGTGCTGACGATAACGAACTTGCGGCTGCACATCCATCCGCAAAACATCAGATAATTCGTCTGTGTACATATGCCCGCCGTCTGCGGCGGTTCCCCAGGTTTGTCCGGCCATTTGAAAACTCCTTATGCTCTAAGCTTTAAGCTTTAGGCATGAGACCTTCGGGAAGCTATTTGATCGAAAATTTCCCGCTTGGTCTTTGGTTTTATAATTTGAGGACCTTTACCTCGTTGTGTTGCAACAGGTATCCGGTCTACAGATTTACGTTTACTTTCCCGTTTACTATCAAGATCCTTTTTGACAGATTCTTTCTTCTTCGGAACAGGTATATCAAGCTCAACTCGTGCCTGTTTAACCGCACCTCTGACAACATCTGACGGCATCATATGTGGGTTAGCTTGAGCAATCTCTGCAGTAAGCTGGTTAACATATTTTCGTCGACCGACAGTATTCAGGTCAGCATGCTCAGTTTCAAACATCTTGACTGCATCCTTTCGGTCTGTCTCTTTTAATACAGAATTGGCCACTTTTTGAACTAAATTGTCTTCATTAAGTGGTACCGGTATAGCAACTGGTGCGGGTGTAGACGCAGGGCGTGAAGATGATTCTAAGATCTCCTCGACCGCCTTTGCAATGCTTTCAGAGTCACCAAGATACAAGGTCTCAGCGATCTTTTCAGCCTTCTCTTTGCGAAGCCTTTTGATCTCTGTGTCACTTTTACCTTTGTTTTCATTAGCAATATCCCGCACCTGCTGGGAGGCTCTATTGAGTTCAATCTGTTGCCGATTGATGTCAGCTTTAGTGCGCTCGAAATCAGCTCGGTCTTGCTCTAATTGTTTGCGTTCTTGGGATGCTTGGGCTAACTTCATATCTCCGGAAAGACTCTTCTGGATAGCCACAATACCACCTGCAGCGTCCACCTCTTCTTTCGTTTTGATAATCTCTTGGCCATTAATCTTGAGCGTGATCATTTCATCTTCGATCGGATCTGCAGAACCTTCTGAGTTGGAGTCATTTTCAATAATGTCCTCCGGTTCAATAGATAACCCTGCATTCTGCCGGCGACGTTTCTCTGACATGGATTGCATCAACTGGTCTCGTTCAGATACAGGAGCGCCTTCCTCGTCAGTGTCCTGAAAATTATTCTGGTCATTCTCAAGAGTTAAATCATTTTCAGTGTTATCGATATCAGTGTCATTGGTGCTATCGTCTACGTCCGGACGGATAGTAGCTGCTTCTTGTGACATAATCTATTCCCCTTTATTGTTCTTCAATGTTGGCTAAATACAATTGATAAGCAGAGTCCCCTGACGCCACCAGCTGTTCTAAACAGAGCTGGAAATGGTCAAACTGTTTGATTACCCCTTGCAACTTAATAATCTCTTTAGTATCTGTAGGATCAACTGTAGCTAAGTTGTGTTGAGCTGTGACAACCCTCATTTCAGCTGCATTGATTATATACTGAGCTAATTTAGTATTTAAAAATTGCTTAGCTTCTTCTCCTAATGCCACAGTTGACATTAATTGATTATCATAATCAGTAGTGAGTTTATCTAATGTGCCCTCCATTTAGAAAACTCTCCCACCGTCATTGGTTCGTTCACAATCATGACCGTCACCATCGACGTTGAGCTCAACCTTGGTTACCGGGCCATTATCATGACCAAGAGCTTCTCTTTGAGCAAGTCCGGTACGAAGACCTTCATTTGGTAAAGGACCCCCTTTATAACGATTCTCTTGCTCTTCCCAGTCTTCATCCATTTTCAGACTCTGGTTCCCTGAAAATCTTGGCATTCTCTCCTCCACAAGTTAATTTCAATTAATATACAAACCCTTATTCCACAATCGGTTAACTCTTTTACATTATTAAAAGATTGCCAACAGCCGTAACGCTGGCTGAAAAAAACCCAACTCCTGCAAGCGTTAGCCAATATTGCATTTTGTTTTCTGGCATAAGCTACTCCCCCACTTCGCAAAACTCTCCTCGCTGATCGGCATTAGTAAATCCCTTTATCGTCAAAGTCTATTATGCTGTGATAAAATGGCTCATCCAGATAATGTAGCCCAAATGCTGAGAAGCTATTTATCATCCTCCACGTTCCGTCTGGGCGCTCAATCCGTGTTACTTGATGGCCTATGCCGAACTCCCTGACAAGTCCTATTCTCACGCCCCTTGGGTAGTCCAAATATTTAAACGTATGATACATATAGCTACCACAGGACATACACATGCCCTTATAGCCATATTTTTGCATAGCCCCTGGTGAGCAAACCCCTGTAGCCGTCCCACAAGGGCCAACCGGAGCATATAGTAGTAACTCATGCAAGTAATCAATCAGGTCGTCGGTTAAGTCCTCTGTCCAACCCTCTTTGGCTATGCGCATCTGCCAGCCGGCCATCTCAGGATTCATGCCGACTTCTGATGTCCAGTGATTCGCCTTGGCAAAGTCCTGATATAATACCGCATGAGCTGTACATTTGGCCTTAGTCGCACAACCCGTGAGCAGGAGAGAGGCCGCCCACATAGCAATGAGCCAGGCTACTATGAGGGCAGTTTTAAGTTTCATTCTGGCAACCCAAAGATAATAAAATCTAAGGCCGCTGGAGCTGCAGCGAACACGACGGTTTTATTGCTTCCATTATTCTCGACGGTGTAATCATCAGTACTGAGCATAAGCGCACCGGCTGTACTGTATACCGCCCAGACACCCCAACCTGCGGGTAAATCAAAATCAGTCTCAGAAGCGTCGCCAGTGAATCTGAATTGCTGTGGCACAAAACCGAACTGTTTAACTCGTTCAGCGCCTTTCGTCAATTCCTCACGAAGCAGGAGAGCAGGCTTAGTAAACGTCACCTGCGAACTCGTACCCACCAGCACTGTGCCACCTGAAGCTGATACAGCTTGCCCAGTTCCCGTGATAGCATTCTGGTCGATATTGACAAGGCCAGAGAAGGTGTCTCTAACGTCGGTAAGCACTTCAACTGTGTCGGTAGTGCTGTCGTAGTCAAGGGCAAGAACTGAATTAGATGAGCCAGACAATAACATCAACGCCCCTGAATCAAACAATGGAGTGTCAAGGCGTTCAATCTCGTCTAATTGGGCCGCGCTGGGCGTCGTGTTCGTGTAGACAAGCCGAGTGAATATGGTGCCATCGGCAATCGTCAAAGTGCCGCCAGCTTCCGAAACCCCCGCCCAATCCGCGATTGCTTCGCGGAAAGTCCAAACAGTGGCAACACATTCCCAACCGTAACACTCACCAGCGGTTGTCACTGGAGCGGTTAACGTACCACCGTCGGCAGTCGTCGCCTGTAAATCACCAGCATCAATAGCCGCGAAAGTCGCTGTTCCGTTGTCAGTTACAGTGGTCCCGGTTACACATCTATCTGTGATACTGGAGCCGTCAAGACACAACTCAACATCGCCAACCATCAACGGGGTTGCATGAGTTGTGGTAACATAGGCTACTGCACCAGAGGCTGGCGTTGTGGTATTCTCAAAAATAGCTGTTAAACCATCAGCATTGCCGTGATAGACTGTATCACCGTTATCAACACAGACATTACTTGTTGCTGAAGGAGCAGAAAGAAGCGCCGGGGTAGTGGCCGCGCCGTAGGTACGGTCAACAGTGTTTGTATCTGCGTCAACATCTTCATAAACATCAATCGCCGGATCAGTGGTATTGACTGCAATTGAATCATTGGCGGCATTTATAGCCCCTGAAACATGGTCATCTGCGGCTGTATCAACGAGGTCATAGACAACCGCATCGCCGCTTGAATCTCTGGTAATACGGCTGGTGCCTGCATCTGTAAAAGCGTCAATAGTGACATAGCGCATACCAGTTGCCGGGTTAATCGGTGCGTCTGGGAGTCGGGTGAGGGCTATGGCGTTGATTTTAGCATTAACTAATGTACCGAGAGAAACATTATTGAGCTCTCTGTATGATGAATCAATATTATTTCTGCCGGATATGGGTAGGTTTATAAGATAGCGTCCGGCAATCCCCCAATACGAGCAGATATTCTGATCACCTACAAAATTAATCCAAGATAAACCACCAATATCACCAGCAGCAGCAATAATAAGTTGACTATTTAGCATCTTAATTGACGCTGAATCAAGACGGTAAATAAAAGAGTAATTATTTTGACTGAACACCATCCACATCGGCAAATCAGCATCAGTGGCATCATAGATAGTAACCGTACTTGCAGTAGCAACTATCAAATACTCAGCCGGGAACTCTCTCGTAGCGCCTCTGGTTGCGGTGTTCAGGGTCTCTTGATACCAGCTAGTCCAGGCAGTTTTCTTCGGCCACAGTGGGTCATCGTCGTTTGCTACTGAGCCCCGGAATACGGCTACCGCATCGACGGAGGCGACCAGTTGCACTTCGATGGCGGAGAGAGTCGCGTTGTCAACTTCTGCATCGCCGGTGCTTAACGACCCGGTAGTTTTTAAATCAGCATCGCCAAAGTCCCAAGTACCATCTGTCGTATTATCTATAGTCTCCCCATTTATACCAGTTAAAATACCAATAGTTATATCAGTTACCCATGTATAAGTACCATCTCCATCAGATTGAAAAAGACTACCTGCATCCCCATCTGCTTGAACCACATACTCATAACCATCATAGACTAAAAAATCACCTGTAACCGGCCAAGTTGCGGCGATATCATCCAAAAAAGCATGATGAGCCTGAGCGGTATTTCCGATGATTAAACTTAACCCGAGAAGCAACATTGATAATAAAATCTTTTTCATAACAACCTCTTTATTTTACAAATTACAAAAATTACCCTTCAGCCGCGGGCACCATGTTATACCGGTCATTCATCAACACAGAACTCACACGATCATTTTCATTTGTCAACAACTCAAGCTCCCTGTCCTTCTTTTTAAACTCAAGAGCTTCCTGTTGAAGAATCAATTCACCGCGAGCAATGTCGTTCTTCTCAGCTGCGATTTGCTCTTTAATATATTTAATCTTAACATCCAGATTAGTAATCTCACGTTCGGCTGCAATAGCAATCTGTTGCTGTTGGATATCAGCTTGACCTTTAAGCTGTTGCCGTTGAATATTACCCTGCTCCTTGAGTTGAGCAATCTTAAGCTGGGTATCATAACGGATCTGGTCAGTAGCAATCTGTTGTTCGAGCTGCTGTACGGTTTGAGTGAGCTGTTGTACTCTCGGATCTTCTTCCTGACCGTCTTTAGGTTTAACTATGAAACGGGTACCGTCACGATAACCAAGAGACCCAAAGATCTCCTTCATGACCTCATCCTGGTCAATAGTTTGGATTGCCCCAGGTAATACCTCACCAATAGTCTGAATCCCGGTCACAAGACGTTCAACCCTTTTATGAGGGGATGTAGCACCAAACCCAACTGCCACCTTGACACTGTAATTAGTGTCCATGAGCTCACTCGTTTGCTCAGGTGTGACACCATCTTCACCGATCAATTGGAGAACTCTCTCATCGGTTTCATACACCTTACCCATATCCATGAGCTGATTAAGGACCGGTTCGACCCATGTTTCGGTGAAAACTCGAAGCTGATACTCAGTGATGATATTAGCATCATCGAGGGCCATAGACATACCCCCGACAGTCTCATTGAGGCTTCGGTTGGTCTGCACAGATCCGGTTGAAAATGAACCCACAAGTTCATCGAAGTCAACATTGATTCGATCTTGTTCCTGATATGCTGATCCCGTGACATCACTAAAGGACTCCTCTTTAACATCATCAAGATCATCCATCAAGATCACGCCACCAGGAACTGAGGTTGTCAGGGCCTTCCAATCGACTGAAGCATTGCGTCGGGCTTTGTAACGTTTGTTCAGAATAAGTTTGATATTGTCCAGGCGCTGATTAGCAAGATCATTGGTCTCGGTGACCAGATCCTGAGATAATTCCGGGAGCCCAGAAGGATAAATTCGGTGAGTTTCTAACAAACAGGAACCCATCTTATAAGGCCGACCTTGTTTGAAGATCTCAGTGAGTACGATCGGCTCAGACAACAACTCTTCGCTACCCAGCGTGTAAAAAATAATATCCTCATTGTCAATCTTAACAATATTACGGTGAACCCAGACAATATCATACAACGATAATTGATGACTCTCATCTTTGGAGTCGGTACGTTTGCCTTCTCGGGCAGACCTGGTGCTGTCATAATCGCCGGTCTTCATAGCCGATTGGATTTGCCCATCAGAGAGATTGAACCATTTAGCTTCCCCGGTCTTCTCATCGGCTGTCTTCATGCGCTGTTTGATATCAATCGCAAACATCGGGATGAGTTCGATCAGATACGGTGATGTGCCGATTGGATCACGCCAATCAGAACCTGCAGCAAAACGGAAATTCTCTAATGGCACGATCGCTACATCAGGCCGGTCCACTTTGGATCTGGTCTTGGTGATCGTTTCGAGCAGAGGTTGACCCATTTCATCGATCATGGCTAATTTGTCATCCCCAAAAACATGCTCATCAACATCAAAGTCTTCAGTCTCATAGAGCCACTCTTGACGAGAAATCACAACTCCCGATGTCATCGCATCTTGGTAGGCACCAATCAAGGTCGTGAACCAGGGGATTGAATGTTCGAGACGATAGGTGAGCCAATTCTTACTAATTTTGGCACCTAACACAGAATTCTCGTCAGCAGGGTTCTCAGGCATACAGTTGACCACATCAAGAGTGCCGAAGAAAGCCACAGCTGCAGCTGCTTCATGGCGCCGGATCATTGAACGAACTTTAGGCCGAAAAACTTTAGATCTGTATTTATAAGAATCGGAATAATATTTGGACCCGGATGGGTGCTTGCTTCGGAACAAAGCAAGGTTCTTCTCAATCTGTTTGCGGATATTGTTGTCGAGATAACTGGTGCTGGTTTGATAGGCATCCCGGGCAATAGCTACCCAATCATCCTCAGTTTGGGGATTGGACATATTGTGCCGGTTAATGTCGGCGTTGTCTTCGGCACCATTGTCAGAATGGTTAGTGTAACCTTCTTCTGGGGCCATGCTCATTCTCCCTGGGTGTCAAGACCGATGATATTATCCTTAATATCTCGATCGGCTTCCAACCGTTCGGGTCTGGCCCCTCGGGGAAAATTGCAACGTTCGAGCAATTCACCACCAGCCAAAATCGGGAGTTTCAACTCATTGTCATGCATCAATTGGCTTAGATGCAAAATAAAACCGTACTCACCGTGAATATCAAGATTTTTGACAGTCACAACGCCGGTTCCACGTCTACATTCTACGAACCAAGTCCAACCAGGGTAGTGTTTTTCAAGTACTCTCCCGACCATTGCACAGACTTTATTTGCTTCTACCTCAAAAGCAATACCTGCTTTGTACTCGCCAGGAGTGCGTTTGTCAAGTTTTTTCACATGTTTAACGTACCGTTCCTGAGTTAATTTCTTTTTCTCATTAATCTCATTAATCTCTGTATGGGTCATCTTGCGCCTCCGTGAACTCTCTCCCTCCTGAAAATTCATATACAGTTATAGGATCATGCATAGTTGAGTCAACCTTCTCCGCCCACTCTTTAATATCAATCGTGACAGTGGTTGGACGAACAATCTCAGCCAATGGTATCGGGGTGCTTGCCATGATTAATCTCCTTTTACTCTAAAAACTGAATCATTAACCCGGCAAACATATTTGCCAGGTTATCATGTTGCCGATGGTCATAACAGAAAATAAAATCTGTAGAACAATCCGGCCGATCAAATCTGATATGCATATCTAACGCACATATTTCCTGAAGTTCATGACAGAGAAGTGCAAAAAGCTCTGTGTCATCTCTCTCAGTTCCACCAAACTTTTTAACTCCTATATTGAGCTCTTTGTCATTGAATGAAAAACAAGCCCCCCTCTCTTCTTTTGTCCAGTTGACTTTGAAAACATAACTGTTGACTCTCAATGTCTTGATACGTTTTATTTTCATCACTTCCTATACCTAGATATCTTCAGAATATTCAGGGACCAGATCCCCCTCAAATGCTGTTACAAACTCCTTATAACCAACTGCACCAGATCTTAATGAATCAGCACCGTTACTGTGCCATGAATGCAACGGTGTCCGCATAAATTCGCCCAGGTTCGGATTCCACTGTTTACGATAACCATCGAGACACTTTATCCCTTTATCACAATGGGTCTCATCGATCCATGCTGTACTCAAAAAGAAACGAACCGCTTGGATCTGGCTGGCCACTTCCTGCTGATTCTTCGGTCGCTCGACAACCTGGATATTACTCAGTCCTAATTTGTGGGCATATTGAATAAATGTTTCGCCAGTCTGGGGTGAATGATTACGGCCGTCATGCGGCATATAATGACAACCGATATTATAACCAGTGTTCCGGATATATTTTACATAATATTCTAACCCTTCTCCAGACCCCTCAAAATATCTAATCAACCGATTCTCTTTGCCAACACGTTGGTGAAACCATAAACTCATTGCATCATTGTAACCAATATCCCAGAACACATTGACCGGGAATAATGTATCATATGGCACATTGCCAATACGTTTATTTTTACGAATGTTCACCATCTGTGTAGCGTAGTATGCGCCAACCACTGATGCCATGAACGCCTCTTTGGGGGTTGATGGGAACTCTCGCATCATGTCGTCCCCCATGGTGTCATTCTTGGTGATGTACCAATTCTTTTGCTTCTTGGTGAGTTTTATCCCCTTACTTTCTAACTCATCAAAATATTTGGCCATCTCATCCGTGATGATCATATTTTCTTCGAGAATATAGTCAGGATGCTTCCACCAGGGGAAAAAGAAGAACTTGAATTGCATCTTGTTGGGCTTGATCGCTTGCAATATCCGTTGCATAGCTTCACTGCAGTACTTATAAAAATAACCCTCACGGCCCTCAGCTGTGGATTCGATAAAAATGTACTGGCCGGCGTGGACAGTATTAATTGATCCTGTAACGATCTCCTGAGCTTTTGCAGGGAAACGTGCACAAATCTTACCGAACTCAGAGACATGAAGCATATAAAATGTGCCACTCCGTAATGATGTACCAACGCGAATACTGGACCCATTACTGAATGCTAATTTTTTAGTTGAGTCAGAGGGGGCAGTAAGACTATCTGTGATGTGATTAGGGAGGTTATCATAAGCATAGCGAACTTTATTACTGAAAAACTCTTCTGCATCCTCACGATTATGTGCAATGATGCCACAATGAGTATTGGCTCGAAATAAGCACGTATCAAGGAACAAAATACAAATGAACGTGGTCATTCCTAATTGACGCGCTTTGAGTATCAGATTGAAATACCATAGATTACTGATCAGTTGCTTTTGAGCCCAATTGAGTTTAAATTTAACCTTCCGACCTTTGGTATCAATGATCCAATAGAGATTATTGAGACGCCAAACCCTGCTACTTAGATTACTCGCAATCTTGACATAAGCTGCTTTCTCATCCTCAGCCAGCTCGGGAGGGGGCTCATAAAACGGCACAAGACCGGGGCTTTGCTTTCTGACAGCGTTACCCATCTAAAGCCTCATAAACCTCTTGATATTGATCTTCTGACAGCACCAGGGGTTCGTTCCCGGCTGACAAGTCATCGAGGAGCCCTGCAAAAGTGTGGGTGTGTTCCACTTTATCTTTGAGCATACCCATAATCTTAGCCAAAGAGTCAAGGGCTCCTTTTTTGTCAATCATCGTAACATCGCAACCGATGACTTTGGCCTCATTATCATAGATGTATTTGATCTTACTGATAGCTCGACGGGTGCGATAATCCATATCAGATAGTGCTAAAACTCTACCATTATCATCTTGAATGCTTATAGGATCTACAAATGCGGCACAACTATACTCATCCAGAATCTGCTCAGTCGTGACACTTAGCCGGGCCCGACTCACCGTGAGCTCCCTTTGGTAAAGATCCCAGAGATAGGGTTTAGTTGACTCATCTCTCAGGTGTCTGATCCAAGTGGCTGCTCTGGAAGCCTGGGAAGGGGTATAGCCGACGGCACGGGCAGCCCGAGAACATAACCCCCCATTACGAATTAACTCGGCTATATAGTCGATCTCTTGAGGTAAATAGGGCTTCTGGGGTTTAGGAGGAGAGGGTGGAATGCCGACACCTTCAGGAGTGCCTAAGAAATTAAAATCTGTCGATAGTGTTGATATCTCTGCCACAGCTCCCCCTTTAATTTGAATATGAGTACCGACACACACCAAACACCAGGAGGGACTGCTGCTCAATGTGTGCCGGTAACCATTGATAATACTATACATTTTAAACTATAATATAGCAAGTGAAAAATTAACTTGCTAATTACAGTGATAACAGTTATGTTTATTTGTGAGCAGAAAATCGCTCATGTAGCACGTAAAAACACTATGAAAGATCCGTACCAACGCTCTTTATTATATTGTAGGTAATCGACAATGCATAATATAGGTATTTTGGAGCCGCTTTTAAAGTGGTGAAAAATAACCACCCTTGAAATCATTGACGATTTTGGATTAGACCTGCTTTATAGGTAGACATTACAGGCGGGTGTATAACTACCCCCCCTCGTATTGAAAGTAGCTGGAATCATTGCCAAATAAACATTCGTAAAAAAAGGCAATATTATCAAATACTTCCAGAACAAGCGTTTTCCAAACTACCGAAATTATTAATGATTTAGCATTATACCGCATAGCAAGCCCCCGATTGTATACAATTCTGTAACTCCTTGATAATATTCCTGAAATTTCATTACATCGACTTTATACCTATGTTTTCGACATCTCTGTAACTATGCCTTTTTGTTGACGAATTTGTATTACATCGAAATACATGTTAATGATTCTCAAAAGCCTTAAGAGCTGAGAATCTAAATCTATATTAGTACAGTATACATATATCAATCACCATAATGTCATTCTCCTTGTATCAATTGTAATATAGTAAGCACTTTTTCAGCTCCTACCCATTTCCAAATCATTAGCATGTCTATGTGGTATAACACTGTTAACCCTAATATAATCAACGTACTTAGATGACCTATAGATAGAATTTTTTTGCTATACGTCCTACCTTATAAAATCCAGATCCTTTAGTATTATCGGTGACTTAGACGAAAACATCTATCTACATGTAGGGTTTTCGTCTAACTATGTAGAATCATTAAGGATTCACCTGTTTCGTATCCGTAGAAATACGCCCGACACTGCCGTTGCTCAATAGTTCACACAAAAAGTAAATGGAAAACACTTTCTTTAATACAATTATATACTTACAGTCTTGTCACTGGTGACGTGTCAAAATAGTTCGGGCTTTTTCGTGTGAACTACCTATTTTTGACTACCTACGTTATGCAATAAAAGCCACAATATAAATCACACAACATAATTATGGTTATTGTAATCATATATCTATATTAACAATTATCACTTTATGCACATCATACTTTGCACTATCACTCACAAGATAATTATTAAATTATAATCTAAATAACCTTGACAACCCCGACATTGTAGGGTAAGGTAGTCAATATAAAGCATGTTCATTTAACCAGGAGGAGAGATGAACCAATAACATTTAAACAGGAGATGAAAATGAAAGTTACTAAAAGCGTAAACGAGCACGGCGAAATCAAAGTAAATTTTGAGAATATCCCGGCAATCCCGGAAAAGGTCGGCTTTAAAACGGGTTGCGGGTACAACAGGGACCCAGAGACTTTAGTATCCAGCCGTTTGACTCTTGTTAGCTGGGGGGATTTTACCCATACAATTACGAAAGGCTGGGACAATTTTTATTCTGTAGAAGCAATTGCAGAAATTATCCTGAAAAGACATACTTTGATTTGTACTGCACTAGCTGAATTTAAAAACTTGCACACATCCAGTTGTGAAGTCGTGGGAAAGGATGCATTTATTAAAACAGCCGACAAAGAAAACCGTCTCTATTACAGAGGTAAAAACGGGAGGTTTGAACAAATAAAATGATCAAATTGACTATTGACTGGACTGAAGTTCTGCACATCTATCATGAGACAATCAGATTAACAGTCTCAAACAGGAGAACCAAAACATGACAAACGCAGAATTTAAAGAGAAATTATTGACCATGGCGAAGAATTCACTGTTGACAGACCCTGATTGTCTCAATGGACCAGGGTATGAGTTCAAAGTTGAGAACAGTGTCTTCCAGGTTAACGCTGACAAGTTACCTCAGTTCATAAAGAATTTGAACAAGCTCAAAGGACAGGCCCTGGACCAGAAGGGCAAACCTTGGAAGACTTCAATAAATCGTCGGTAATAATATTGTTTGTGAATAAAATAAACCTTTAACCAGGAGAACATGACTATGAAAACCAAGTTAATAAATTCTATTAGCAAAATGATACCCGTCGGTAAAAGATTGGAACTTCCGACAGATGAGCAATTCTCCAATTATGCACAAGTTAAGAAAGCATTATTGACAGCTGGTGGCAAGTATAAACGATGTGGATTTGTATTCAGTGATGATGCGAAGACAGTACAATCAAGACTTGTAAGTGGTGAAGTTATAAATGACAAAAAGAAATATCAGTTTTTTGCTACTCCTCCGGCTTTAGCTCAACAATTGATAGAAATGGCAAATATACAAAAAAACCATTTGTGTTTGGAGCCTTCAGCAGGGCAAGGAGCATTGTCAGATTTGGTATTAAAGATAACCGGCAAATGTGTTGTTGTCGAATTAATGCCAGAATGTATAAAAGTACTTTCTCGAAAAGGATATCAACCTAAAAAAGGTGATTTTTTGAAAATAGGGGTTGGTGATCTTGGATTATTTGATAGGATTGTAGCAAATCCACCATTTACCAGGAATCAAGATATCGATCACATCCGTCATATGTACTCATTATTAACATTTGATGGTAAACTGGTGAGTATAGCCAGTAAAAGTTGGTTGCTAGGTAGTCAAAAAAAGCAAATAGTATTTCAGAAATGGTTAGTTGAAATCGGTGCTGTTATCACAGAAATACCAACAGGTGCTTTTAAAGAAAGTGGAACTAATATCAGTTCAGTAATTATTGAGATCAATAAAAGAACAAAATATGGGTTGTATTCTGACAATCAAAGGCAAACCTTGGAAGACTCCGATAGATCATAAGGGTAATAATATTGTTTGGGAGTTTGTAGGGATGGAGTGAGTGACATTTGCTCACTATAACCGTCTTAACCAAAGGAGGATGATATGTACAAATAACGTAACAAAGGGTACTCTCCATGGCCCGGTAGGGTATGCTAGGCCATGGATCTTTCCCAATACTCTCAAGGTTTGAGGGTATCGTGAAGGATATTAATAATAGGAAAGGGAAAAATTATGAACGATCGGAACAGAGTAGGTAGAAAGCGCGGCTGGTTGAATGTGGCCTTAATGATCATCATCTGGGGTTATATTTGGTATTTAATTTTCTCTCAGATATAAGGAGCAATAAAATGATCACGATAAGCCCTGTGGGCAAATTCACAATCAGATCGATGGTCTATCTGGCATTATCTTTTGGCCTGGAATATGAACCAAAGGTTGAGATCGGCGGAGAGATATACATCAAGATCGGAGACACACTGGTCAAAACTTACGATGAGATGTGGAATAAGTTTTTTCCATTAATTGTGGCTGGCACTGCTGATTTGGACATTTTATTACAAGGTAAACATCTCAATGGTTTACCACTATTTGTTATAACAGCATCACCGGATAAGGTTAGTAATATAACTAATTGAAGGAAAATAACAATGGCCGACCTATTTAAAAATCCAAAGAAAAAAAAGATCCAGTCAAAGTCAGTTAAGCGTGATGGTTGTCATGGATTTATTAAAATTCTTAACCGGTCAGAGAAGAGACAAAAGGAGAATAACAATGGGACAAGCTAAAAAAAGAGGCACATTTGAACAAAGAAAAGTAGCGGCCATCGCTAAAGGTAATACTAGATCGGGGTGGTGGCAAGATCACCAGGGATATACCCCAGCTCAACGGAGAACATGGCTCAAGAGTCTTCTTCCTAAGCCTCTTGTGAAGAGTGTCAAAGATCTAGTTTTAGTCAGTGATGGGCTC
>Ga0307990_1001732_pt1 | contig 18121 bp, 10 predicted proteins | sample EllFjometagen129_FD_203168 | JGI IMG/M metagenome (GOLD analysis project Ga0307990, IMG submission 203168) | Marine microbial communities from Ellis Fjord, Antarctic Ocean - #129 | ecosystem: Environmental > Aquatic > Marine > Unclassified | place: Southern Ocean | collected 2014-10-08
CGGGGTGTTAAACGATTCACTCACCGCATAAAAAACCGCACGACTGGCCGGCGTGATCAATGTTGCCATTTCCGCAATATGATACAATACTTCCGAACCGGTATTTAAAGACATCAATTCCGTCATGATCCGGTTAAGCACCCGAAGTTCCTCGACTTTTAAAACCAGCTCACGGTTTAATTCTTCAAGCCGTCTTTTACTCTCCAGCTCTTTATTGAGCAAAATATTTTTAATAAACAATTCCCGCTCTCTTAAAACGCGCTGAAGACAGATGGTCATCTGCTCCAGATTCACCGGCTTTACTAAAAAATCAACCACGCCATTTTTTAATGTTTGGAGGGTATTATCCAGGGAAGGGTAACCGGTCATAATAACAACGGGAATCGTATTATCATGCGTTCTTAAATATTCTGCAAGCTCCAGGCCATCCATTTCAGGCATGTTGATATCTGTAAAACAGCAGTCAATGATATGATTTGCTTCTTCAAACGTTCTTACCGCTTCCCGACCGTTTTTCGCCGTAAGGACTTGATATCCCAGATTTTGAAAATGTTCGCTGGCGATCTCGAGTATTGTTTCCTCGTCATCAACAAACAATATCGTTTTGGGGGCTTGCTTTTCAATCATTGTATACCCGTTCAAATCCGAATCCGCGACAATTCCTTTAAACTGCCAACCGGCGAATATCGCAAAGTTAAAATTATATTAAAATTCCAATATTCATGATTTTTTGTCAAGTTTTAAGCCGTCAGATCCTGTATTATCTTGAAAACAATCTCAAAAGTGTTTATCTTATTTTGAAATTTTCAATACCGGACCATCAATACCGGACCAGACAAAAAACCAATCAACAATATAAAGGTTCCACCCATTATAATATATAATAAGGAGATAAACCCTATGCCGATGTCAGATGACTTCAAAAAAAGACTGCTGCCTGCTCTGGCGGACATCGTTGCACACTTTGGAACCCCATTCCACATATACGACGAAGCCGGTATTCTTGACACCGGACGCAACTTAAAAAATGCATTCTCAAAAATTGCCGGATTTATGGAATACTATGCGGTGAAGGCACTTCCCAATCCCGTCATCCTGGCAATTATGCAAAAAATGGGATTTGGATTTGACTGCAGTTCCATTCCGGAGCTCGTATTGAGCCGCCAGCAAGGTGCCACCGGCGAAAAAATTATTTTCACTTCAAATAATACCACAGATGAAGATTTCAAGGTAGCCTTTTCTGATGGCGGATGCATCTTAAACCTTGATGATACTTCACTGATTCCCAAACTCCCTGCCATCCCTGAGCTCATCTGTTTTCGCTATAATCCGGGTCCTCGCCGATCCGGGAATGATATCATCGGAAATCCGGTTGAAGCCAAATACGGCGTCAGTCATGATCAGATCTTAGAAGCCTACCGGCAAATGGCCAAATTAGGGAGCACCCGCTTCGGCCTGCATACTATGCTGGCTTCCAACGATCTCAATTATTCCTATATGGTTGAAACCACCCGGATGCTGCTGAAGTTAACCGAATGGCTGGCCGGTGAACTGAATATCCGGTTTGAATTTATTAATATCGGCGGCGGTCTGGGGATTCCCTACCGACCGGAAGAAGCCCCTTTAAACCTGACGCAAATGAGCAGACAAATAAATGAATTGTTTGATGCCTACCAGTCAGCCAACGGCTATACGCCAAAACTGTTTATGGAAAGCGGCCGTTATATGACGGGTCCCCATGGCGTTTTGGTCACAAAGGCGATTAACCACAAAAACATTTACCGCAAGTATATTGGCGTCGATGCATGCATGTCCGCATTGATGCGGCCCGGAATGTACGGTGCCTATCATCATATTGACGTTCTCGGCAAAGACCCAACAAAACTTCCGACTGAAACAGTAGATGTTGTGGGATCACTTTGTGAAAACATTGACAAATTCGCCATTGAACGCGAACTCCCGAAAATTGAAACGGATGATATCCTCATCATTCATGACACCGGTGCCCATGGTCATGCCATGGGGTTTAACTATAACGCAAAGCTACGCCCCCAAGAACTGCTTTTTCGACAAACCGGATCAGTTGAACTGATCAGGAGGGAAGAAACAATGGCAGACTATTTTGCCACATTATCCTTTGAAAAGAACATTTTGAAGAGATAAACACTTTTCGTCGGATAAACAAAAAGACAGCGAGTTCAAAACGACAACTGAATTCGCTGTTTTTATTTTCTATATTTATAAATTTGACCTTGCAGACACTCGAGGGATACCGTCAATATCAGATGGACAACCCAAAATCTTCCAGATCCAGATTGTCATCAATAGAAATTATTTGTGACAACATGGCGCGCATTTCTTCCGGAACAATATCTTCATACTGCTCAAAATTCTTCATAAATTCCGCAACCAGACGAATGGCTCGCAGTTCATATTCACCGGCATCTTCTGCCGCATTTCTCGGATTTAAAATTTCTACCGGCACCACATCACCCGGGGTTTTCTTTGGAATTTCAAACTGAAAAACCGGATCGGCTTCAAATTCCATTTTTGAAAGTTCACCTGAAATGGCTGCTTTAACCAATGCCCTGGTATGCGCAATTTGGATCCGTTCACTTTTAAAGCTTGGCTCTCCGCTCCAACCGGTATTTACCAGCCAGCAGTTAATATTGTACTTAATAATATTTTCCATCAATCGCTTGGCATATGCGTATGCGGGCAAGGCGATCATTGTGTCCCCAAAAGCAACGCTGAACATGACCTGGGCCTTAAACTCGCCGGATTCCAACTGATTGAACTTTGACGTATATGCTGACAAAAAGGCATAAACCGCCTGTTCAGGAGTCAGCCGGGCAATGGGAGGAAAAACACCATATGCGTCGCAGGTCAACAAAAACAGATTCTTGGGATGATCAAACAGTCCTTCCCGATAGGCATGCGGGATATGGGATATGGGGTAGATGCACCGGGTATTCTCTGTCAGGCTGTCATCATTTAAATCAACCCGCCGGGTATCCATATCAATGGCGACATTTTCCATAATGGCACCGAACTTCCGCGTACATTCATAAATAAAAGGCTGCTTTTCCTTTGAAATATTCATAATCTTGGCATAGCCGCCCCACTCAAGATTAAACAGTCCTTTCTCGCTCCAGGCATGCGCATGGTCCCCGATTAAACTTCGCTCAGGGTCAACCGCCAGCGTTGACTTTCCCGTATCCTCCCGGCCTAAAAAGATCGCCACATCGCCATCTTTGCCCACATTGGCCGAACAGCGCATGCAGAACACGGATTCCGGCATCAGGTAGCTGGCAAGGGTAAACACCACCTGCCGGAGTTCCCCGGCATAACTGGAGCCGCCCACTAAAACAAGCTTCTGGGTTAAATTGACAATAACAAAAGAGGTTGAATGGGTGCCATCGAGTTCCGGAATCGCATTAAAGCCGGGAATATGAATAATCGTAAATTCCGGTGCAAAGGCTTCAAGTTTCGTTACATCATCCACCTGAAAAAACATATTACGGACAAACAGGCTGTGCCATGCGGTTTCCGTTACAATCCGGATGGGCATTTGATATTCTTCCTCACTGCCGACCAGACAATCCTGAACATAGGCTTCCTTATTATGCATATAGGCCAGCATACGATGAAACAGTGTATGAAAATGATTTTCCGATAATTCATTTTTTTCCTCGCTCCAGAAAATCTTTTTTTCACTGACCGGGTCTTTGACAAAAAATTTATCTTCAGGCGGCAGCTCTGTATAATGACCGGTCCGAACAACCACCGGCCCCAAATGAGCAATCTGGCCCTCTCTGTTGTTCACGATCTCCTCATACAAAACAGAAGTGGGCAGATTTCGATAAATGCGCCGCAAGTGCTTACGCCCATAATATTCAAGATCCAGACTTTCAACCATGATCGCTCCTTTATTTTCAATAGGTTAAAAACTCACCAATCTCGCTACGTGTCTAACATAACAACATCGTCATTGAATGTATTCACGCACATAAAACGTTATATACTGCCCGTTGACGACAATGCATAAATCACCAGCTTCTGCATCATTTTTTCTTTAGCAGATCCCGGTTTATCCAGCTGAAGTCTTTCCAGATACGGCTTGGCGCCTTCTGGAACCGTCCGGATGGTAATCGCTTTACCCAGGCTTGACACCTTGCTCAAGCCCTCCGTCATCTGGGCCTTCAGCCATTTCAAAGACTTTCCGATCACGAGCTCTTCAGGGGTAAAATCCGTACCAAACGGAAACGGTTCAAAAAAACCTTTTTCCTTGAATGACGACATGTCTGCCTCTATGCGCTCTGGGGTGTTATTCTTAAATTGCTCAGGAATGACATAATCTGCTGGAATCTTCCTGGCTTTTTTTGCTTGTTCCAGTAAATCTTCCTGGAAGCGGGAATCGGTGATGTTGAGCAGCTGCGCAATAACCTCCTTATCCATTTTCCCGCGCAAATCCGCAATACCATACTCCGTAATCACAAAATCCCGCAAATGCCGGGGAATCGTTGTATGTCCATAATTAAACACAATATTTGAAGCAGCGGATTTTCCTGCCCCCCGGACACCCTTGCACATGAGGAGGGATCGGCCATCCGGAAGTGCATGAGCCTGGGACACAAAATTATACTGACCGCCGACACCGCTGACCACCTGTCCGCTTTCCAATCCATCGGACACAACCGCACCTGAAAGGGTCACCATCAGACAGGCATTGACAAACCGGCCTTCACGTCGTTGAAGGACTTTAAGTTCTTCACTATAATACGGATTATTGCCATAAAGCTGATTCACATTCAAAACGCTGGTCATAAATATCTTTTTGCGGTCTTCCTCGCTCATGTCATTGAGCATTTTATAGAACCCTTCGGGGCCCAGAAAAAAACCGCCATGAATCAAAATATCATTTTTCAACATTGTCCCCAGACATTGGGCAATGACCTGGTCCATATTCTTTGAATCTGTTAAATCTGCTGAGATCTCCGTATTTCCGGCTTTTATAACATTATTATCAAACGTCAACCCCTCTTTAAATATGCCAAATTCCGTCAGAAAATCAAAATCTTTTTGGCTTAAAACCGGACGGATGGCCCCGTCTTCAATAAGCAATTCCAATGTTTTCGGTGTCACTTCATCCGTAATCTTTTTATCGTTTAACAGACGTTGAAGGGGAACATTATTATATGTCTTCCGCTTGACAACCCCACTTTCCAGTAAGTGCAGATAGCCATCCACCAGCATCTCGGTAGAACCGGTAATCCCTTCATCAAACGCATCCACCCCGCCGATCCGCTCAATCACTTTCCCAAACTTACCCAATATGCCCGTATCGTTCATAATCTTTTTGTAGTCAGCGTTTTGGGTATGACGCATCCGAAGGCCATAACATAACGCATCCCCCAGTGATCCAATACCGATCTGCAGGGTGCCGCCGTCCTTAATTAATGTACTCGCATGAAGTCCGATCATATAATCCGGAGTGGTGATCGACATTTTCGGTGCGCCAAAAAGGCGGGATGTATATTCCGGTGCATCGATAATGGCATCAAACGCATCCGCTTTCACCACGGCATCCCCATACATAAAGGGAAGATTCTGGTTAACCTGCGCAATGACTGCTATTTTCCGTCCCTGTGCTTCCAGTTCCCGCAGGGCCGGGATAATATCCAACGATACTTCCGGGTTACAGCTCATGCTGTAGACGATTTCCCCGTCAATTTCTTTTTTGCACACGATCTGGGCCACCACATTCACGCCGTTATCAATGGAATCCCGCCAGGCATGCGTATAATTGGAACTGATATAATTCATCTGCGCATGATCAACATTTATATAGGCGCCGGCTTTGGCATAAAATTCTCTGATTTCAATATTATCGGGTATCGTTTTTTTTCGAAGATCCTTCATATAATCCAGCTCAACATATCCATCAAACAGTCTTTCCACAAACGGCCCCAAAAACTTTTTCTCAAGATCGCTTGCCCCCGACGGCTTTTCAAGCGACAGCGCGGTACAAATAACAAGTTGAATTGACAGGTCTTTTTTGGCCCTTCGGTATAATGCGTTGGCAAATTCATTTGCCTTTCCGAGCCCCAGCGGCAATCCAAAAACAATTTCTTTCCCCACCTTGCTGATTACGTCATCCACGCATTTTTCCACATCCTGATAAAACACCGGGCTTTTACCTTCCATTTGCTATCCTCCGGAAACTAAACTCACAAAAGATTAATATCCACTTACCTGCTCACCGTGTTTTGATTAAAAAAACACCCCTCTCCCTGATCCATTATTTCTTACCGGGTATATCTATATAACACAATAAATAGACTCCGGCACACCCCCATGACTATCTCATGACTATCTATTGATGCGCTCATCAATGGCATAACGATACTACAAATTATTGAAATTCCATAATAAGGGATCATTAATTATCAAAAATGTCAATATTATTTCTTTGACAAGCCCTACACAGAACAACAAAAATACTCATAATTACAATGGATTAAGCAATATCAACGAACATCGGCGGATAAAATCTTCTCAGAATAGATTTCAATGGCATGCGCAACCCGTATTTGTTTTTTTCCCCTGGCAAGCATATCTGCCAGTTGAATCATGCACGCCGGACACCCGGTTGCCACGACATCCGCACCGATACTTTCAATACTGGCAACTTTCTTTTTACCAATGTCGGTGGAAAGGGTATAATGTGTCAGATTAAAACTGCCGCCCATGCCGCAACAGGTATCGGCATCCGGCATTTCCTTAAATGAATACGCAGTATTGGATTGAATCACACGTCTCGGTTCCGAATAGACATTCAGCGTTTTTCTCAAATGACAGGGGTCGTGATAGGTGACAATTGGCCGGGCGGCATGTTGTTCCGCTTTATCGGAGTCTTTCACCCCTATGATGTCGACTAAAAACTGATTAATATCATATGTCTTTTCAGCAATCTGACGAACGGCTACAGCCTGATCTTCGGAGGCTGGTTTAAACATAGCGGGCCAGAATTTTTTAATGGTTGCCGTACATGTCGCGCAACCGGTCACCAGGTAGTCAAAGCCGGACGGATCAAACTGGTTCAGGCTGTATTCAACCAGCCGGTTAAACGTTAAATGATCGCCGGCGGACAGGGCAGGGATGCCACAGCACCCCTGAGATGATGGTATTATAACATTTACTTCATAATAATTTAAAATACGGACAATATCTGTCGCGACTTTTGGAAAAACTTTGTCCAGCAGGCAGCCGACAAAAAAAGCAACTTTTAAGCCTGATTTTTTCTCAGTTTTTACCAGTTCACTGCTTATCTGATGAAATGGGACAGGGGCAAGGGGGACCATCCAGCGGTTGGAAAGCAGTGGTGAAACCATTTCGGAACAGGAAACATCTAACTGAAAATTCGTCTTTTTAAAAAACAGATATTGCCATTTTGCGCCCCATGAAATGATCCGGTCAAAAAATTCCGGGTTTGATAACAGACGCCTGAAAATAATTTTTTTGATCAAGGGCATCCTGCGGCATTCGGATATGATTATCCGGGCATTTAAAAAAATTTCCAGGGTATTGACCCCTCTTGGACAACTTGCCGCACAAGACCCGCAAAGAAGACATCGATCCAGTCTTTGCAAAACCCCTTTGGGGTCTTCAAAAACCGACCGCATCAGTCCATCTAAAAGCATCAGCTTGCCCCTGGCAACGTCACTCTCATTTTTTGTAACATTGTATAAAGGGCAAACCGACTGGCAGATACCGCACCGGGAACATCGCGCCACCGCCTGATCCAGTGTTTTCATTATTCGGATCAGTTCGGCCATCTTTAATCGGTTTTTTTTTAAATTCAGCATGAAAAAATTACATTATATTTTAGCGTATCTTTGTCTGAGTTTCGGCTTTTCAATCTTACCGGTCGGGTTTCTTGGAACTTCTCCTAAAATCACTTTTCTCGGACGCTTATATCTCGGCAAAGCCGCACAAAATTGTAAAATTTCTTCCTCAGACATTTTTATACCCGATTTTAAGGAAATAACCGCCGCAACAATCTCCCCTAACCGCATATCCGATAGGCCAATAACCCCTGCATCAAGGATTTTATTATTTGTCATTAAAAAATTTTCAATTTCATTGGGAAAAATATTTTCACCGCCACTGATAATAATATCTTTTTTTCGATCAATCAGCCAGATAAAACCATCCTCATCCATGCGGGCAATATCACCGGTATGCAACCATCCTTTTTTTATTGCCTGGGCCGTCGCCTCCGGGTTGCGATAATATTCTTTCATAACACCGGGGCCTCGAACCAGAAGCTCCCCCGGATTTCCCGGAACAACAGAATTCATGTTCTCATCAATCACCCGGCACTCCCAGTCAAAACCCGGAATTCCGATGGCGCCGACCTTATGATCATTTTCAACGCCTAAGTGAACACATCCCGGGCCCGTAGCTTCCGTTAAACCGTAATTGGTGTCATATTGATGGGTTGGAAAAGTTTGTTTCCATTTCTGGATCAGGCTGGGGGGAACCGGCTGGGCACCAATATGCATCAGACGCCATTGATCCAGATGATAGTCTTTTAAATCAATTTCATTATTTTCAATGGCCACCAGTATGTCATACGCCCAGGGCACCAGAAGCCAAACAATGGTTGCTTTTTCCTCAGATATGGATTCCAGTATCGCTTTGGGACTGACGCCTTTTAAGATAACCGCTTTTGCCCCCACAATCAGATTCCCAAACCAGTGCATTTTGGCCCCGGTATGATACAGGGGGGGAATACACAAAAAATTATCCTCATGCACTTGATGATGATGTTGGTTTTCAACATAACAGGAAAATTCCAGATGCCGGTGCTGGAGAAAAACCCCCTTGGGATGACCAGTGGTTCCGGATGTAAAATAAATGCCGGCACCGTCAAGCAGGCCGATCTCCACATTCGGTTCATTCATGCTGCTGCCGTTCATTGCATCCGGATACCAGGTTGCAAAGGCCGGTGTCTTTTCCTGATCTCCGACAAAAAAATAGGTATGAACCGTTTGATCGAGTACGGGTTTTGATGCATTGATTCGATCAACAAACGCTTCTCCAAAAATCATCGCGCCGGCCTCAGACAGATCAACACAACGCATGATGTCTTCAGACTGAAATCGGAAATTCAACGGCACGGCAATGGCACCGGCTCTCAAAACACCAAAATAAACCGGAAGCCATTCAATACAGTTCATCATTAATATGACAACCCGGTCTCCCTTTTTAATGCCATGAGCGCCCAAACTGTTCGCCAGTTGCTTGGACTGATGATAAAATTCTTTCCACGTTATGGAAGACCGTTTACCGGTTGATGGCTCACGTTCGATCAAGGCCGTTTCATCTTCGTATATTCTGGAATTTCGGGCCAGCATTTCTGTAATCAGCATATTTCACACCCAGATATTTTGTATCAATCAACAGGTTCTCAATTTAATTAAACTCGGAATTTTGGTAAAATTTTAATACAATGCATCTATTCTATTCAATCGCACAAAAAAACCCGGAACACAAATCATGTTCCGGGTTTTTATTTATTGTTTAATAGCTTATTATAAAGCCATAAATTTTATTTTATTTCTTATCGTCTTTCACTTCCTCAAAGTCCGCATCAACAACATCTTCGTCTTCTCCAGCAGCCTGGTTCTGTGCAGGATCTGCACCGGCAGCATCAGGACCACCGGCTTCTTCTGCGCCGGCCTGGGAAGCCTGTTGATAAATTGCCTCTGCCAGTTTATGAGAAGCCTGGGTCAGCTCTTCTGTTAACCGCTTAATTTCATCCGTATCATCGCTTTCCATAGCTTTTTTCAGCTGTTCTCTGATGCCTTCCACTTTGGCCTTGGTTTCGCTGTCCACCTTGTCTCCCAGCTCGGCCATGGATTTTTCAGTCGAGTATATCAGTGAGTCTGCATTATTTTTTACTTCAACTTTTTCCCTTAAATTTTTATCTTCATCAGCATGCAGTTCAGCATCTTTCACCAATTTATCGATTTCTTCCTGGGACAAACCACTGGAAGCGGTAATTTGAATGGACTGTTCTTTTCCGGTGGCCATGTCCTTTGCCGACACATGAACAATGCCATTTGCATCAATGTCAAAAGTGACTTCGATCTGAGGGACACCACGAGGTGCCGGCGGGATATCAGACAGATCAAACCGTCCCATTGTCTTATTGTAAGCGGCCATCTCACGTTCTCCCTGAAGCACATGGATGGATACTGCCGGTTGGTTATCCTGGGCAGTTGAAAATACCTGACTCTTTCTTGTGGGGATCGTGGTATTCTTCTCAATCAGCTTCGTCATTACCCCGCCCAGCGTTTCAATACCCAGAGAAAGCGGCGTCACATCCAGCAGCAGAACATCTTTTACATCGCCCATTAAAACGCCGCCCTGAATCGCTGCACCGAGAGCAACCACTTCGTCAGGATTCACCCCTTTATGCGGTTCTTTACCAAAAATCTTCTTTACACGATCCTGAACCGCCGGCATCCGTGTCATTCCACCGACAAGGATGACTTCATCGATTTGAGAGGCTGTCATTCCGGCATCTTTTAAAGCTGTCACGCAGGGACGTTCCAGATTATCCAACAAATCGTTCACAAGTGCTTCAAATTTTGCCCGGGTCAACTTGATATTCAAATGTTTTGGGCCATTTGCATCTGCTGTGATAAAAGGAAGGTTCACATCCGTCTGCAACGCTGTGGACAGTTCCATTTTTGCTTTTTCAGCACCTTCCTTAAGCCGCTGAAGCGCCATCTTATCACCCCGAATGTCAATCCCGCTTTCCTTTTTAAATTCATCGGCCAAAAAATCAATCAACCGCAGATCAAAATCATCGCCGCCCAGGTGTGTATCGCCATTCGTCGATTTTACTTCAAACACCCCATCGCCAATTTCAAGGACAGAAACATCAAATGTCCCCCCGCCAAGATCGAACACGGCAATTTTTTCATCGGATTTTTTATCCAGACCATATGCCAGGGATGCGGCGGTCGGCTCATTAATAATCCGAAGCACATTCAACCCGGCGATTTTTCCGGCATCTTTGGTCGCCTGCCGCTGACTGTCGTTAAAATACGCAGGAACCGTAACCACCGCATCCGTCACTTTTTCCCCCAGATATTCTTCAACAGTATGTTTGATATCCGCCAGAATAAACGACGAAATTTCCGCCGGGCTGTACTGCTTTCCCCGTAAATTAATACGGACATCACCATTGCCGGCTTTTTCAATTTTATATGGCAGGTTTTTGATATCATTCTGGACCACTGTGGTGTCAAATTTTCTTCCAATCAGCCGCTTAACGCCAAAAACTGTATTTTCAGGATTCGTGATCGCCTGACGTTTTGCCACCTGACCAACCACACGCTCTCCATTTTCTGAAACGCCCACGGTAGACGGGGTTGTCCGCCCACCTTCAGGATTCGTGATAACGTTGGTGTCATTATGTTCTCTTATCGCAACACATGAGTTTGTCGTGCCGAGATCAATTCCTATAACCTTCCCCATTTTTGCCTCCTTCGTTATATATTGTAACCTTGTTTATGAGTATGCAAATATTTAAGATTTTTCCTTGGAAACCACGACCATTGAAGGCCTGAGCAATCTGTCATGGATTAAATAGCCTTTTTGGAGTTCATTAAGAACTGTATTCGCCGGTTGTTCTTCAGATTCTTCCTGCATGACAGCTTCATGAAAAACAGGATCAAATGGTTTTCCCAAAGCCACGATCGGTGTCACATTAAACTTGGATAAAATTTTTAATATCTCGCTTAATGTCATTTCAACGCCTTCGGTCACGCAGGCATGGATCGATTCACCGGAATTTTCACCGGAAGTATTCAACGCCCGTTCAAGATTATCCACAACGGATAAAAGGTCCTTAAGCAGGGTTTCATTCGCGTATTTCCGAAAGTCATCCATTTGTCGATTCATTCGTTTTTTATAATTTTCAAATTCCGCCGACAAACGAAGTAATTGATCGTGCGCCTGAACGATTTCCTGCCTTGCCTCTTCCAATTGCGCTTCTAACGTCTTTGCCTGGCCTGTTTCCTCGGATTGATTTTTTTCTGATGGCGCACCCGCTTCAACAGGTTCTTGTTCATCTGATTTATTGAAAAGCGTGTCATCTGTTTCAATGGTGATATTCTTCTTTTTTTGTGAATTACCTGTCACTTTATAACTCCTGTTATGACTTCTATATCGATAAGAAGTGTATCTCTTATTATCTTATTACAGTATAACCTATTGTGAATAAAAATAAAAACGTTTAGCATAATTCAAATTGCAACAAAAAAATAAGACGCAAACAGGGATTGTCAAGGCACGTTTTTGAAGAAAATTAATAAAAAAATTGAGGCGGTTCGGTGGGTTAAAATGAAAAAAGTCTGGTTGTGAACCCTCCGTCGAATATCTACGAAAAATAAATTATAACATAACCGGGATCGATCCACGACACAGACGGATTTACTTATCGCTGCTTCCTTCCGGATCTGACGAGGTTCGTAATCGTCTGTTGCGCGGCGACCGGTCAGAATAACTTATTTACCCGCATTCAACCCTCGGGAGGGAATTCTGCCCCGCATAAAGCGGATTTCGGGAAACAAGGCACCGCTGACACCCCGCATATCACAACCAGGGTTACGGTTATAAAACTTAAATTTTTTCTTTTCAAGAAAGAAAAATAAAAAAGTAAGCCATCTTTTTTTTTGTTGTCACCGTATCATTAACCATTATAGAATAATCACGAATAAAATCAAACTCACTGCAAATTCTCACAACCAAATGATATGTTCATGCCAATCTCAGAAGACATTTTAATTAATCATCCGTTTATCCAAAAATTTTACCAAACGATCACACAATATGACATGATACAAAAAGGGGAGGCCATTCTTGTCGGGGTATCCGGCGGTCCGGACTCCATGGCCCTTTTACATGCATTGATGGCTTTATCGGATTTTATGGACCTGCGGCTGGGGGTGGCCCATTTAAATCACTGTCTCAGACAAGCGGCGGCAGATAATGATGAAAAATTTGTGGTTGCCGTGGCAAAAAAATATGAATTGCCTGTTTTTGCAGAAAAAAAAAATATTTTGCAGGAACGGGAAAAAACCGGTTTTTCCATAGAAGAAGCCGGAAGAGAGGCCCGGTATCATTTTTTTAATACGGTTTGCCGAAAAAAAGCGTTTGATAAAATTGCTGTGGGACACCATCAGGATGACAATGCTGAGCTGATTTTGCTGAATCTTCTTCGCGGAAGCGGCCCTGTGGGGATTGGCGGAATCCCGCCAATCAGGAAAAAAATTATCCGTCCGTTGATTCGAATCCCACGAACTGAAATAATTGACTATATAGAATCGCAAAAAATTGACTATGTCATTGATCAATCAAACGATGACGAACAGTTCGCCAGAAATAAAATCCGACATCACCTCATGCCTTTACTAAAAAAAATCTACAACCCAAAAATAGCTGAAACACTCACCCGTATGGGAACGATCCTTCAGTCAGAAGAAGAATGGATAGGCGCTTTGGTAAAGCCTTTGTTTGATCAAGCGGTCTTAAATTCAGATGGCCAAAAAATAAAACTGTCTATTTCCACACTGTTGGCTTTTCATATGGCGGCACAACGCAGAGTCATTCGCAAAGCCATTTTGAAAATAAAAAAAAATTTGAGGCGAATCACTTTTTTACATATTGACGCGATTATACAACTGATAACCGCAGGGCAGACGGATGCGCGGTTAGACCTGCCGGATCAGATAAGAGTTCTAAAAATAGCCGATCAACTGATTATCCAAAAAGAAACGAAAAACCTGCGCGCAGTAAAGCCGACGACTGAAGAGGCAAAACCGATTTTTTTTGAATATTTGCTATATAGCGCCTCAGCAGAATCACAGGATACGGTTTATATTCATGAAATAAAAACCCGTATTTCATTTAACAAAACAACCCCTGCCCAGATCCAAAATTTGGCCGGGCAAGGGGAATTTACCGCTTTTTTCGATTGGGACCGGTTAAAATTCCCATTAATTATCCGAAATGTCCGTTCTGGAGACCGATTTTCGCCCCTTGGCATGGCCGGTACCCAGAAGCTGAAAAAATTTTTTAATAACCATAAAATAGATTCTTTTAAGCGGGCTGCCACCCCGATATTTCTGAGCGGTAATATGATTATCTGGGTGGGTGGGTTTAGAATTGCAGATCCGGTTAAAGTCACACCTGAAACAAAAACCATTCTCAAAGTAGGGATATCTTTTAAAAACAAGTCGTTTTATTAAAGACTGATGGGCAAAACAATTTCAGGCTTCTATGTAACTCATAATCTTTTGAAATGATTGACAAGTTATTTTCTCAAATAGTGGTGATTCATCACCATGAAAAGCTATTTACAAAACAGAATCGTCCCGAAATAACGATCTGATTCTTTATCTGTTAATTTAAGTAGTTGACAATTTTAATCATAGTAAAATAAATAATATAATTTACTATTTTAAATTCGTTATTATAATATATTGATTAATTAAAGCGAAACCGAAAAACTTACAAGAGAGCCAGCGTTATGGTTAATGCATCAAAGACCAATTTCGTAAAGAGGAGACTGTTTTGAACCCTTTTAATAAAAATATAGCACTTTGGATTATCATCGTGCTGATGATGATCATGCTGTACAATATTTTTAACCAGCAGCACCAAACCGAGGCGGAAATCGGCTATAGTGAATTTCTTACAATGGTTGAAAGTGATAAAATCTCAAAGGTCGTTATCCAGGGAGACAATTTACTTGTAACCAACCAGGGGGGAGTCCACTACCGTGTCTTTGCTCCCCAGGATAGCGAAATGATCAGCATTATCCGAAACAAGGGCGTCTCCATTGAAGCAAAACCCAAACAGCAGACGCCCTGGTTTATTTCAATCCTGGTTTCATGGTTTCCGATGGTATTACTGATCGGCGTCTGGATATTTTTCATGCGCCAGATGCAGGGCGGCGGCGGAAAAGCACTTTCATTTGGCAAAAGTAGTGCACGCATGCTTTCTGACCAAACGGAAAAAATCACTTTTGACGATGTGGCCGGTATTGATGAGGCCAAGGAAGAAGTCGGAGAAATCGTTGATTTTTTGAAAGACCCTAAAAAATATACCCGATTGGGTGGACGAATTCCCAAAGGTATTTTAATGGTCGGTGCCCCCGGAACCGGCAAGACCCTTTTAGCCCGCGCCATTGCCGGAGAAGCCGGGGTGCCTTTTTTCAGCATCAGTGGATCTGATTTTGTTGAAATGTTTGTCGGGGTCGGCGCATCCCGGGTCAGAGACCTTTTTGTACAGGGTAAAAAAAATGCTCCCTGCCTGATTTTTATCGACGAAATTGATGCCGTGGGAAGGCACAGAGGCGCCGGACTCGGCGGCGGGCATGATGAACGAGAGCAGACCCTGAACCAGTTGCTGGTTGAAATGGATGGGTTTGAATCCAATGAAGGTGTTATCCTGATTGCGTCCACCAACCGTCCGGATGTTTTGGATCCCGCACTGCTCCGGCCCGGAAGGTTTGACCGCCAGGTGGTTATCTCACTGCCGGATATCCGGGGAAGAAAAGCCATTATTGAAGTTTATATTAAAAAAACACCCCTTGATCCGGATGTAGATCCGGCCGTCTTGGCCAAAGGAACCCCGGGATTTTCCGGTGCGGATCTGGAAAATATGATCAACGAAGCCGCATTGATTGCCGCCAAAAAAGGCAAAGACCGTCTGGCTATGGTTGATTTTGAAGATGCCAAAGATAAAATTGTCATGGGTCTGGCGCGCAAATCAAAAGTCATCAAAGATGATGACAAAAAAAATACCGCCTATCACGAAGGCGGACATGCCATCGTGGCCCGGTTTCTGCCGGAAACAGACTCCATCAACAAAATTACCATTATTCCCCGCGGCCGGGCTGCCGGAGTTACCTGGTTTTTGCCGGAAGAAAAGGATTTTCAATACAAAGACCAGCTTATCAGTGAACTGGCGGTGGCCATGGGCGGACGTGTGGCTGAAGAACTGATTTTTAACCGCATCAGCACCGGCGCAGCCAATGATATTAAACAGGCCACCAATCTGGCAAGTTACATGGTCCGGGCCTGGGGAATGAGTGAAAAAATAGGGCCGCTGTCATTTGCCAAGCAGGATGAACAGATCTTTTTAGGCAGGGAAATCTCCCAGCACCGGGACTATTCGGAAGCTACGGCTCAAATCATTGACAGTGAGATATCCAGCCTGGTGAAAAACAGTTACAAAAATGCCCACAAAATTTTAGAAGAAAATGTTGATATTCTTCATAAACTTGCTGCTTTGCTCATTGAAAAAGAAACAGTTCTCGGCAAAGAATTAGATGATCTGATTTATGAGATGCGCCCGGGCATCACCATACCGGGAATAACTCCGGATTCTGACCATGGAGCGGCAAAAGCCACGGAATCAAAAGAATAGATCAAGTTCAGATAAAAAATGACGACAAAACAATACACCCTTTCATGGCAAAACCACTGCCTGGAGTTAGGCGAACACACCCGAATCATGGGGATTTTGAACATTACTCCGGATTCATTTTCAGATGGCGGTAAATTTTTTGCCTTGGATGCTGCCCTGGCACAGGCTGAAAAAATGATCGCGGCAGGCGCCGATATCATTGATATCGGAGGTGAATCCACCCGGCCTTTTCCCGAACCTGTTTCAATTGAAGAAGAAACCCGGCGGGTTATCCCGCTGATCGAGTACCTGTCAAAAAAAATAGCCATTCCCATTTCCATTGACACGACCAAGTCTGTTATCGCCCGTCGGGCTGTTTCCGCAGGTGCGTCGATCATAAATGACATCAGCGCATTAAGGCTTGATCCCGACATGGCTGAGGTCGCGGCAAAAAACGATGTACTGCTCATCCTGATGCATATGAAGGGAACCCCGTCAGATATGCAGGTGTCACCCACCTATGATGACCTGTTGGGTGCGATTAAAAATTTTCTAAACCAGGCCATTCTCCGGGCTGAAAAATCCGGTGTTTCAAAAAATAAAATCATCATTGATCCGGGCATCGGATTCGGCAAAACCGTGCAGCACAATCTTTTTTTAATCAATAACTTAAATGAGTTTCAGGAGTTGAATGTTCCGGTTCTTCTGGGATCTTCCCGGAAAGCGTTTATCCGTAAAATTCTTGTTCAAGCCGAGAAGACAGAACCCAAACCAGACCACCCGTTGGTCGAAACCGGCACCCAGGCATCTGTTGCCGCCGGAATCATGGGCGGCGCCCATATTGTTCGGGTCCATAATGTTGCCAATACCAGTGCAACGGTCAAGATAATTGATGCGATACGGAATTCTGTTTTAACATAACCTAAATTCAGGCGGAAAAACATGCTTTTAGTCGTTGATGTGGGCAACACCCATACGGTAATCGGGATATTTGAGAAAAATACTCTAATTTGCGACTGGCGGATTCGCTCAACACCCCGCATTACAAAAGATGAATTTAATATTATTATTTCAAATCTTTTTCAAAGCAAAAAAATCAACCCGTCAGACATCCGCAAAATCATCATCTCCTGCGTAGTCCCTCCAATGATGAAGGTCCTTAATGATTATTGCGTAAAATATCTGGAACATGCTCCCTGCTGGATTGAGGCAGGCTCAGTTAACATGCCTATCTTATATGACAACCCCGAAGAGGTCGGTGCAGACCGCCTGGTAAACAGCATCGCCGCCTATCACATATACCGGACAAGCCTGATTGTCATTGATTTCGGTACTGCCACGACATTTGATGTAGTAACGGCCAAGGGGGAATATCTGGGAGGCGCTATTGCACCCGGGATCGGTATTGCTGCCGAAGCCCTATTTAAACACGCATCCAGACTTCCCCGGGTAGAGTTGTTCAATCCACCGAAAACCGTGATTGGCAAAAATACCGTCCATAGCATGAAAGCCGGGATTATCTACGGATATTCGGAAATGGTGGACGGAATGGTTCGCCGGATCAAAAAAGAAATGCCGAGGGAACCTGAACCAAAAGTAATCGCAACCGGTGGCCTGGCACCGTTAA
>Ga0307990_1001733_pt1 | contig 18111 bp, 19 predicted proteins | sample EllFjometagen129_FD_203168 | JGI IMG/M metagenome (GOLD analysis project Ga0307990, IMG submission 203168) | Marine microbial communities from Ellis Fjord, Antarctic Ocean - #129 | ecosystem: Environmental > Aquatic > Marine > Unclassified | place: Southern Ocean | collected 2014-10-08
GACCTGGACCGTGACAGTGAGTACCCTGGCCTTTGTCGGGCTTGGCTTTACCCTGATTTTTGCGAATCTACTACCGCTTGTCTAGGGTGGCTTTCAGGGTCAGGTCTTCTCGCAACGACAACCAGTTCTACGGGTTGGGCCGGATGCTACGCTGAAGTGTGAAGGGGGAGGTTTGAAGTTTGAAATGTTAAAGCAGTTTTTGGTTTTTGGTTTTTTGCGGCTTGAGCGAATCCTATGAGTGGGCGCGTGACCATGATTTGTTTTGAGTTATCCGAGGTCACTACTATGCCACTGAGAGGGAGATGACTTCTGTATCCAGGCGAGTGCCGAGTTTGTCGGTCTCTTGTTCCAGGTCATAGTGACTTTGCAGGTTCATCCAAAATTGAGCTGGTATGTTGAAATAGCGGCCCAGTCTCAGGGCGGTATTCGCTGTAATCGCACGTTTACCGTGGACAATTTCATTATAATAACGCCTAACGGTAATAGCGTCAAGCGGTATTAGTGGTTTGGAAAGAAACCTTCATTCGAGCCAACTGTCGAAGATTCTCTCTGCCCCCTTTTCCTCTTGAAAGGCAGGATGTCATGTCACATAAACAGGGCGGGCGAGACTTTGAATGTTCTGGCCAGGAGTTTTACCTGGGCCACGGTGAGCTGTCGTTTGCCGGAGAGGATTTTGTGGCCCATGGTTCGTTCGCCCAGGAGTCTGCCTAGGTCGGATTGTGTCATGCCGTGGTCCTGTATGAATGATTCTATGATCTGGGGAACAGTGAAGTTTGCGCTGACCGACCAGTGTGTGTGTTCATAGTCTTGGATGAGCCCTGTCAGCACAGTCAGGTAATCATCTTGATCTGGTGTCATGTGAGGCATCACAGCCAGGTCTGTCGCTACAGACACGGCCTTGGTGTGCTCCTTATCCGTGCGAATAGGCCGCAGAGGGAAATTTTCTACCAGGGCATACCAATCTGCTGCCCAGCTGGTTTTATGTTTTAATGCAGTTGTCATATCATCGCCTCTTGTTCCATTCGTTATACTCAGCGTGCGTCATGATACGATTTATGATCACCAGGCCATTTTGTATAGCCACGATAGCGACCAAGCGGTACTTGTTGCCACTGATATTAAAGATATAAAAATCGCCCGGATTATCCACTGTCGGAAAAGTTGCTTTGACGTCTGCGGAGTTCTCCCACACTGCGTTCTCTGTTTTTAATGCCCACATTTCTAAGGATTTTCTTGCCTGGCTGTGTTTTCTGGAAAACTGAGCAATTTTATCCTTTCCGATGAGCTTCATAATGATAAGTATAACGATTGTTGCTTATTTGTCAACAAGTAATGGGTGGCGATTGTAGTTTTGTTAATACGTCCCCCGGGGAGTGGGATCTATGCTCACTTGGTTGGGACGGCGAATCTCTGGGGTCTCTGCGGCTCTGTGTGAGAATAACCTTTTCTCAGCCTCCCGCGGCCTGGCCGTCTTTTCGGGATTCTGAGGCGCCGGTGTATACCCCTGTATTGGGGGCAATTCTGATGGTTTGGTCGCTACCGAAGCCACCTATGTGGGTTTGGATGACGGTGGCCCCACGCACAGGTTAGACGCCTATGCGTCTCCCCCGAGATACACTTCCGGATTGCCATCCTGGGTCAGTCGGCTGAGCAGATTGAGGAAGTCAGTTCTGTTGAAGTTGGTGGGTGTCTTGAACTGATAATGCAAGGAAATCCGATTGTCCATAATGGAGGTGCTTTGTGTACGAAGGTTTTGAAGTTGCTCGTTTAAGAGTGTATCCAGGCCCTGTTGGCATTCTGTGTAGGTGGGGTGGTTCAGGGAGATCATGAGGGTGTTGAGGTGTTTGAGTGAAAAGCGGTTTTCAATGAGCCTTTGAACACTCAACGCGGCAAATGCGAGAACATACAGGATGATCACAATGGGATAGGTACCTGTGGCAATGCCAATGGCGCCGGCAATGAGCAGCAACAGAAAACCGATTTCAGCGGGGTCTTTGACGGGTGTTCGGAATCTGACAAAAGACAGGGTGCCCAGCAGCCCGAGGGATAAAGGAATCGAGCTTTGTATCCCCAGAAATAGGGCAGTGACTGCTGGGCCACCCAGTAAAAACGTGCGGTTTACGCCTGCACCCATGGTTTTGGACCCGTAAAAGAGGTGGTACATGAGGTAAACCGCTACAGAGGCAAGTAAGGACGCACAGAGTGCGATGATGGTTTGGGTAAGACCTAAGTTTTTAGGCTAGGGGCATTGGCAAACATACGGTCCGGACCACCTGGCCCACGTCTTCTGTTGTCGGATTGTTTTTGGATTGGCTTTGCTTGTGAAGGATCGGAACTAATGCTTTGCTCAAATTGGGCCGACGTGAAAAATTTGGTGGGATCTTTCTGTACATAGGGATTGATTAATGTGGCGATATCTTCTATGCGTGTTTCAAGTGGGCCAGATTTGAAACAACCCTCCAGCATGTTTTTGAGATAGCGATGGTACCGGACTACATAGGGCGGGTGCCCCATGAGGCGCCCTATCAGAGGCCGTTCGCTGAGGGCTGTGGTGGTGGGTTTGTCGATATAAAAATCGGCAATGTTGTTTTGTGTGACACCCCTGTCGAACCCACCAAAGACCATGTTCAAGTCCCAGGGGATGAGAGTGAACTTACCCTCATTAAGATAAAGGTAGTAGTTGTGGCCCATGCCAATATAGTTGTCCAGATGCACTATCATGACAGAAACAGCCAGATATCGGAGTACGGTATCCACCTCCAGAATTTTTTCAATTTCAGTAGGGAAAGTTTTATCCGGGCAATGATTGATTACCTCAAGCAGCTTGAATAGGGCCGTATGGTTTTGGTAGTCTTCATTGGTCTTGAGCTGGTCTGTTTCTTTACTCTGGCTTAAATGGCAACGGCACCTCTGACGACTGGATATGCAGGTCGTGCTGCGGGAAGGCGATTTCGATATCGGCGTTACGGAAGGCCTGATCTATGGCCATATTGGTTCTGTGCCACAGTGGCAGGTACGTGTCAATGCCATTGAAGTAGACACGCAATTCGAAGTCCAGACAACTGTCTCCAAAACCTTTAAATACGACGACCGGGGCGGGATCAGTGAGTACCTCGGCGTCTGACCGGGCGATGTCATACAGATTGTTTTTATGGGCTCATCCAGTGTGACCAGGGCTTGCTTGAGTGTGTTGGAAACCTCTGGAATCTGCGTGCGACGATCCGCTCTGCGTTTGGGCTCACGTTCGAAGTCATCTGCTTTTGTTTTGGCCTGCTCCACGGCCAGAGTCGCTTCTGTAAAGGCTTGCTGAACCTGATCTTCGGTGGCTTGGGCAGGGGGTAATTCTGGCAGGCCGGTTTTGCCTTGCGTTTGTGCTGCTTTGAGCGTTTCCAGTTTTCCCGGTACTGCCTCTCTGTTTTGATCAAAGCTTTGCCGTTGGCCTTGGGCTTCTTTGGTTTGTGTCAGCTGGATCAGGCTCTGGTCATAAAGCTCCTGAAGTTTGGTTTTGGCTGGGGCATCCAGGTCCGGCCACTCTCCTGCCTGTGTCTTGAGGTCTTGTATCGATTCAGTGGCTAAAGGTGTTTCAGTCAGAGGGATGTCTTGAGTGCTTTGATACAGTAGGTTTGGGTACAGTATTCTGCGCAAGCAGGGAGGCTGGCATCTGCCATAAGCTTGCAATCAAGATCGTCCAGAAGATCAGAGAGCGTTGTCTATATCCCGAAAAACCGACTCTCATTTTGCACATACATGACACTCCATTATAGCCCATGATTTTGATCCTTTATCAATGGTTGAAACAGTATCATGAACCCTGTGGCTTGACAAGAGCTATGTGTAGTCATTCTTGAGGTAATGGATTTGATATTACATTGACTTTCTTAGATTTCAGAATAGACTACCTGATTGTTTGTTTTGTATTGGCAATGATTGTTCAGGCGCAGGGAGTCGACATGGATATTTGGCAATCGAAAACTATAGAGTTCTCTACATTGTATGCTGGCTCCGAAACCGCACCATTGCCGATTCGCATTGTGTCTGAGTCGTCTCAAACCGTGTTGCCTGACATATCGGATTCTCACAAGGAGTAAGTCTTATGTTGTTTAAATCTATTGCCAAGCACTGTATTGTCCCCTTGGTAGGTCTGATCGGACTGATCGTGATTCGCAGTCTGCTGCCCCTGGCCCCCTGGGCAGAGACCCACAAAGAGATACTCAAAACCGGGTTTGGCCTGGCCCTGATCGTGCTGGTGTCCTGGTTGGTCATTAAATCCACCCATGTACTCAGAGACGTTGTTGCAGGTCAATTTGACATCACAGCCAAGGATAATCTCAAGGCTCGAAAAGTGCACACGCAATTGGATGTGATGTGCCACATAGCCGTGATTGTGGTGTTGATTGTGGCCTTTGGCACGGCCCTTATGATGTTTGAAAAGGGCCAGCAGATCGGCAAGACTGTGCTGGCTTCAGCAGGGATCATTGGGATTGTGGTGGGTATGGCAGCGCAGAAAACCATTGGCAACATGATTGCCGGACTCCAGATTGCGTTTACACAACCCATCCGTCTGGATGATGTCGTGATTGTTGAGAATGAGTGGGGTCGGATTGAGGATATCACCCTGACCTATGTGGTGGTCAGGATCTGGGATCAGAGGCGTTTGATTGTCCCGGTGACGTATTTTATTGAAAAACCATTTCAGAACTGGACACGCACCACAGCTGAAATACTCGGTACCGTGTTTCTCTACACGGATTATACCGTACCGGTTGATGCCGTACGACAGGCCCTCCAGGGCATCGTGGACAACGCACCCAAATGGGACAAACGCTTGTGTTTGCTCCAGGTGACCAATGCCACGGAAAAGACCCTGGAACTCAGGGCCCTGGTCAGTGCGGCCGATGCGTCGGACGCCTGGGACCTGCGATGCCAGGTTCGCGAGAAACTCCTGGCGTACATTCAGGAAGCACATCCGGAGGCCTTGCCAAAGACGCGTGCTGAGTTGGAACGTTTGCCGGAGAAAGAGGGAGAACTGTCCTGATGTTGCACAAAACAGGTTTAATGGTGTCTGCTGGTATTGCCATCGGCAAGGCCGTCATTCTGGATTCAGAGGCGTATGAGATTCCTAGGCGGACCCTCTCTCCGGGGCTCTGTGAATCAGAGGTTCAGCGTGCAAAAAACGCGTTTGAAGAGGCCGCGCTTGAACTCCATCGGCTGGAGTCAGACTCTGAAGAATTGGACTCTCGCGAGATTCATGACCTTTTCTCGGTGCATCGTCACTTTCTTCAGGATGAGAGTCTACGCGACCGGGTTACCCAGCGGATCCGGAAGGACTGTGTGACTGCGGAATATGCCGCTTCGTCTGTGCTGCAGGAGGTTCGGAGTCACTTTGCCAATGTCTCGGATCGGTACATGAGCGAGCGGGCTTCGGATATTAGCGACATTGAGAAACGTCTGCTGCATCATCTTATAGATCTCAAGAAAACGACACTGGAACATCTCACTGAAGAGGTGGTGGTGGTGTCCAGAGAACTGCATCCCACCCAGACGGCAGCATTTGACAAGCGGTTTGTAAAGGGGATTGTTTGTGACACTGGCGGGGCCACCAGTCATGCGTCTATTGTGGCCAGGGCCATGGGCATCCCTGCGGTCATGGCCCTTGGCAATCTCACAGAAACCGTGCGTCGCGGTGATATGCTGATTGTGGACGGCAACAGCGGTACTGTGATTGTAAATCCGAGCGACGAGACCATGGTGGAGTTCCGAGAGGCTCAAGAAATGCTGGCTGCCATCCAGGTTTCGTTTTCGGTCTTGAAAGAGCAGCTTGCTGTGACTCGTGATGGGGTGAACATCTCGCTCAATGCCAATATAGAATTCCCTGGTGAAGTCGAGGCGGTCATGGACGCTGGTGCCGAGGGTGTGGGTTTGTTCAGAACGGAATTCCTCTTCCTCCAAAGCGGTATAGAACCCACAGAGTCGGATCACTATGAGGCCTATATTGAGGTTGTCAAGACCCTGAATGGACGCCCTGTGACCATTCGCACCATGGATTTGGGGGCGGATAAGTTCACGCAGGATCACCGTTTTACGCCAGAAACAAACCCCTTTCTGGGACTACGTTCCATTCGCTTCAGTCTCAAGCACCGGGATATGTTTGTGGCCCAGTTGCGGGCCATATTAAGAGCGTCTGCCCTGGGACCGGTCAAAATGATGTTTCCTTTGATCTCCAGCGTCCGCGAAATTGAGCTGGCCAAGGAGATTCTGGCTTCAGTCAAGGCGGATTTGGACCAGGCGGGCCAGGCCTATGATACGCACATGCCGGTGGGCATCATGATTGAAGTGCCTTCTGCTGCTGTGATGGCTGCTCGCTTTGCTCAGTACGTGGATTTTTTCAGCATTGGGTCCAATGACCTGACGCAGTATGCTCTGGCTGTGGACCGTGGTAATGCTCAGGTGGCGGATCTGTTTTCCTCCTTTGACCCGGGCGTTTTGCAGTTGATTCGGATGACCGTGGATGGGGCCGCGACCACAGGCATTGATGTGAGTGTGTGCGGAGAAATGGCTTCGGAACCCGGCTTGGTCATGCTTTTGATGGGCATGGGAGTTCGTACCCTGTCCGTGGTGCCCAGCATGATTCCTGAGGTCAAGAGGATCGTTCGAAGTGTGACTCTGTCACGGTGTCGGGCCATGGTGGACGACGTGTTCCGCTTGGACCGTGTGTCCGACATTGAACAGTACGTTCAACAGCAAGTCCGGTCATTGACGTTACAGAAATTAGAGGGTGTTTAATGCGGACAGAGGATTGACTATGCCCATTCGACAAGCAGTACGGTGATGTTGTCGTACCCCCCGGCCTGGTTGGCCTGGTTCACCAAGCGGTGGCAGGCGAGTTGGTTGTCTGGTTCTTGAGTGAGTGTGCTGGCAATGGTCGCTTCACTTAGCATGTCAGTTAATCCATGTTTTGAGAATGCCCCGAATGGCCCGTGGCGTTTTTTGGGTGAGGTCCCAAAGTGCGATTTCAATGGCAGGGGGCAGATCCTGGGTCACGATTTCTGAGGCGAGTTTCCCGCCTTGATGCCCCCCCATGCCGTCACTGACTAGAAACAGTCCTGCGTCCGGCTCAATGGCATAGGCCTCTTCGTTGTGGGCACGCACTCGGCCGATGTCACTGACCACACCCCCACTGAAAGGAAACATTAAATCAAAAGGGGTCTCTGTCATGGGGTGGCTCGCTTTGTGCATTAACTCAGTTGTTTTTCGCACCAGGGGCAGTATCGCCAAAAGTGGCTGTCCACAGGGTTGTCGCAATGGTGACACACCTCAGGTAGAAACTTTAGTGGCCAGGGCTGAGGTACTTTTTTCTGGCAACACGGGCAGTATCGCATAAATCTCAACAGTTTATTGTGGCATTGTGTACACTGGCCATAATAATGCAGCCCTGTGACTGGCGTTGAATCAAAGGGGGCGTATCCAGGGCCGTAACACCAGGGGCAGTAAGACCATTCCGACAACATGCCTTTGTGACATCTGCCGCAGACATAGTCAAACTCCGTTGTAAAATCAAAACGATTGTCATTGGCGCCGCACCAGGGGCAGGCCTGCATGGATTCTGAAATGGGATTTTTGCAATGTTTGCACAGATGGCACGTATTGAGGTTCTGTCCGTATTTTCGCAAAAAGGCTTCTCGACGCATCTTGACCCAGTCAGGTCTGGTCCCATTGGTGGGTGTGATCAAGGGAGAGACACGCAGCCTTTGAGGGATGGCCTCCAGAAATGAACAGAGCATTTCATGGGCATTGCAGAAACGTTTTGCCGGGTCCAGGGTCAGGGCTTGCCTGATGAACTTGACCAAAGCCTGACTGGTCTTGTCACGGAGTCGTTGCTCGCCTTTAAAGGGCCAGAGAAAGGGCCATTTGGGCAATACACCGGTGAGGTATTCATAAAAGATCAGGCCCACAGCAAAGCAGTCACTGCTGTAGGTGGGTCTGCCATACGCCTGCTCAGGCGCCACGTATCCAGGTGTGCCAAAATCATCGACTGTGGCCATGCGTCCCTGGATTTTTTGACTGATCCCGAAGTCGCCGAGGGCTGCTCTGCCCTGTGCCAACAGAAAGATGTTCATGGGACTGACGTCGCAATGCACCACCTTGTGGGCATGGGCGTGGGCTAGCCCATCCAGAACCTGGATCATAAGGGGGAAAAAACGCCGTGGCGCCATGGGCCGAGATCGATCGTCGAGTGTGCCCATGGAGACTTCGGTGGCCAGGACAAGATGCCCGTCAATGACATCTGCATTTTTGGTCCTTAGGATATTGGGATGACGCAACTGGCTGACCAGACGGATTTCGCGGAAAAGCTGCATATTGTCGCGTTTACCATTGATACCTATCAGGGGAATCTTCAGTGCGACTTCAATACTCTCCACAGAGTCACGGGCTTTCCACACTTCGCAGCTGCCGCCAGTTCCGAGAAGTTTGACCAGTTGATACTTGCCCAATCTTTGGCCAGATCTCAGGCCAAGGTGAGGCGACTTTGCTCGATTATTTTTTAAGTTCATTTTGACACTGCTATTTGTTCGAGTTTTCAGGCTTGCCAAACTATACAGGAAGCCGCAAGATCACGCCAATTATACCGTGAACCAGAGCAAAAGAAACCATGCATACTGCAAGTCTGCCAAAGAATTTGTTGGCCTCTTCCTTTACAACTGATTGGCAGGCTGTACACTCATATTGAACCCAATATCAGGAAACGCTTGAAAATGCGAGGGTATCGGTTTTCATTCATTGTGGTCGTCATCGTGACGTGTTGCTTGTTACTGTGGATGCTGCGTGGTCTATTTTATGGGAGGTTGCTTTATGCCATCCAAACAAAAATCTAAGAAGAAAACCCGGTCCGGACTGGTTAAACGCCAGGCCCAAAAGCGCGGATTGCCTCCCGGTACCCTGGTTCATGTGGGAGACCGTAAGATTGATCAGGTTCGTATCGCTGTCATGGATTACGATGAGAATCGCTTTGATGAACGACAACTTGATCGTATTGAAAACGCCTATGCCTACAAGGCCTCACCCACTGTGACGTGGCTCAATATTGATGGCCTGCTTGATATCTATCTGTCGAGCATCAGTAATCGTATGAATGCCGTCATGAAGGTTCTGACCCTTGTGGCTACAATGTTTATTCCTCTGACTTTTGTGGCCGGTGTGTATGGAATGAATTTTGAGCACATGCCCGAACTCCGGTGGAAATATGCCTATGCTGGTTTCTGGGGGATTATTGTGGTCATGGTTGTATGTATGATGATATACTTCAAACGTAAAAAATGGTGATAGAGTCCTGAGTCCTGGGGCTCATGTAGGTTTTTGTTCAACAACCAATAACTGTAAACGAACAACCCACAACTAATGACTGGAGCCAATCCATGATGAAACTGAAATTTCTGGGCGCAGCGCAAAACGTCACAGGGTCGCGCTATGTGCTGGAGGCCAAGGGCCGAAAAATTCTGGTGGACTGCGGTTTATACCAGGAACGTCAATTCAGGCATCGCAACTGGGAACCGTTTTCTGTGCCTGCGGGGGAGATTGATTTTGTGCTCTTGACCCACGCTCATCTGGATCACTGTGGCCTCCTGCCCAAGCTGGTCAAGGAAGGCTTTAAAGGCCCCATTTACTGTACCAAGGCCACCGCTGAAATTGCACGTATTGTGCTGGCAGATTCGGCCCACATACAGGTTGAAGATGCAGCCTATAAGGCCAAGCGTCACAAGAAAGAAGGGCGTACGAGTCCTCGTCCCGTGGAGCCGCTGTATACGGCCCTGGATGTTGAAGCCACGTTGCCCATGTTCCAGGCATCTCGGTATAACCAGACTGTCAAGCTGTCCGATGGCATAGAGGCTGTGTTCCAAGACGCCGGTCATATTCTGGGCGCGTCGTCTGTGCGTGTCAAAGTGTCAGAGAACGGTCAGACACGTACCGTGTTGTTCTCAGGGGACATTGGGCAGTGGGATCGTCCCATCATTGAGGACCCTTGTCCGTTTGAAGAGGCCGATTATGTGTTGTGTGAATCCACCTACGGTGACCGATTGCACGGTCCAAGCGAGAATATCAAGCAGGAGTTGTGTGACGTGATCACCCGCACACAAGAGGCTGGTGGTAATGTGGTGATTCCCAGCTTTGCCGTGGAGCGGTCCCAGGAGGTCTTGTATTATCTCAATGAACTACTTCTGGAGGGTTGCATCAAGTCCATGCTTGTCTTTGTGGACAGCCCCATGGCTGTCAAGGTGACACGCATATTCAAGAAACACCCTGAACTCTTTGACGAAGAAATGGTGGACCGCGTCGAGGACGGACTGTCGCCGTTCGATTTGCCGGGTCTGAACCTGGTTCGCACACGCAGGGAATCGCAGGCCATCAATCAGATCCGCGGATCTGCCGTGATCATTGCTGGCTCTGGCATGTGTACGGGTGGACGCATCAAATACCATCTTCGCAGCAACATCACGCGTCCCGAAAGCACCCTGTTGTTTGTGGGCTATCAGGCAGTCGGTACATTGGGACGTCGTATCATCCAGGGCGACAAGGAAGTGCGTATCCTGGGCCGGACCTTCCCGGTCAAGGCCGAGGTCAAACAGATCCATGGTTTCTCCGCGCACGCCGATCGTGACGAACTTCTGAAGTGGCTCAAGGTTCTCAAACAGCCCAAGCATGTCTTTATCACGCATGGTGAAGTGGGTGTCTCTGAGAGCTTTGCTGAATTTGTCACCCAAGAAACCGGTTGGGAAACCTCAGTTCCCAAATACGGTGAAGAGGTCATCCTGGAGTAAGGAATCATGATAGCAGGGGTCAGAACCATGCTAACCTGAATATGAGGGAATCATAATTATGGCTTCTCATACGCCCATGATCAACGGGTTGGGCGTGATCGGCTGGGGCGTGGGTGGCATTGAAGCAGAGGCCGTGTTGCTGGGGCAACCCCTGTATATGCGGGCACCTCGCGTGGTCGGCGTGAAACTGTCCGGGCAATTGTCCGTGGGCACTGTGGCTACGGACCTGGTCCTGGCCATCACCGAGCTGTTGCGCAAGGTCGGTGTGGTGGGCAAGTTCGTAGAATTTTTCGGTACGGGTCTGAGCCGGCTGACTGTACCGGACCGGGCTACGCTTTCCAACATGGCCCCCGAGTACGGTGCCACCATGGGATACTTTCCAGTCGACGATCAGACGCTTGCCTATCTCAAGGCCACAGGCAGACCGGATGATTTGGTTGATCTGGTGCGCGACTACTGTGTGGCTCAGGGTATCTTTCGCACAGAGGCCTCGCCAGATCCTCTGTTTGAACAGGTCATAGAATTTGATCTGGGCACCGTGGCGCCCTGTTTGGCCGGTCCCAAAAGGCCGCAGGACCGCATTATACTTTCGCAGATGAAGTCTGCCTGGCATACGGATCTAGCTTCGCAGTTGCCAAAGACTGTGTCGCAACTGGACCTGGGCAAGGAGTCACCCTGTGTGGCTCAAGGAACTCTGGCCTACAGATGCAGAGGTTCAGGCCCTGCTGGGACAGGCATTCAATGCGTCACTGTTTCTTGAGACCTATGGTGACATTGAAACCGGCAATGCCCAATGGAATGCCATCCCTGTGAGCCAATCCGAACTCTATCTTTGGTCTTCTGAGAGTACCTATATCCAGGAGCTCCCTTTCTTTGCAGGCATGTCCATGGAGGTCAAGCCCCTTGAGGCCATCAAGAAGGCATGCGTCATGACCCTGTTGGGAGACAGCGTGACCACGGATCATATCAGTCCGGCCGGCGCGATTCCTGTGGACTCGCCTGCAGGGCAGTATCTCCAGAGCAAGGGGGTCACGCCGGTGGACTTCAATTCCTTTGGCAGTCGCCTACAGAGGGGGCTTTCCGGCATTCAAAAATGTTGCTTTTTTTAGTGCATTTCTGAAAATGAAAGATACACTGCTACGTAGGTAGGATATCAAAGAGGCCTTATCTTGTTTGTGATCTGGTTGGGATCTTTCACTTAGTGCTAGGAGGTTACATATGAAGCTGCACAGGTTGGTAAGGTATTTCTTTAATTGTTTGGCCTTGATCGGGTTGATATGCGTTTGTGCGCCGGGTGCCCAGATCAAAGATACGGAATCTGCGACACATGGAGATAGTGCCTCCCTGTATCAGATCACGGAGTCGTATGCCTATGCAGGCTTTACGCTGATACAGATCAATCTGCCTGTGCTGTCTCACTATTCCTATATGATTGTCAGTGACGGCAAGGCCCTGATGGTGGATCCGGGTCGTGATATCCAGTTCTACCTGGACACGGCCAGAGCCCAGGATTTCAGGATCGTGGGGATCTTTCTGAGCCACTCCCACGCGGATTTTGTGGCAGGGCACATGGAGATGGTCAAGGCGGTTAACTGCCCCATTTATCAGAGTCCATTGAGCCATGCCGAGTACAAGATTGAGCCCGTGACAGATGGATCCACCCTGCAGGTCGGTCAGGCGAAAGTCGCGTTTATAGACACACCGGGCCATGTGATCGACGGTACCAGTGCCCTGGTCTACAGTCCCGGCAAGACAGATCCTGAATGTATGCTCAGTGGGGACTATTTGTTTGTAGGCAGTGTGGGCCGACCTGATCTGGTGGCGGGCACCACGTCTGCAGCCCTGGCCCATGCCATCTTTGATACCTGGACAAAAAAGGTGGGCAGGCTGCCCGATACGACCCCGGTGTTTCCTGCCCATGGCGCTGGGTCTTTGTGTGGGGCTCATCTACGCGATGCCCCCTTCACCACGATCGGAGAAGAACGCACCTCCAATCCTTTTTTGCTGCATACAGCGCGGTCTGAATTTGTCACGGCCGTGTTGAGTGAATTGAGCGAGCCGCCGCAGTATTTCGGGCACAATGCCTTGATCAATCGTCAGGGACCGCCTCTGGTGGACTGGGCTGCAAAGCCTGAGATATTGGCACCTGACATGACGTTGACTGACGCAGATAAGACGTATGTGGTGGACATGCGAGACGCCATGGATTTTGCCGCAGGCCATATCCCCAACGCTGTGAACATCGGGGTGAGAGGTCGATTCGAGACCTGGACAGGCATCATGGTGCCGTGGGGTTCGAACGTGGTTCTGGCCGGCGAAGACGCGGACATTCAGGAGGCGTTTCACAGACTGCATCGGGTGGGGTACACAGGCAAGGCCGTGATCCTGAGTGACTGGCAGAAGGCAGGTCTGGCCCTGAATAAAAACACCCTCATGCCGCCTGCCAAGCTCTACCGTGACATGCAGACGGGTACAGAGCCCATCATTGTGGACGTGCGTCTGCCCAGCGAATGGATGGGGCTTCGCATTGGGACAGTACTCAACCTCCCGCTCAACAAACTGGCAGACCTGTCAACCAAGCTCAATCCCGGTGATCCGGTGGTCGCCGTGTGCAATTCCGCCTATCGGTCCACTTTGGCCATCGGCATCCTGGAACGCAAGGGTTTTACCCAGGTCACGAGCCTGGCTGGCGGCAGTCAGGCCTGGATCGATGCAGGGTATCCTGTGTATGGTGCAGAAACCAAAACCACGGTTTCAACCGCGTCCAGAAGGGTGGTGCCTCTGCCTGAACGCCTCTGCGCGAGCGAACTGAATCGGATGATGATGGATCTGCCCGGCACCTTTGATCTGGTGGACATTCGTCCGCCAGCCATGTTTGCGGATTACCATCTGCCTGGCTCCATGAATGTGGCCATTGCAGATCTGATCGGCAACCCTGCGTATCTGACCGGGGCAGGGGCCCTGGTGGTCGTGGATCGGGATGGCTCCCTGGCCATGGCCGTGGGAGGGATTCTGTCACAAAAGACCCAGCGAACGATCAAGGCGGTGTATGGCGGACTCGACGCCTACTGGAATCAGGCCGCAGGCCCTGCGCCTGCCATGACGGCCCCGGCAGGGCCCATGTCGCTGCCTGCCCCAGGTGCGATGCCGACTGCTCCGGCACCGCCGGCCCAACCTGCTCAATCAACCACCAGAAAAAGTGTGGGGTGCTGATCATGAACGAGACAGAAAACTCGAAAGAGCGGCTCATGAATCCGTATGCGGCAGGCGTGTGCCTGGGCCTGGTCTTACTGGGATCGTTTCTGGTGCTTGGTGCCGGACTTGGTGCCTCTGCGGGCCTGGCGAGGGTCGGGGCGTGTCTGGAATTATGTGTATTCAGGAGCCACACACTGGCGTCCGAGTATTTTGGCAAGTGGGGCCAGACCCCCATGCAGTATTATCTGGTGTACATGTTTGTGGGTGTATTTTTTGGTGCCCTGATATCAGTGCTTCTGTACAGCCGGTTTCATGTCACGCTGGAACGTGGGCGCAGTGTCTCAGCCAAGCATCGCACCATCCTGGCCCTGGTGGGGGGCGTGATTGTGGGCTTTGCCAGTCGTCTGGCCAGCGGTTGTACATCAGGGCAGGCCCTGACCGGCACAGCCCAGCTTATGACTGGCAGTGTCGTATTTCTGGTCTGCGTTTTTGCGGGTGGTTATGCCATGGCTTTTTTTGTGAGGAGGCAGTGGCATGATTAAGACATTATTTGACACGGGCGCATTGGATTCTGGTACGGGCTTTATCTCGGCCCTGTTGATCGGCATGGCCTTTGGATTTGTGTTGCAGCGTGCAGGCTTTGGCAGCAGCCGCAGGTTGGCTGGTGTGTTTTATTTCAAGGACATGACTGTGATCAAGGTCATGTTTACCGCCGTGATCACAGCCATGCTGGGCCTGGCCCTGTGTCAGCGGTTTGGATGGATCGCACTGGACAGTGTGTATCTCTTGCCCACAGTCTATGGGGCCCAACTGGTAGGCGGCCTGATTTTTGGTGTGGGTTTTGTCATGAGCGGATGGTGTCCGGGCACGGCTGCGGCCGGACTGGCCCAGGGCAAAATCGACGCCCTCATTTTTCTGGGAGGTGCGGTCCTTGGCAGTATCCTGTTTAACGAACTCTATGCCCTGGTCAAGCCCCTGTCTCAGTTAGGGGCCTCAGGTGTGCTGTTTGTGTATGACAGCCTCGGCATGACGCAGGGCGCCTTTCTCGTGGGCTTTACGGTCGTGGGCATCTTGTGCTTTGCCCTGTGTGAATATGTGGAACGCAGGCAGGTAGGACTGGCACCCATGCCCAATCCCATGCTCAAGGCTGTCAGTCTGTGTCTTGTGGTCCTGGCTGTCACCCTGTTGATGACGGCCTCCTCTGAAACTCCCGCCACCGGCGTGTCCAGTCTTGACGAATCTCGGATGCTCCAGGCCGTGGATGAGGCCCAGGACCACATGGAACCTGAAGCCCTGGCAGATCGGCTCATGGCCCAGGATCGAAGTCTGCTTCTGGTGGATGTGCGTCCCGTGGGGGAATACAATCAGGGCCATATTCGGGGTGCGGTTCATATCCCCATGGCGGATTTGCACGCGACTCTATTGCCCACCAAAAACGCAGGCACGATCGTGCTCTATTCCAATGGTATGACCCATCCGGCGCAGGCACGTGACTCTCTGGCCAGGGCAGGTTTCAGCAACGTGTTTATCCTGACAGACGGATTGGCGGGATTTCAGCAGCGATGTCTCAAGCCCGTGTCTCTCAGGCGTGAGCCCTTGAGTGCTGCCCAGACTGCGGCCGTGAATCAGTGGCGTGTCTTCTTTGGTCGTGCGCAGAAAACCAAAACTGCCACGCCTGCCGCGATTGAGACCCTGACGCTGCCCAGTGCCATCATCGGGACGTCCTGGCTGGCAGATCATCTGGAAACTCCAAATCTGGTGGTGATCGATTTACGTAAACAATCCGAGTACAGCACCAGTCACATCCCCGGGTCTCTCGCCCTGGGTGTTGAAAACCTTCGCACCCATGTGCTGGGCCTGGGTTCCATGCTGTCGCCTGTGGACTTGCTCGCGCGTCAGGTCTCCTTCATGGGCATCGACCCTGAAGATCTGGTGGTGCTGGTACCCGGAGAGGCCGTGCGGGACACCACACTTGCGGGTTTGGCCCTGGAACGGATTGGTCACACGGCCTATGCCATTCTCAACGGCGGATTTGCCCAATGGGTGGCAGACGAACGCCCCGTCAATGCAGACATGCCCGATGTGACATTAAGCCAATACCCCGTGCGTGCCGAAGCGGATCAATTCACTGTGACTGCTGCCACCGTGCTTGAAGCCGTACGTTTGAGTAGCGTGGTCATCATTGATGCGCGTCCCGCAAAGTATTATCAAGGCATAAAAAGTGACGAAGCTCGGGCCGGGCACATCCCCGGTGCCGTCAATCGACCCTACACAGAAGACGTACAAACCATCGACAAAGTCACGACCCTCAAATCCGTGGAAGACCTTGCCAGGCTGTACGCCAGACTCATCCCTGCCAAGGCGACACATGTGATTGTGTATTGTCGTACCGGCCATCAGGCGAGCCAGACCGTGTTTGTGCTCAAGTACCTCCTGGCGTATACACATGTGCAGTGGTACGACGGCGGCTGGAGTGAATGGGCGTCAAAGCAGGCGCTGCCCATCAAGTCCCCCGCAGCTGCAAAACCGTGAATCACGCAAACAACGACAGCATGAGCTTGAATAAACGACTGATCTGGGCGAGACTGGCAAAATGATCACAGGCCGTCAATATTACTGATCACCGAACACCCTGCGGAGTAGCTCAGTCGTACGTTTGGCCGGGTCCTCACGGATCTGCTTCTCCTCATGGGCCACGACACTGAAGAGCCCATCAAGTGTTTTCTCTGTGGTGTACTCTTGGAGATCAAAGGAAGGTTTCTTCACCAAAGGGATGGCTGAATATCGTGTCATCAGATCGTTGTAGGCACGGACAGCACCCACGGAATTGAGCTGTTTGGCCACGATCGGTGCAAAGACATGCCTCAACTCTTCCCCAATCGTTGACCGAAAATAGTCCGTTGCCGCGGTCTCACCTCCATTAAGAATGCCCTTTGCATCCTGGAAGTTCATGGCCCTGATCGCATTCCAGAAGACTGGCTTTGCCTGGGCAGCCGCTTGTTCTGCGCCTGTGTTCATCTTTTTCTCAAAGGTATCCACAAGGCTACCTAATCCAATTTTTTTCATCATGCTGGAAACTTTTTCCAACTCGTTCGGTACGGAAATGTGCAGAAGTTTGTCGTCGTAATAGCCGCCTTGGCTGGATAGCTGTGTTACAGCACCCTCAGTTCCTTTCATCAGGGCCTCTTTCAGCCCCGAAATGATTGTTTCTAGGTTCAGTGCCTTGTCCGCTTGAAGTGTGCGGAGTGCGTCTTCACCGACTTGAAGGGTTTCACAACCGCTGAGGATTAAAGCTGCGGTGATGAGCGTAAGAATCTTGCTGCCTGTGGATTTCATATTATCTGTGCCTCTGAGCTTAAGTGAGTGTTTCCGAAGAAAAAGCGACCCTGGATTAACCAAGGCCGCTTCAACGTTTCTTAAGAGGTATTCTTAATCGAGAAGACTCTTGGTTTAGAATACTTTGTCGACAGGTGAGGTTTTTTCTGCCAGAGAAAGAATTTCACCTGCAGTCAGCACTCTGTCATAAATCACGGCGTCGTCCACATTGCCTGGGAAGGAGAAGGTGGATGTGACACGGCTGCCAATATGCACGCGATCGGCTGAGATTGAAAGATCCCGTACATTTGATTTGGCGCCATCACTGTCCATTTCAATGCCATCTGCAAAGTAGACGATGGTGGTGCCATCATAGGTCATGGCATAATGGTGCCATTCCAGGGCATCCTCGTCAGAGACCATGGTCTCTTCCCAACCCCAACAGTGAGCACCCACACCACCAGGTCCACCCAGGCTGCCAATGTTAAAGTGACTGCCATTGCCACCTGACCCATCGGCCTGTCCGGTGAAACCAAAAATGAGGGTGTAATCGGTAATCTCTGTGTTGGCTGCTTTGGCCCAGCAGGCAATGGTTCTTGCCATGGTGCCACTGATACCCACAGCACCCACCTCGACATACTGATCGTCGCCGCCAGGCAGACTCAAGACCTGGCCTCTGACAGGATCATTCACGATGGTTGTGCCATCGGTGCCAACCACGGTGCCGTTGTGGCCATTGCCGGAGCTGTCACTGGTGTCGCTATTAAAGGTGAACTTGGCCACCAGG
>Ga0307990_1001735_pt1 | contig 18107 bp, 12 predicted proteins | sample EllFjometagen129_FD_203168 | JGI IMG/M metagenome (GOLD analysis project Ga0307990, IMG submission 203168) | Marine microbial communities from Ellis Fjord, Antarctic Ocean - #129 | ecosystem: Environmental > Aquatic > Marine > Unclassified | place: Southern Ocean | collected 2014-10-08
ATATTCTTATTGGCACAGGTGTTACTATAACAAATGTAACTTATTCAGGTGTTTCTCAAGCAATAGGAGCATTTAGCAATGGAGGGACAACAAATTTGGGAATTCAAAATGGAATAATATTATGCTCAGGGAATATAACTACTTGCATAGGACCAAATTCACAATCCGGTGCAGGAACAAGCAATAATACCGGAGGTGACCCTCAGTTAGCAACCTTAATTCCAGGTTATACTGTCTATGATGCTGCCGTTATTGAATTTGATTTCGTTCCACTTTCCGACACAATTATGTTCAGATATGTTTTCGGCTCAGAAGAATACCCTGAATATGTAAATTCAAGTTTTAATGATGTGTTCGGATTTTTTATTTCTGGACCAAATCCGGCAGGTGGTAACTACCTTAATAAAAATATGGCAATCATTCCCGGAACCGCCAATACACCTGTTGCTATAAACAATGTTAATAACGGTACTTCTAATAATGGTCCTTGTATGAACTGCGCTTATTATGTTAACAATACCGGCGGATTGACAATTCAATACGATGGATTAACAACAGTATTAACTGCTATGGTTGTAGTTACTCCTTGCATGAACTATCATTTTAAAATTGCCGTTGGTGACGCCGGAGATCATATTCTTGATTCAGGCGTTTTTCTTGAAAAAAATAGTTTTAAAACCAATGCTATAACTGTAAAAACAGATTATTCTGTTCCTGGTGCCGGGAAAGTTGCCATTGAAGGATGTAACGATGCTATAATTACATTTCAATTACCAAAAATTGCTCAAGATTCATTTTGGATAAAAATTGATTCTATTTTTGGAACAGCAACAAATGGCGTTGATTTCCCATTAATTCCTGACAGTATCTTAATTCTTCCCGGGCAAGGGCAAGGGCAAATTGTTGTAGCACCTTATGTTGATGGTGTAATTGAAGGAATTGAATTTTTAAAGATAATAACTCAAACATCATTATGCACAGTTGACACACTAATAGTCCCAATAAATGATTACACTCCAATGACAATGCAAACATCAAACGACACTATGGTTTGCTACGGAACTGCTTCTTTATGGGTTAATGTTGGAGCTGGTGCTCCTCCATATAAATATACTTGGACACCCTCAACAGGGTTGAGTAATCCAAGTATTCATAATCCTTTTGCTACTCCACCAACCACGACGAACTATATCATTGAAGTTGATGATACTACCGGTTGTCCTCCTGTTTATGATTCAGTCCTTGTTACTGTTAATCCTAAACCATCAGTTAGTTTTATGCCTGATAAATTAAATGGTTGTGAACCGTTATCTGTTGTTTTTACTGATATTACTACTCCTGCTATTGCAACTTGGGCATGGGATTTCGGTGATGGAGGAACTTCAAGTGTTCAAAATCCAACTCATACTTATAATGCAGGAAGCTTTAATGTCTCTCTTAATGTTATGACAGTTGACGGTTGTCCCGGCACTTTGTCAATACCTAATCTTATTAATGCTTATCCTTTACCAAATGCTTTTTTTGAAGCTGTTCCACCTGTTACAAACCTTGACAATCCTGCAATTCAATTTAATGATAAATCAACGAATGCTATTAAATGGGAATGGGATTTCGGTGATGGAACCACCTCAACTGACCAAAATCCTGAACACACTTTTGTAGAAGGTCCTTATAATGTCTGCCTTATTGTTACAACAAGCCATGATTGTTTAGACAGTATTTGTAAAGAAGTTTTGATTGTTGTGGATGAAATTGAAATCCCTAATGTAATAACTCCAAACGGCGATGGTTTAAACGATGTGTTTAATATTAAAAATGCTGAAAAATTAGAACAAGCTACTCTGATTATTTTCAACAGATGGGGCAAAAAAGTTTATGAAGTTGACCATTATCAAAATGATTGGGATGGAGGAGATAATTCAGATGGAGTATATTATTATGTCTTCAAATATGAAACTTACTTTAAAGAAGATGAAGTTCACGGAACGGTTACAATTATAAGAGAATAGTTTTGTAGAACAATTCATTTTATTCAACCGATAATTCTTGCTCAATTAAATCTTGTTCAATTCTTAGATTTTCAATTATAAAATTTTGTCGTTGTGGAGTGTTTTTTCCCATATAAAAAGAAAGTACTTTATCAATAGATGAACTCTTTTTTAGAATTACAGGGTCAAGCCGCATGGTTTTTCCGATAAAATGTTTAAACTCATCAGGAGAAATTTCACCAAGACCTTTAAATCTTGTCATTTCGTAATTTGCTCCTAAGGTTTTGATAGCATTAATTTTTTCGTCTTCAGAATAGCAATAAAATGTTTTCTTTTTATTTCTAACTCTGAACAAAGGTGTTTGCAAAATATATAAATGCCCTTTTTTTATCAGGTCGGGAAAAAATTGCAGAAAAAAAGTTAGAAGCAGTAATCTTATATGCATGCCATCAACATCGGCATCGGTTGCAATAACAATATTATTATAACGCAAATTATCAAGACCATCTTCAATGTTAAGAGCAGTTTGCAACAAATTAAATTCTTCGTTCTCATAAACAACTTTTTTACTTAGCCCATAACAATTTAATGGTTTTCCTTTTAAGCTAAAAACAGCCTGAATATTTACATTGCGTGATTTTGTAATTGAACCGCTTGCTGAATCTCCTTCGGTAATAAACAAAGTGGTTTCAAGTCCTTGGTCACTTCCATTATTATAATGAAGCCTGCAATCTCTAAGTTTTTTGTTATGCAAACTGGCTTTTTTAGCACTTTCTCTGGCAAGTTTTTTTATACCTGCCATTTCTTTACGTTCCTTTTCCGACTGCATGATTTTCTTTAAAAGAGCTTCTGCAGTTTCATGGTTCATGTGCAGGTAATTATCAAGATTTCTTTTTACGATATCGTTAATGTAAATTCTAACGGTAGTGCCATTTGGTTCGATATGCAGTGAACCTAATTTTGTTTTTGTTTGAGATTCAAAAACCGGTTCTTGAATTTTAATACTTAAAGTAGCAATAATAGATGACCTAATATCTTGCGGTTCAAAATCTTTTTTATAAAAATCACGGATGGTTTTAACAATTGCTTCACGAAAAGCTGTTAGGTGAGTTCCTCCCTGAATGGTATGTTGTCCATTAACAAAAGAATAATATTCTTCATTATATTTTTTTGCGTTATGAGTAAATGCAAACTCAAAGTCTTCTTCTTCTATGTGAATAATCGGATAAAGAATATCATCATCAATATTTCTGTTTAACAGGTCAAGCAAACCATTTTTGGAATAAATTTTTGTTCCATTAAAATTGATGGTTAGTCCCTTGTTTAGAAACACGTAATTCCACAGTAATTTTTCAATGTATTCACTAATATAATGAAAATTGCCAAAAATGTCGTAATCAGGGATAAAAGTTGTTATTGTTCCATCTGGAATATCACATTTTTGATTTTTACTTTCAGTTTTTAGAACTCCTTGTTCATATTCAACTATTTTAGTTTTGCCCTCTCTTACTGATTGAGTTTTGAAATATCCAGACAAAGCGTTTACTGCCTTTGTTCCAACTCCATTTAAACCGACAGTTTTTTTAAAAACTTTTGTATCGTATTTCGCACCAGTATTTATTTTTGAAACACAATCAATCACTTTTCCTAAAGGAATTCCTCTTCCATAATCACGAATAACTACTTGCCTGTCTTTTATTGTAACATCAATACTCTTTCCAAAGCCCATTACAAATTCATCAACAGAATTATCAACAACTTCTTTTATGAGCACATAAATTCCATCATCTTTTGATGCACCGTCACCGAGTTTGCCAATATACATACCGGGACGCAGCCTGATATGTTCTTTCCAATCAAGCGAACGGACACTATCTTCTGTATAATTTGTTGATGGCATAAAAACAAATTTTGTATTATACAAAAATATATAAACAGCAAATAAGAATAATAAAAATAATAAAAACTTATTAACGACAAATAGTTAATAAAATCAACGGTTACAGAAATATTTTGAAGAATATTTCAACTTAAACTTACAATTTTCCTTTCAAATATTTTCCTGTATAAGATTTATCACATTTCACGAGTTCTTCGGGAGTACCCTCAAAAATTACATATCCTCCATTTTCTCCTCCTTCTGGTCCTAAATCAATTATCCAATCAGCGCATTTAACTATTTCAGTATTGTGTTCAACAATAATTATTGAATGCCCATTTATTATTAAAGCGTCAAAAGCTGAGAGTAATTTATTTATATCGTGAAAATGTAATCCGGTTGTAGGTTCATCAAAAATAAAAAGAGTATTTTTTTCATTTTTTCCTTTAGAAAGAAAAAAAGCTAATTTCACTCTTTGAGCTTCTCCACCTGACAAAGTGCTGGAAGCTTGCCCCAATCGGACATATCCTAAACCAACATCTTCAAGAGTTTTTAATTTTGAAATAAGGCGGTTTTCAATATTTGATTTTTTTGGCACAGAATCAAAAAACAAAATAGCTTCTTCAACAGTCAGGTCAAGAACTTCACTAATATTTTTCTCGTTAAATCTTACATCTAAAACTTCATCTTTAAATCTTTTCCCATCACAACTTTCACAAGTAAGATAAATATCAGCCATAAATTGCATTTCAATTTTCACCCTTCCATCTCCCTGGCATTCTTCGCATCTTCCACCTTCAATATTAAAAGAAAAATAACCGGGTTTATAGCCTCTCATTTTCGAAAGTTTTTGAGAAGCAAAAATTGTACGGATATCATCATAAGCTTTAATATATGTTACAGGATTTGAGCGAGATGATTTTCCTATGGGATATCTATCAATTAGTTCAACACCTCCCAAAGATTTTAAATCACCTTCAATTTTTTCGTAATGTCCAGTATATCCACCAGAACCATCATATATTTTTTTCAAAGCAGAATAAAGAATTGTTTTGGCAAGTGATGTTTTTCCCGAACCACTAACTCCTGTAACTACTGTTATGGTATTCAATGGAAATTTTACATTTATTCTTTTAAGATTATTTTCGTAAGCACCAAAAACTTCAATAAAATTATTCCATTGCCTTCTATTTTCAGGTACTTTAATTTGTAGTTTATTAGTAAGATATTTGGCTGTTATGCTTTTTTCATCTTTTAATATTTCGTTATAAGTTCCCTGAAAAATCAGTTCGCCCCCATGAATTCCTGCTTTTGGTCCAATGTCGATAATCTGGTCTGCCGATTTAATAATTTCTTCTTCGTGTTCAACAACAATAACCGTATTTCCAAAATCACGTAGTTGAATCAAAATTTTTATCAGGCGGTTTGTATCTCTTGGATGCAATCCAATACTTGGTTCATCAAGAATATACATTGAACCGACAAGTGTGCTTCCTAATGAAGTTGCAAGATTGATACGTTGCGATTCTCCACCCGACAATGTTGAAGATAATCTATTAAGATTCAAATAGCCTAAACCAACATTTTCAAGAAATTGCAAACGACTTATTATTTCAACAATTATTCTTTTTGAAATTTGTTTTTCATGCTCAGTCAATTTAATTTTTTTAAAAAATAAAAGTAGCTTGCTTAAAGGCATCAAAACAAGAGTTGAAATTGATTTATCAGCAACTTTAACATACAAAGCATCTTTTCGCAACCTTGTTCCATTACATTCTGAACAAACAGTTTTCCCACGATAGCGTGCCAGCATCACTCTATATTGAATTTTATAAGCCTGTCTCTCAACAAAATCAAAAAAATCATTTAATCCACCAAAATATTCATTTCCTTTCCAGAGTATGTCTTTTTGTTTTTGAGTTAATTCATAATATGGTTTATGAATTGGAAAATCAAACTTGTAGGCATTCATCACAAGAACATTTTTCCATTCACCCATCTTTTCGCCTTTCCAGCAAGTAACAGCTCCATCAAAAATTGACAAGCGTTTATCTGGAATAACTAAATCTTCATCAATTCCAATCATACTTCCGAAACCTTCGCATTTTTTGCATGCACCATAAGGATTATTGAAGCTGAAAAGATTTGCAGAAGGTTCTTCAAAAGTAATTCCGTCTGCTTCAAATTTATTGGAAAAAACATGCTGTGAATTTTTCTCACCATTAATTATTTCTATTATACAACTTCCTTCACCTTCATAAAAAGCAGTTTGAACCGAATCGGCAATTCTTGATTTTAATTCATTATCATTTTTTTTATTAATAATTCTATCAACAACAATATATACATCATCAGTAAAATCATTATAATTTTTATTTTCAAGAACATCATCAATTCTAATAATTTCACCCTTAAAAAATATTCTTGAAAATCCTTGCTGTAATAAGACATTCAATTGCTCCTGAAAATTTCTTTTTTGTTTTTTCTTGAGATATGTGTTTATTAATATTTTAGAATCATTTTCTAATGATAAAATAAAATCCACAACTTCGCTAACACTATGACGTTTTATAAGCTTGCCGGATTTAGGAGAATATGTTTTTCCTATTTTTGCAAAAAGCAATTTAAGGTATTCATAAATTTCTGTTGAAGTTCCAACAGTTGAGCGAGGATTTCGTGTATTAACCTTTTGCTCAATTGCAATTGCCGGAGCAATACCTTTAATGTAATCGACTTCCGGTTTGCTCATTCTGTCTAAGAATTGGCGAGCATAAGAGCTTAAACTTTCAACATATCTTCTTTGACCATCAGCATATAAAGTATCGAAAGCTAATGAAGATTTTCCCGACCCTGACAAACCAGTAATAACAACAAATTTATTTCTTGCAATCGCAACGTCAATATTTTTTAAATTATGAACTCTTGCACCTTTTATTATTATATATTTTTTAGGGTCGTATTTTTCCATTTATCTAATCAATTACAGCTTGCAAATCTACAAACAAAAAATAGAATTTTGCGATGTATAAAAAAGTTTCCTATTAAATTTTCTATCATTTTTTTTTGATTCTTTGTTTATTAAAATATGTTAAATCTTACTTTTTTTAAAATAAAATTTGCAAACTATTATTTATTGGTGTATATTTGCATCTTAAATAAACTATTTAAAAATTATTATAACTTTTTTAATAGTTAAACGTTATACATAATATAAATAATTCCAAATATAGGAGACTGATTATCGAATAAAATTTTACCCTTAATAGTTATAAATTAAAACAGGAGGGTAAAATGAGCTCCAAGCAACTCATTAGCGATCAAATATTAATACGTCAGTATTTAGAAGGTAATCATCACAGTCTTGAAATAGTCATCAATCGTTACAAAAAAAGAATCTTTGGGTATATTTTATTAATAGTTAAAGATACTCATTTAGCTGAAGACATTTTTCAGGATACATTTATTAAAGTTATAAATAAGCTCAGGTCCGGTTCATATAACGAAGAAGGAAAATTCCTGCAATGGGTAATGAGGATTGCTCATAATCTTACTATTGACCACTTCAGGAAATCAAAAAGAATTCCTACCATTAAGAACAAGGACGAATATGATATTTTCGAAACTATTAAAATTTATGATGAATCTATTGAAGATTTAATAATCACAAAACAAATTCATCAAGACGTTAAAAACTTAGTTGAACTTCTTCCAAAAGAACAAAAAGAAGTGCTAATTATGCGACATTATGCCAACATGAGTTTTAAGGAAATTTCCGAACAAACAGATGTAAGCATAAACACAGCACTTGGAAGAATGCGATATGCCCTGATTAATCTTCGCAAATTGATAAAAGAAAAGAATTTGATTTTAACCAATTATTAATTTCAGAACATCAATTGAATTTTTGTTAATCTTTTTAGCAATTATCTAATCACTCTTTCATTTTTCATTTATTTGATATTCCGAAGCATTTCAATATATATTTTTATAATAAAATAATAATTTAAATAATTATTCGTTTGAGTTTTATAATAATAAAAAAATATATTTATTTGCCTATGAAAAAATCATACTCTCTTTACAATTCAGGATTAATCAACGCAGAAGCCAATAACATTAACGACTCTCTTATTAATAATCATAACGAAAACATGAACATTTCGCCAAGCAAAGAAGTAATTAATAATATTTTAAATTACTCAAAAGCATTGAACATGATTAAAGTTAAAACCATTGGTCATGCAGGATTAATTATGAATTAAAAAAACAAATATATTTACACAAATATCTGCTGAAACATGTAGATTGTTTGTAAATTTTCACAAAGACTGCTAAATATTGCAGTCTTTTTTTTTGAAAAATTATTAAAGGGGACTTCTAATAATTACTTCGCATCAAGATTTTCAGAGTTTTTCATAGACGATGAAAATTTTTGAAGAACTATTGGGATAATGTGAGAAAATTTAAAGAAGTATAAGAAAAACTCTGAAAACCATATAGGAACAAATATTATAAATAATCTGCTTCGTTAAAATTTTTCTAAATAGCTAAGCTATTAAGAATAATTTGTTCCTAACATCTTATTCATTATATTTGTTTCTTGAAAGAAAGGAATTATTAGAAGTCCCCTTAATTTATCGAATTAAAATTTCTTAGCAGATGCAAAAAAAAGAACGCTATAAAAAAATTATAGAATATTTTAAGAAACACCGCCCTGAAGCAGAAACTGAATTAAAATATATAAGCTCTTACGAATTATTAGTAGCTGTTATTTTATCAGCCCAGTGCACAGATAAAAGGGTAAACATAATTACACTTTCTTTTTTCAAACGATTTCCAAACTTTGAAGTTCTCGCAGAATCATCAGTTCAAGAAATTTTTGAATTAATAAAAAGCTGCTCTTATCCTAATAACAAAGCAAAACATTTGTTGGGAATGGCAAAAACTCTTCAAGAAACATTTCATGGAATTGTCCCTTCAGAAATTGAGGAACTTCAAAAGCTACCCGGAGTTGGAAGAAAAACAGCAAATGTAATAATGTCTGTGTTTTTCAAAAAACCAGCCATGGCTGTTGACACTCATGTTTTTAGAGTTTCAGCAAGAATTGGCTTAACAACTAATTCAAAAACACCTTTAGAAACCGAAAAACAACTTGTGAAATATTTCCCCGAAGATAAAATTAACATAGCTCATCATTGGTTGATTCTTCACGGAAGATATATTTGCAAGGCAAGAAATCCTAATTGCAAAGATTGTGGAATAAAAGAATTTTGTAAATATTACGAACAAAAAGCAAAAAATAAAAATCTCTAATTTCATATAAATAATTTTTAAATAACACGAAATATTTTTATTCTTTTTACTATCTTTGGAAAATCTAAATAAGAATATTTATTTTAATTTAATTACATATTATAAAATAAATTATGGCAAAAGAAATCAACGAAAACAAAGAAAAAACAAAAGCATTACAACTCACATTGGATAAAATTGAAAAATCCTATGGAAAAGGAACAATAATGAAGTTGGGAGATGCAGGACTTAACGATATTGAATTTATACCTACTGGCTCAATAGGGCTTGACGTAGCTCTTGGCATTGGAGGATTTCCAAAAGGCAGAGTAATAGAAATCTATGGACCTGAAGCTTCAGGAAAAACAACCTTAGCAATCCACGCCATTGCCGAAGCACAAAAACAAGGTGGTATTGCTGCATTTATTGATGCTGAACATGCCTTCGATCTTTATTATGCTCAAAATCTGGGAGTTGACATTAAAAACCTTCTTGTTTCTCAACCCGACAATGGAGAGCAAGCTTTAGAAATTACTGAAAACCTGATACGTTCTGGTGCTATCGATATTATTGTAATTGATTCTGTTGCTGCATTAACTCCAAGAAGTGAAATTGAAGGAGAAATGGGTGATTCAAAAATGGGACTTCAGGCAAGACTAATGTCTCAAGCATTACGAAAACTTACTTCAACCATCAGTAAAACTAAATGCTGTTGCGTTTTCATCAACCAACTTAGAGAAAAAATCGGTGTTATGTTTGGAAACCCTGAAACAACAACCGGTGGAAATGCTCTTAAATTCTACTCATCTGTTCGTATTGACATAAGAAGAATTGGACAAATTAAAGATGCTGAAAAAATTGTTGGAAACAAAACAAGAATAAAAGTTATTAAAAACAAGGTTGCTCCACCATTTAGAATGGCTGAAGTTGATATTATTTATGGTCTTGGATTTTCTAAAACCGGCGAAATCGTTGACCTTGGTGTTGACCAAGGAATTATCAAAAAAAGTGGTTCATGGTTTAGTTATGGCGATATAAAACTCGGACAAGGCAGAGAAGCTGTCAAAGAATTATTGAAAGACAATACTGAACTTGCCGACGAACTTGAAGGCAAAATAAAAGATAACTTGTCTAAATAATAAAATTTCAAATTAATAGAATATTGGTTCAAAATTTTTCTTAATTCAATTTATTAAAAAATGAAAAGCACATATTATTTACTACTTGTAATATTTTCTTGTTTTATTTTTATTTCTTGCGATAGCTGTAAAAAAATTGAAGAAAAGGATAGTCAGGAAAATATTGTTACTTCAAAAAACATTGCAGAGGTTACTGCAAAAATTAATAAATCTCCTAATAATCCAGATTTATATAATGAAAGAGCAAAGTTATTTTTAGACGAGAAAGACATTAATAATGCTCTTAATGATATTAATCATGCTTTGGAAATAAATCCTAAGAATTCATATTTCTTTATCACTCTTTCGGACATTTATTTTGCAATGGGTAAAGCTCAAAAAACTCAGGAAACACTCATGAAAGCCCATTACTTAGAACCTGAAAACACAGAAGTACTTTTTAAAATTGCAGAATTAAATTATTATTTCAAACAATATAAAGAAACTTTTGAATACATTAATAAAACATTGGAAATTGACCCAAACAATCCTAAATCATATTTTATTATGGGCTTTGTTTTTAAGGAAACAGGAGATACTGCCAAAGCAATTCAAAATTTTCAGATAGCTGTTGACAAAGACCAAAACTATTACGACGCATACATTCAATTAGGAATTCTCTTTGCTGCACAAAAAAATTCACTTGCCATAAATTATTACGACAATGCTTTAAATATTAACCCACAAAGCACTGAAGCATGGTACAACAAAGGAATGTTTTATCAGAATAATGAAATGTATAATGAAGCATTGGAGACATATAATTCAATTATTGAGATTGACCCTAATTTCAAATATGCTTATTTCAATCTTGGATTTATCAATCTTCAATATCTGAATGTTATTGATGTTGCCCGAAACTTTTTTACTCAAGCAATTGAATGCGACCCAAATTATGCTGAAGCATATTTCAACAGAGGGCTTTGTTTTGAAAGAGTCGGCGACATTATGAATGCAAAAAAAGATTATCAAAAAGCTCTTGATTTAAAAACAAATTATCAGAAAGCTATTGAAGGTCTTAACAGGGTTGATGAAGCCATGTAAAGATAATTTTATAAGATTCTAAATTATAAGAACAAACACTAAAGAACAATAATTTCATTAAACAATTTTTTTACTAACATTAAATTTACAAAAATGAAAAAAATATTATTATTATTTATAGCAGGAATATTTTTAATTTCTTGTGAACAAATTAAAAAAGAAGAAAAAGAAATAGAAAAAATTGAATGGGGTAAAATTGATACTTCCTCCCTACCCTCTCGCATGACACCTGAACTGCTCTGGAAACTCGGAAGAGTTAGCGATATTCAATTATCTCCTGATAAAAAAACTATCCTTTACGGAATAAGTTATTATGATTTAGAAAGTAATAAAAGCAATCGTAATCTCTATACTTTACCAGTTGAAGGTGGTGAAGCAACAAAAGTTACTGATATGGAAGGAAGTGAGTTTAACGGACTTTGGCGTCCAGATGGTGAAAAAATCGGTTTCCTTGCTGTTAGCGACAGCGGAACTGTTCAACTTTGGGAAATGAATACAGACGGTTCAGAACAAAAAATAATTTCAGATATTGAAGATGGTGTTAATGGTTTTTTATATTCTCCAGAAGGAAATAAAATATTGTTTATTAAAGACGTAAAACTTGATAAATCGCCCAATGATATTCATAACGACCTTCCTCTTGCAAATGCAAGAATTATAAATGACTTGATGTATCGCCACTGGAATCAATGGCATGACTATGCTTACAGCCATATTTTTGTTGCTTCTTACGATAATGGTAAAATTGGCGAGTTAAAAGATATTATGGAAAATGAAGTTTTTGATACTCCTATGAATCCATGGGGTGGAATGGAACAGATAAATTGGAACTCTGAAGGAAACAAAATTGCATATTGCTGCAAAAAACTAAGTGGAAAGGAATATTCACTCAGCACAAATTCCGAAATATATGTTTACGATTTGGAAAGCGGAAACACCGAAAACATCTCTGTCGAAGGTTTTGAAGGATATGACCATGACCCAGTTTTTTCTCCTGACGGAAAATCAATAGTTTGGAAAAGCATGGAAGAACCCGGATTTGAAGCTGACAAAGAAAGAATTATTCTTTATGACTTTGCAACTAAAGAACACAAAGACCTTACTAAAGATTTTGACCAAAGTTCTTCAAGTTTTCAATGGAGCGAAGATGGAAAAAATATTTATTTTATTTCTGGTCATCACGCAACATATCAAATTTATAACATAAATATAGAAACTCAGGAAATTAAACAATTCACAAAAGGTGATTTTAATTATCAATCCTATGCTTTAGCAGGCGAAGAAATTGTCGCTTCAAAAATGAGTATGTCGTTGCCAACAGAAATTTTCAAAATTGATATGGCAGGAAATGAAACACAGCTTTCGTTTACCAACAACAAAATTCTTGATAACATCACTTTAGCAAAAGTTGAAAAGCGCTGGATAAAAACCACTGATGGAAAAGATATGCTCACATGGATTATTTATCCACCGAATTTTGACCCAAACAAAAAATATCCTGCTTTACTTTATTGTCAGGGAGGTCCTCAGAGTGCAGTTAGTCAGTTTTTCTCATATCGTTGGAATTTTCAAATGATGGCATCAAACGATTATATTATAGTAGCTCCAAATCGTCGCGGTTTGCCAACTTTCGGACAAGAATGGAACGACCAGATTAGTGGCGACTACGGTGGTCAAAACATGAAAGATTATTTCAGTGCTATTGATGAAATGGCGAAAGAATCCTTTATCGATGAAAATCGATTAGGAGCTATTGGTGCAAGCTATGGCGGATATTCTGTCTTTTGGTTAGCAGGAAATCATGACAAACGCTTTAAAGCTTTTATTTCACATTGCGGAATTTATAACTTTGTCAGCATGTATGGCTCAACTGACGAATATTTCTTTGTTAATAAAGATTATGAAGGTCCATGCTGGGAAAAACCTACTCCAAAAAGTTACGAATTTTCACCCCACTTGTTCATAGATAAATGGGATACACCAATTATGATAATTACAGGAGAAAATGATTTGAGAATTCCTTATACTCAAAGTTTAGAAGCATTTAATTCAGCCCAATTGCGAGGAGTTCCTAGTCGATTATTAATCTATCCCGAAGAAACTCATTTTGTTCTTAAACCCCAAAATGCTGTATTATGGCAAAGAGAGTTTTATAAATGGTTGGATAAATATTTGAAAAATTAATTTTAGCTCAATAAAATTTACAATTTTAGATTGGTTTATTAAATAGCTGAAAGGTGATATTGTTGAATTGTTGAATTGTTAAATTGCTAAATTGTTAATAGGATATTTTAAAGCAGTTAACCCTTAAATAAATTCTAAAGAATTTTTATGAAAATATTAGAAAACAAATCTTTATTCAAAATATTTTTTTGGTGTTGGATTGTCTTTATCATTATCTTAACAGTAATCCCTTGGGCTTCTAACCCTAAAATTCTAACAAAATCAGGTTTAGAATTTCGTCTTGATTATGTCGGGCATTTTGGATTGTTTTTCATACTTTTCATCTTCTATTATTTCTGGAAATTATATTTAACAGCAGAAATCAATCTTAAGCATTTAACAATATTTATTGTCGGGAGTATATTTTTCGCATATTTAGATGAATATATGCAAGGTTTTTTACCATCCAGAAAATATAATATTATAGATTTTTATTATAATGCATCCGGAATTGTAATAGGATATATTTGTTATTTAATTTTGAACTTATTTAGAATTAAAAAATAAATTTCTGACTATATGATATTTTGTTGTGCTGGAAATGAAATAAAAACTATCAGGTTGTAATATGAATATGAGTTTTTCGAAAAACCACAAATATTTATTCAACATAAAAAAACCATAGAAAAAATAAGGTAATAAGGTTTTAGGTTGTGTTAACATTTTCTACTAAGGTTAATAGTTTAAAGATAAGTTTTTTATTAGCTAAAAAGACATTGTTGTATATTTTCTACATAATTCATAAACCTTATTTTTGTTAAAAAATAAACCTTAGTAGATAAACATGACTCCTACTTCACAAACCTTACGACACTAAGTTAGTCCGTCTGGATTAACCTTATTAAAACAAATTTCACTAAAAAGCAATATCTATACATTTATATCCACCATCTCATCAAAATAATATTTAGCCAAATTTAGAATTTACAATAGCAAAAAGTTTTCATACTTTTGTAATACCTATAATCAAATAATCAATAATGGAAAAACTAAAGGGAAAGCAGAACATACTATTATTAATAGCGTTTTTTGAGGGAGCTGCTGTGATGGCATGTGAATTATTTGGCGCAAAAATGATTGCCCCTTTCTTTGGAACAACAATCTACTCATGGGCAGGAGTTCTTGCTGTAACACTTGGCGGGCTTGCTACCGGTTATTATCTTGGAGGATGGCTCACAACAAAATATAAACCCATAAAACTTTTAAACATAATTCTTATTGCTTCAGGAATTTTTATGCTTATGATGCCGATTATTAGTAATGGCATTATGAATGCTTCAGTAAACATTAATATTTTAACAGGTTTAGTTTTATCATTATTAGTTTTTCTATTCCCTCCTATTCTGTTTTTTGGGATGGTTAGTCCAATTATTATTCACGAGCTTGTTCAATCGATTGATGCAACAGGAAAAACTGCTGGAAGAGTTTATGCAATTTCAACTGTTGGCGGAGTTTTAAACACTCTTTTTCTTGGCTTCTATATTATCCCTGAATTCGGAATCAAAATTCCTACATTGATTTATGGAGCAATTATGATTATTTTGCCGATTGTAACAATTCTACCTAAACGAAAACTTCCGACTACAATAATTTGTATTTTCATTTTTGCGATATTATTTCGTATCGAAACTGCTGAGTCAAAACAAAATCCCAGACAATTATTCAATATTTTATACTCTTCGGAAGGATTACTCGGACAAGTGAAAGTTATGGATTATAATTTGAATATGGATAGTTTTGGAGTTATGCCAATCAGAGGACTTTTGGTTAACAACACCTGGCAAACTATTATTAATTCTTCTGACAATACAGGAATGCTTGATTATGTCTATTTCATGCGTCCACTATTCAGTCGTTATTCTGAAAATAACAATGCTCTTTTGATTGGTTTGGGAGGCGGAACATTATGCTCAGAAATTCACAAGAAAAACATTGATGTTGATGTTGTTGAAATTGATAAAAGATTAAAAAATATTTCAATTAAATATTTCGGTCTTGACTCAAGAACTAAAATTTATATTGACGATGGAAGACATTATCTTCATACAACTGAAAATAAATATGATATTATAATTTTTGATGCTTTTCTTGGAGAAAATCCACCATGGCAGCTTTTAACACTTGAATCTTTTGAAAAAGTAAAAAAATTATTAAAACCCAATGGGGCATTATTTATAGAATTTTATGGCTATCTTGATGGTAAAACCGGAATTGTAGGAAGGTCAATATACCAAACACTTGTTGAAGCAGGATTTAAAACCGATATTATTACAACAAGCAATGAAGATGGAAATGAAAGAAATTTAATTTATGTTGCTTCCGTTAATGATTTTGATTTTAATAATCTTGATTATTCAGGCATTAAATACACAGACAAAACTATTAACGACCTTAACAATCACCTGATTGACAAAAGCAAAATTGATTTTTCTGATGCAATTATTTTAACAGATGATAAACCCGCACTCGAAAAAATGCTTATGAATCCTGCACTCGAGTGGCGTAAAAGTTTAAATAAAATATTTAGAAACAGATTACTCGAACAAAATCAAGCTATATTTTATTAGATTTAAATTTAAAATCTACTAACAAGACTATGCCAGATTTCAATCAAAGTTATTCTATTACAATTTTTTTACTAATTATATCTTGAGCACTTATTAATTTTAGTGTATAAACTCCTTTTGCTTTAGTGCTAAGATTAATTCTCTTTTTATAAACTCCTGAAAATTTATTTAGTGTTTCTTCGTAAATAACCTGACCAATTAAATTAAACAGTTTTAGTTTCAAATCTTCAGATTGTGAAATTTCCATTTCAATTACAAACTCACCAGAGTTAGGGTTGGGGTAAATATTAATATATAAATAAATATTTTTTTCATCTATTCCATTTGAGTTTGTATCAGATGCATAAAGAAATCCAATATTTGTAATGTAATTTCCACCTGTAACAGAAAAATCAACAAATGTTTCTCCAATTACTCCAAAATTATTATAAGAACTACCGGATGATGCTCCACCACCGGATGAAAGCACTTCTGTTTCTTGAATATAATTTTGCCCATAATTACTAAAATAACACAATAATGTCATTAAAGCAAATATATATTTAGTTACTATCATGATTGTAGTTGATTTTTTCTTTTAATAATTCTATTTCTTTCTGTAAATTTTCAATAATTTTCTGTTGATCATCTATCAATGTATATAAAGACTTTATACTTATTATACTAGCTGTTGTTAATCCGTAAAGATTTGCAGATTTACCATTCTCACCTCTCAATTCATCAGGTAAATCTTCAACAATTAAACCAAGTCTTTTAAGTGCAGAATCATTTTCCCATATATAATTGTAATTACATGGTTTCAACAACAATAATTGTTTAAGCCAATATATGTGCTCAGGTTCTTCAAAATACTTAATATTCTTTTTAATTAATTTAGTACTTGAGACATTAAAACCAGAAGCATACATTGGTCTCCAAGTTCCTGATAAATTGCGCGACTGAACACCAAATGTACTAGCTAACTGCATTAACCCTGAATTTGAACCAATTTGCATTGTTCCATTATTTTTCATATCTAAAATAAAGTTTTTACTCTGATTCGCTGACCTAATTCTTAAACCTCTATTACCATCAGTTGCAGGATATACTTCAATTGTACCGCCAGCAACATAAAGTTTCTCTGGCGGACTAGAAGTATTAATTCCAACATTTCCATTATTGTAATATATGTTGCTACTGCTCTGTGACCAGATGTTTCCACCTCCTGTGGGACCAGTAGATCCTTGTGGTCCTATAGAACCTTGTTGACCTTGTGGTCCTTGAGTTCCTTGTGATCCTTGAGTACCTGTAGGTCCAACAAGTCCTTGTGGTCCTTGATTACCAGTTGGTCCAACGGAACCTGTTGGTCCAGTAGGCCCAAAAGAAACATTACTTGGCACCCAACTACTTCCATTCCAACCTAAAACTTCATCTTGATTTGGAGTACCAGTCACAGGATTCCCTGCAATTTTCTCTGCATCAACAGATTTTTCAGATTTAAAAGCATAGGCAACAGAAAGAATTTCTGTTTGGGGAGATAATGTTGTGCTTTCAACACTAATTTGTAAACTAACACTTGAAGAATTGTTAAAAACACTTACAGGTATTGGAGTTGTTTCACCTAATGTTACAGAATATAATCCATCTGAAACTTGAACAGATGAATGTGTTTCACTCCACGAACCGATAGTGAATGTAATGCTTTTTGTTCCGTTAACGGGAACACTGTTTTCAAACAATTTACCTTGATAAGAAATTTTCTGTGGAATTTCTTGTGCAAATGTTCCTAAGAAAATTAACAGTCCAAGAATTGCAAAAATTAATCTTTTCATGATACCCGTCCAAAATAGTGTGTCTGTAACCAAAAAAGTTTCCAACAATTTAACAAGTTTAAAACAACAACAACATTAAACTTAAAAATTGTAGAAACTATGAATTTAACAAAAAAACAAACAGA
>Ga0307990_1001736_pt1 | contig 18105 bp, 20 predicted proteins | sample EllFjometagen129_FD_203168 | JGI IMG/M metagenome (GOLD analysis project Ga0307990, IMG submission 203168) | Marine microbial communities from Ellis Fjord, Antarctic Ocean - #129 | ecosystem: Environmental > Aquatic > Marine > Unclassified | place: Southern Ocean | collected 2014-10-08
CATAGGATCTTTGCTGTTGTCAAAAGAGGAACTCCTTATGTAAGTACTTATAATTATGCGGCTTAGGTGGATTTATTGAAAAAATAAGATAAATACCTTGTTTTTATCTTAGAATACGGGAAGGTACCTCGCAAAGTATGAAAACCCTCCAAGCGAAAGCTTGGAGGGTTTTCATACTTTGCGGTCTGGACGAGACTGCAATTCCTTACTGTATTTTATCTCTTTTAATTGATATGACTATGAAAGCCACTGTTAACAGATAAAATAGAAACAAATAGAAACAAATGTTGTTAAAAAGAAAAAACACCCTATGCGACACCCTATTGAAATATTTCGTATCTTTATAGTGGATCAAAACCAAATATCATGGCTTCAATTAATTTCGTTTTAAAGAATCCTAAAGCAGAAAAGGAAACTCCTATTATGATGGTAATCCGGTATGAACATAGTATTGTTCGCTTTTACAGTGGTTACAAGCGCCATCCATCAGAATTCCCCACGAATAAGTCTAAAATTCTGAATAACGGCACACCCCTGGCTTCAAATCTTAAGGAAATGAGTACTGAAGCAGAGAAAATAATAAGAATATTTCAGGATAAGAATAACAGATTACCAGGATCCACAGAGCTTAAGAGGGAGTTAGATATTAAATATGAACGAATGGTAAATGACATCCCCAGTACTTTTATAGAATATGTTGAGAGTTTTATAAAAAAGATGGAAACGAAAAGGAAAGCAACAAATAAATATAATAGCAGAAATGATCTTACAAAATCCTTTCTTCAAACCCTGAACTGGATAAAGATGTTTAGTAAAAAGAGAAACAGAAGAATCAATTTCGATTCAATAAATGATGACTTCTATGCCGATTTTGTGGGCTATTTGCGCAAACCGGAAAAGCCCGAAAATCTTAACGAGGAAGAAACTAGTTTGGGTTTGCGATTTAATCCTATGAGCGAGAATACAATTGGAAAACATATTAAGAACTTGAAGAGATTTTTATTTGCAGCTATTGATGACGAAGTAAATAAATATAACAAGTTTAAAAAATTCGAAGTGCATAACGAGGAAGCGGAAACCATATTTTTAAATGAAGCGGAAATACAAAAGATATTCGACCTGGATTTATCCGATAATAAGAAACTAGAAAGAGTGAGGGATTTATTTATAGTGGGGTGCTGGACTGGTTTGCGCTTTTCTGACTTTACCAATATTAAGAAGAAAAATTTCTATGAACATAACGGAGGCCAATTCCTAAAGATCAAAACCCAAAAGACCGGGAAAGAAGTGGTAATACCTGTTTTGCCTCATGTCCTTAAGATAATGAACCGTTATAAGGAAAACGAAAACAGTTTACCAGCGGCCATGTCAAACCCTGAACTTAATAAGCTTATTAAGACAATAGGAAAGGTCGCCGGCATTGATACGCCTATTGATATAGAAAAGGAAAACGGCATGAAATACGGCGTTAAAAAACCTAAATACGAGCTTATCACAGCGCATACCAGCCGCAGAAGTTTTGCTACAAATATGTATCGGAGGAAAATTCCTACTCTTACAATTATGGCAATTACAGGACACAAGAGCGAACGTGCATTCCTGAGATACATTCGTGTAACACCAGAACAACACGCGGAAATAATTCAATCCCATTTTCAAGACGAAAACTTGAGTATAGCGAGATAGAAAAGAAGAATAGTTTCTACATCTATAAGAGTTACTAAGAGTTACTTTAAAAGAGTTAATTAAAAAGAGATAACATTGAATTTTAATTCAATGATTCTACGATAAATAAATATTTTGAAATTCTTCCTTTTGAATACTGCTCGCTATTTTCATTGATTTTGTGCGAACACTTTGATAGATTTCTTTCAATTCTATTTCAGTTATTTTTGTACTTACATACCAGCATCTACCACCATTGATTTTCACCAATAAACCGCGATCTATTAAGTCGTTAATAGTTTCGTCTATTTGGTATCTGCCGGAAATTTTTTGATAATAGTCCATCTGTTCATCTTGTTTTATTAGTTCACTTAAAACTTTCCTGTTCTTAGCTCCCATCATTCGCATTGCAACAACCCCCTTTGTTATCGAAGCATACTTTCGGTTCCCTTCAGAACTCCGAAGGGCTGCATACATTCTAAATGACTGTTCAGATATTGATCCTAAATAGAATTCCCAAAAAACGCCAACACTTACATGACAGATGACAGGATTTGGATTTTCTGAAATATGAGTATCTAATTTTGTTTTTAGATTCCAGTAATTATCAATTATTGGTTCAATTTTCTTGGGCTTAATCTGAAATAATTTCAACGCCTTCTTTATAGAAGCATATTCAATGAAGTCTTTCATCATTTCTTGTTTTATTACCTCTGAGATGATCTCATCTAATTCGAGCGGACTAAATTCTCCCTCAATTGTGAATCCATCATAGTCAGGATCTATTATATATAAATCTGGTTTTTGATTCTCTAGTTCATTGATAAATTCTTCTATATTATAAGTTAGGTTTTCAGTCCTTCGATAAAAGTCATACAGTACTTCCTGGACTGCATTAGAGTGCGTTATCTTCATTGATTTCGCAAAGTTGCATATTGCATAATCAAATACCTTGTCTTTATCTAAATCCGCTAAATAAATTAGTGGGATCATTAGAAATCTCTTATCTTTGTTCATATCAAAAACTTTTAATTTAATTTACCGCCTTTGGTCGAGGCGGTTTTTTTATTTACAATACTCTGGAATATGCCCAGTAGAATGTGCGAACCATTCAAAGCCAGGTAGTCTAATTTGATTAACATACCAGACTGGTAAATGATAATGTAAAGAGTTTTGATGAGGTGTAACACACTCAAGGTTTTTAAGCTTATTGTCCGTCTTATTACCGTTGAGGTGATTTACTTCATATCCCTCAGGAATGGTGCCAATAAACGCGCTTAAAACAAGTCTGTGAACGTATGCCTGCTTACCTGGAAGCTGTACATTTAAATAACCATTCTTAAATAATCGAGGTGACAGAATGCGTTTAATATGGCGCACTCTCCCCTGATCGCTTACTTCATACTTCAGCGAACCAGGAACGAATTTCCATCGCTCCATATTACTTATGCTTAAACTTCTGGGAATCTATCTCAGTCAGTGACTCAAGGACCTCATTTTCTTTGTAAAGAATCCTAGATCCCAACTTGTATGAAGTTAATAATCCTTGTTGAGTGTAAGAATTAAGAGAGGGCAAAGAGATGTTTAACAAATCAGCTGTCTGCTTTCTTGATAGGGTGCTGGCGGGTTTATTTGTGTCCGCCTGAAAAACTTCTGTTAATGCTTGTTTTACTGACCTCGTTACTGAGGTTTCGACAAGATTTCGGATGTAGGTTGTGGAAATTGAATACATAACTATCACTATTTAAATTAATAAAAAACAAATACTATTTAAGGAAATTGCTTTCCTAGTATGTTTGTTTCATGATAGTTTGTTTTCCCATCAATGTATTTTAAGAGTACACTTTGTAGATGGTCTTACAAAGATAGAATGATTCTTAATAAGATGCAAACATATCTTATTAAAATAGGTAAAAACTTCATTTGCAGTCTAACATAGACCGCAAATATAGCACTGCAAAGCACGTAACAGCTGTATTTATAAATATAGGGTGTCGCATAGGGTGTTTTTCAACATAAAATAGGGTATTTCGTAAATTAGATTTGCTATTTAGAAACATTCTAAATAACTTTGTTCTATAATAACATTTAAAAAAGTATAATTATGGATAAATCTGAATTTGTACCCCGCTTCGTACTGGATTATAAAGACCTTGAAAGTAAGTTCTCAAAGGATGAAGATTCAGGATCTTTAAGCATAGGCCAACTTGAAATATGTATGAAAAATTGGATATATGAAATTTTAAGCGAGCTGGCACCTCTCAGCCCGGCACCCTCAAAACTATTTTACACGCGCAAAGAGGCATGTGAATTATTATCCGTGAGCAACGCAACCCTGCACAAGTTAATAAACACCGGTTTACCCAGTCACAAAATAGGTGGCAAAACAGTGTTATTCCGGGATGAAATAATTGCACAAATCAAAAAAAATAAAATAAAATGAAAATCGAAATACAGTTATACGAAGGTGAAAAAAAAGACGTGAAGTGTGCCCTTTCAGGCCAATATTTTGAGGTAAGCCCAGGCGTACAATATCTTTATGATAATAAACCAGTAAGCCCATCTGTGGCAATCTCTAAAGGATTTAGCGTGCCTGATAATCTCCCTGTACCCAAAGGCGTAACAACACAACATGAACTATCTCACTTTTTAACCAAGACCCTAAAGATAAGCAACAGCGATCCTGTTTACAATAAACTTTATGGTGATTGGTCAATACTATTACCGTACAAATAACATTAAAAAATAAATATTATGGCATACAGAGGAAATATGGACCCGACAATGACAATTCTCTCAGAGAGGGAACTCGACCTTTGGTGGATTCGTTTGGACAGAAAAATGAAAGATGATTCTTTATTAGGTGTAAAAATCGTGAGCAACACTCAGTGCTTCACTCAGCGCGAGTATTCAGCAATGATCAAAATGAATGAAAAGGCGGGCATGACCTGGTATCGTAGCGCGGGTTTCATCGACATGGTCGTCATGCACGACCCAAGTCTTAATATCGACCCCGAAAAACTTAAAATCTAATAGCGTGGATGAAAGTACATCGCGTACACGTGTACATGTAAATTCTGTTTGTCAGAATTCTGACAAACAGAATAACACTATTTAGGGTATTCACATCATAGAGAAGTTGCTAAACATTGATCCGGAAAAACTTAAAATTTAATAGAATGAAAAAAGAAATATACAAAGACGAAACATTTGAGCTTGCCACAACCGAACTGCTAAACAGGTCTAAGCAAAAATTTCAGCTTTTAGTTGATGAATATATGAAGCTAAAGGGAAATGTAAACAGCTCGCTTGCTATGTATGCGCTCGCTTGGAAAACCGATATTATGCAGTATGAAGTTATTGAGGCAAAGAAACATGAAGCCGACTCACTACCGGAACCCGAAAAACAGGAATTCCTTGATAGGATTGAAAAACCCAACTTCAATCAATTAGACCGGATGGCCTCAGATATAAGACAAGACGCCAACGGTGCCGAATCATTGATGTTATTCACCATGAATGGCAAAAAGGTAGTCACTACCAGGAAGGCAAAGGAAATGATTAAAAGTCACTCAGTGTATGCCACTAATCCAGAGCAGGAGAAATTCTCAGAAGATATATCTAAAGTAGCTGAATTGTTAAACTCTTTAAACGACAGGGCCGGAAATAAATTACTTGGTAACTTTAACGAAACAGCGCAACAATACGGTAATATCTTTGACTCAGGGGGAAGGGGCACCGGTCGTGTAAATGTATCACCTGAGAAGCTCAGGGAATTACTTAATTATATTTATTAGTTATGAACCGTAAAGAAATTATAAGCCAGCTGACAGCTGTTCAGAACGGCGAGCCGGCACCCTTCAATTCCATGTATTTCGAAATCCGGGATGATGCTATCTTCGTTTTCATAGATAATGAACGCCAGGAAATAACAGAACGTAGATTCCTTGAAGCGTATCGTATGAAATCGGACGTTCTTTTGTTTGCTCAGTCATCCAGGAAGCGAGTAAAGAAATTGGTAAAGGATATAGGCAAAAGCTTTGTAGGATCTCAGAAAACCATTGACGGGATATTGACCTTATATAGGAAGCTTGATGAATCTAACAATGATTTAAGCACTCTAACAGATGACGAACTTGACGAATTAGAATCTTTTGTAAAGGAGGTGGAGGGATGAGTCCAGGAATAGGAATGAACCATAGGAGCAATGTTATATTGCATAATCAACGGAGAATAGCAAAAGAGGCAGAAGAAAAACAGGCAGAGGCAAAGAAGTCAACACCTGTTAATAACACAAATAATACAGGAAAGTTATGGCCAAATTTAAACCAGGTACTAGCGGGAATGAGAAGGGGAGGCCGAAAGGTGCAACCAACAAAACAACCCAACATCTTCGTGAGAATATTTCAAACTTTTTGGAGGATAATTTTGAGGATGTTCAAACGACGTTCGACCAAGCCGGGAACCGGGAAAAGTTAAACTTCTATAAGGATCTTCTGGCCTTTGCACTTCCCAAGCTTCAAAGCATCGAATCAGTCGGCCAGTTTGAAACTCTCACAGACGAACAACTTCAGATTATTATTGATGAATTGAATCAGAGTTATATAAACAACATATTGAAAAATTAGTATTTTAAATCGGTCTCTTTTTTAGCATGGGGGCTCTCAGAATGTATTGATGCTTCGTTCCTGGGGGCTCCCTTTTAAGATTTCTCTTTTAGCATGGAACGCTCCCGGGGTTTTGTTCGTTCACTTCGGTCTCTCCCTGGGGGCTTCTTTAAGATTTTGCTTTTTGCATAGAAGCCCTGGTTTATTAATGGTGGTTCATTATTACTCCGGGGCTTCTTTTAAAACAACCTTTTGTCAACTGTTGACAAAAAGTTAAAAACTCAGTTATGGAAATAGAAATATGGCGCAAAATAGAATCAACTAAATACCTGGTAAGCAATGCCGGAAGGGTTCGTTCTGCTAATTGCATATTAACACCCAGACCGACACAACAAAACTATATGCGAGTACAGATACACGGAGTAGATAACTACGTTCACAGATTAGTGTTTCAAACATTCGTGCAGGCCATACCCGATAAGCTTCAGATAAATCATTTAAACAGCGACCCCACCGACAATAGGTTGTGCAATTTAGAACTGACAACACCAAGCCAGAATAAACAACACGCCTTACATCAACAATGGTACTTTACACAAACACGACTGCCCGGCTTCAATTGGTACTTATCAAGTACAGGACATCTACCTATTTACTGTGGGTTTGTCGAACCCTGCGCAGATATCTGCGTAGGGTCTTAAAGGTTCGTCAATTAATTGACGAACCTTAACTTAGATTATTGACTTACCAGGGGCACCCGAAATTGAATAACCTTACTTAAGTAATACAATCCTATTACTTCGATACAAAGTTGATTAAACAACGCTGTTAAAACACCCTCAGCGACACCCAAAACGCAAAAAACCCTGTAAGTGTTTAATTTACAGGGTTTTCTAATCTACTTTGCGGTCTGGACGAGACTCGAACTCGCGACCTCCGGCGTGACAGGCCGGCATTCTAACCAAACTGAACTACCAGACCAAAGTATTATATATCGACTATGGGTATCAATGCTTATAAAGAACGTGCATTACTCAAATGCGTGGCAAAAATAGGTGAAATTTTGATATCACCAAAGAAAAAACGAAAAAAAGTGTGATGCAAAATATTACCTTTAGTAGCTATAGTGAACTTATGAAATTGAAGTATATAAATATTCCCTTACTCTTTCTCCTGGTGATTGCAAATACTGCAACATTGGCGCAGGATTGGTTCCCGGAGGAGAGTTTCCTCTACGACCAGGCAAGTGTGGCCAGGATCGATATTTCAATTGATCCAAATTCGCTGGATATTATTCTTGACCCCGATAGTTCAAACAGCAATGTTGAGTACCAGGCGGTTTTTACTTTTGAAAGGGGGGGCACGTCATCTACAATTGATTCCGTTGGGTTCAGGTTGAGGGGAAATACTTCTCGTGTTTCTGCTAAAAAGTCCTTTAAAGTTTCACTGAATACATTTGTTCCCGGACAGAAATACTATGGCGTGGAGAAAATCAATATAAATGGTGAGCACAACGATCCATCGATTTCCCGTGCACATATTTGCTGGGAACTTTTCAGACGGGCAGGCGTTCCGGCTCCCAGGTCAGGACATACAGAATTGTATATCAATGGAGAGTATAAGGGCTTGTATATCAATGTAGAACATATTGATGAGGAGTTTGTGAAATTGCGGTTTGGCAACGATGGGGGAAACCTGTATAAGTGCCTCTGGCCCGCCGACCTGGCCTATGTAGGAGAAAACCCTGATGTGTATAAATTTGAGTCTTACGATCGTCCACCTTATGAGCTGAAGACGAATTTGCTAACAAACGATTATTCTGATCTTGCTGATTTCATAAAGATTTTACATGAAAAAGATCCGGATGATTTTCCCCAATACCTGGAACCAGTATTCAATGTAAATACTTACCTGAAGAATCTTGCAGTTGAAGTACTCACCGGTCATTGGGATGCCTACTCTTACAATAAAAACAACTATTATCTCTACCATAATGTATCAACGGGAAAATTTGAATTCATTCCTTATGATCCTGACAATACACTGGGGATATCATGGCCAGATAGAGACTGGACCCAGCGTGACGTGTATAACTGGAGTAAAGGAGGTGAAGACAGGCCCTTAACGAAGAAGATTCTTCAAAATGATATATACAGAGACAGGTATTCATTTTTTATGAAACGTTTTCTTGACGAGGAGTTTAACGCTACCCGGATGAATCCTTTTGTTGATAATGTTAAGTCCCGCATTCAATCTTTCGCTGAAAATGATGTGTACCGGACCTATGATTATAGTTTCAGCTATGCCGATTTTCTTAATTCATTCGATCAATCTCTTGGCAGCTTTGTAAAAGAAGGGATCAAACCGTATATCTCAAAGCGCAACGCAAGTGCGTGGAGCCAACTGGATGTCAATGAAATTGCGCCGGCTGTGACTATGGCAAGCATCAACAGGCCTGATGTGAGTGAAAATCTGAAAATCTCGGCTTTGGTAGAAGATGAGCTAACTGTTTCGGATGTTACAGCATATTTCTCAGAAAATGGAGGGGATTTCAGTGCTGTACCGATGATAAATACTTCCGGTGATCTGTTTTTTGTTTCTTACCCGGGAATTAATTCCACTGGATATGTGTCTTTTTATATTGAGGCGACAGATCAGCAAATAAACACAACAAGGGAACCTCCATTTGGTGCCTACATAATTAATTATGGACCAGTATCCGTTCCACAAACGAGATATTCTCATCAGATTGATATAAGTGTTTATCCGAATCCTGCGCATTCTTGGGTAAGTATTGATGCAAAGTCAAGTGCAGATAGCTATACTTTTGGCTTGTATAACATATCTGGGCAGAAAGTACTAAGTGGTACCTCCTTCAACTCAAAATTCACCATAGACTTAAATGATGGACTGATGGAAGGAATTTACTTTCTTGAGCTAGGATACATAGAAAACGGGGCAATTCGCTACCAGGCCCATAAAAAAGTACTTATCCGGAGATAGCCGGGTTACGAACTACTAATTGCCAAAGCTGCTGCACCCAGCACTCCTGAATCCTTCAATTCTGCCGGATAAATCTTTACATGCTCTGCTATTACCGGGATCGAAAACTCATCCAGCATCTTATCTAATGCGGGTTTAAAATACTTAAATGCACTGCTTATGGAACCTCCAATGATCACTGCCTGGGGTGCAATGAAAAACATCACGTGAGTGATAAGTTTTCCAAGATGATGACCAAAAGTGTCAAAGGCCTTTAAAGCATCTGTGTCTCCACTTTCAGCAAGGTCATATAATTCCTCACCTGTTTTCTGATAGTTATTTACAAAGAACCGGCTGCCACAATACTCCTCAAAAGTGCTGTCGAGATAAGGTATGCACCCGAACTCACCTGCCGCACCCAGGTTGCCTGAGTAGACTTTGCTGTTAATTACAACTCCACCTCCCAGTCCTGTTCCCAGTGTTATACCTACGATGTTCTTATACCCAACACCGGCTCCAAAAAAAGCTTCACTCAGGGCAAAGCAGTTGGCATCGTTGTTTACATAAACAGGAACACCGAATTTTTTTTCTACTTCAGACTTCAGCTCAAGCCCTGTAAATGATTTAATGTTATTGATGCTAATAATTATGCCTTGATCAACATCCAGAATCCCGGGAACACCAATACCAATGGCCTTTACATTATCGGTCCACACTTCTTTTATGGTAGCGAAGAGCGATTCCATGATTTCTTGTAAAGGGCGCTCGGCGCCGGTATCATTTTTAGCATGCTTCTGTGTCTCGTGATTTTTCATGTTGATGGCAGTAATCTTTGTTCCGCCTATGTCAACACCTATAAATGATTCCATATTTAATGAGTTAATGAGTCACTGAGTCAATGAATCAATGAGCCAATAGTTATTTTCCAATTCTGATTCGATGTCCGTGTAGTGCAAAATACATAATAAACACATAGCAAGGAAGCATCACCCAATACCCGGTTTGGTAGTTGGCAACAGTAGCAACTTCTGCAATCCCCCTGGAAGCATCAACAATATATCCGAATATCAAGGGGATCACGCCTCCACCTACGATACCCATAACCAATAAGGATGCACCAACTTTAGTAAATTTGCCCAGGTCTTTGATGGCCAGGGGCCAGATGGCGGGCCACATCATGGAGTTAGAGAAAGAGGCGAACATTAAGGCATAAAAAGAATATTTTGCTGGTAAATAAACCAGTAAAAAGGTTGAAATGATACCAAGTATGGAGAATGCAATCAACGCACGGGTTTGCGAAACATATTTTGGGATGGCTATAACACCAAAGAGATAACCAACCACCAGTCCAATGGTAACAAGCACTGAATATTTCTGAGGATTGCTAATGCTATCACCAAAAGTCGCTTTAGCAAAATCTATTATTGATACCATAGGGAGGGTCTCAATACCAACATATAGAAACAATGCAAGTACTCCTAACATCAGGTGTGGAAACTGAAATATACTGGTTTTATTGGAAGCATATGAAGAAGCAGTCGTAGCATCATCCTCATCTTCTCCTTCAGCTGAAACTTCCGGCAGGGGTGCGAAATAGGCAAATACCCCCAGCGCAACAAGTATGCCAGTTACAATGTAGAATGGCAGGATAACATCATCCAGTTTAACATCTTGCAGATTGATAAATAATCCTAAAAATAAAGGTGCTATCCACCAGGCCATCTTATTCATAATTCCCATCAAACTCATGCGCATGGCTGCACTGTTGTTCGGACCGATAATTGTTACATACGGATTAACCGCTGCCTGGAGCAGTGTATTACCAATGCCACCTACAAACAAAGCAACCAGGAACAATGGAAAGCTAACTGCATTGGACGAGGGAACAAATAAAAACATCCCCAGTCCCATGATCATAAAGGCAATGACCATGGACATCTTGTAGCCCAGCTTTTTTATTACCCATCCTGCAGGTCGGCCAAAAATCACAAAGGCCGAAAATATGGCTGCTGTAACCAGGTACGATTGTACCGTGGTAAGATTGAACGCAGATTTAAGCGCCGGGGTCAGAAATCCACTGATTCCAACACCAAAACCAATAACAAAAAACATAACGCCAACAATAATCAAAGGAACGACCAGTGTTTTTGATGGCATAGATTGAGAGGAATTACTCATGATAATTTTAGTAGCATTTAATTATTTGTGGTTCGTTAAATATAGTTAGTTAGTTTGAAATAATGCTGTTCTACCACTGAGGATGTGAATTCATCCATCTGTTAAGCGTATTTTATAATTGCTTAGTTAGAACAAGTAAAAATATGAATTATAAACGTATTTTTGCCACATGATCAGAAAAGTACTATTTACTATCGCTGCACTGGGCATTTTAACAGTTGGAATGAAGCAGTGTAGCTCCAATAAAAATATGGAAGTGAAACAGAATGAAAAAGTAGTTATTTACCAAATGTTACCGCGTCTTTTTGGGAATACACACGCTACAAATAAGAAGTGGGGAACCATAGAAGAGAATGGAGTAGGCAAATTCAATGATATTGATGATGTGGCCCTGGAAGCTATAAAAGACCTTGGCGTAACACATATCTGGTATACCGGCGTGTTGCACCACTGTGTCATCAGGGATTATACAAAATATGGCATTTCCAATGACGATCCGGATGTGGTGAAAGGCCGGGCTGGTTCACCCTATGCTGTGAAAGATTATTACAATGTGAATCCTGACCTTGCAGAAGATCCGGCTCATCGAATGGAAGAATTTGAGGCACTGATTGAAAGAACCCACAAACATGGACTTAAGGTAATAATCGATATCGTGCCTAACCATATTGCCCGGAATTACCAATCTCTTACCAATCCGGAAGGGGTGGAAGACTTTGGGGCAAGCGATGATAAAAAAGTAGGATATAAAAAGGACAATAATTTCTATTATATCCCAAGACGAAAATTTGTTGTTCCGATATGGGAGAAGGGATATGAACCTCTTGGAGGAGAAAAGCATCCTTTGGCCGATGGACTCTTTGATGAGTATCCTGCCAAGTGGACCGGCAACGGGGCCAGGATCCCTAATCCAAGTATTCACGATTGGTATGAAACAGTAAAAGTGAATTATGGAGTTGCGCCCAATGGAAGAAAGGACTTTGATGAACTTCCTGAAGGATTTGAGAATGAAAATTATGAAGCTCACTATAATTTTTGGATGGACAAGGATGTTCCTGACTCCTGGGAAAAATTTAGATCCATCGCATTGTATTGGACTGAAAAAGGAGTTGATGGATTCAGGTATGATATGGCAGAGATGGTTCCTGTTGAATTCTGGAGTTATATGAATGCGGCCATCAAAATGAAAAATCCTGGTGCTTTTCTACTGGCTGAGATATATACTCCATCTATCTACCGTGACTATATTTACAAAGGTAAAATGGATTACCTCTACGATAAGGTTGATCTATATGATACCTTAAAGCATATAATGCAAGGACATGGAAGCACCGATAATCTGCCTGGCCTTCTTGAACGACAAAAGGATATAGAACATCATTTACTGCACTTTCTTGAGAATCATGATGAGTATCGATTGGCCAGCAAGGAGTTTGCCAATGACGCCTTAAAAGGCAAACCCGCAATGGTAATTTCTGCAGCGGTTTCCAGTGCGCCAATGATGGTGTATTTTGGACAGGAAGTGGGAGAGAAGGGTGCCGGAGATTCTGGTTATGGTAATCCCTGGAGGACAACAATATTTGATTACTGGGGAGTACCTTCCCTCCAGCGCTGGATGAATGAAGGGGCTTTTGATGGTGGGCAGCTCAGCAGCAAGGAGAGTGAATTGAGAGAATTTTACAAGACACTTCTCAATTTTAAGATATCCAGCGAAGCGCTCTCAGGAGCATATGCAGAGATCCATTCCTTTAACCGGGAACATACCGAAAATTATAACCATTGGCTTTATTCCTTCCTGAGGTGGAAGGACAAAGACAGGGTACTGGTTATTGCAAACTTCGATTCAGAAAAGGGTTACCAATTCGATTTGCAGATTCCTACCGATCTGTTTGAGCCATTGAGGATTAAAATGGGAAGATATCGCTTGAAAGATCAGCTGGGTAGCGAGAAACAGTTCGAAATGCAAGTAACAGACAGCACTGCAGTGGTAACTATTGAAATTGAACCCCTGGAATCATTTATTCTTTCTTTTTAAAAAACGAAAAATTTACATTTCCGTAATTCTTGTGCTGAAAGAAATTCGGATGATGATTGAAGGTGAGCTGAGATGGATGTTCCAGTATAAACCAACCATTATCCAGTAGGATGTTTGTTTCGAATACCAGGTCCGGAAGTTTACTCAATTCCTTATTATCGTAAGGCGGATCAGCAAAAATGAGGTCGTACGATTCAAAGGGTTTTTTAAGGAATTTGAATACATCTGTATTGATGGTGTGCACCTGTTCGAGCTGCATATCTTCAACGTTTTTCCTTATAAATCTGAAGTGTAAGGAGTTATTTTCCACGCACACAACACGCTTTGTTCCGCGGGAGGCAAACTCGTAGGTCACACTTCCTGTCCCTGCAAAAAGGTCCAGCACATCTATCTCATCGAATTCAAAATTGTTATATAAAATATTGAACAATCCCTCCTTGGAAAAGTCCGTTGTGGGCCTTGCCTTGAAATTTGATGGAGGATGAATTTGTCTCCCCCTGTATGAACCGCTGATTATTCGCACTTGCTTGCTTCAGATAGAATTATATTCACAGGAATAGTATCTTTCTCAATATCCCGGATAAAATAGGGCATGGGTTTTACATTCTTAATGTATTTACCCAGTAAGAGAATGGCTTCGTGGTCCTGCTTATATAGTCCTGAAATATAGACAGGTATTTTTTTCCTATCCAGTTCAAGCTGTTTTATGGAATTGAGTGTGTGATAGACCACCTCATCCGGTTTTTTCAATTTGTAACGATTGGAAAGTACAAGTTCATCGTTCTTTATGACCAGGATCTCAAGTGAGGTAGCTTGTGTCTCAATCATTACAAAACCCCTTTGATGTTCGGATGCGTCAATCTGATCAGCCGCTGACAACATCGATTCCACAGGGTGCATGATCTTGCTTCCTGATTTAAATTTCTTTGCCAGGTCTATGATCTGAACAGGAACTGCGAATACAGAGACAAATGGTCTGCTCTTGATTTTCCGGTGTTTTACTATCTCATTGGGACCAACAGAATTTGCAGAGTTGAGATAGCTTGTTTGTAAATCTTTTGAGAAGAATTTTTCCGGAATCAGCGTTTCTGAAGGTGTGTCACATAGAATACTTGTCTCCCCGCGAAATTCATTCAAGAGTGTGTGTTTTTCCAGCCATGCTTCGCACTGCTGGATATGACCTGCAAGGGAAAGGTATGGATCATTGGAGAAGTCATTCAGAATGACGGGTTTGAAATTGGCATCCTCTAATAGCAAAGAAAATCCATCCGTCCGAAAACGAATGGATAAATGTCCAGACTTCAATACTTCTTCTGAAATAGTATTCGATATGATACTATGTACCTGCATTTGGGAAACGATTATTCCCAATTACCTGACAAAGAACCTTCATCGAGAGAGCCAAACTTAATTCCGGCGTAACCTGTGATAGTTACCTTAGTGTCTTTGTAATTAACAATTAGCTGCTCATTTAATCCTTCCAGGAAGTGATCATAATCTGCCTTTACTTCCACAACCTGGATCAGCAGGTTAGATGATGTAAGTAGTTGGTCCGCATCAATTTCAAATTCAATGCTATCTGTGAATGGAATAAAACTTAAGGATTCAAGCTTGAAGTCGTCTCCATAAAGGGAGTCCATTACGTTTACCTTGGATGTTTCACGTACGATGACACCTTCCTTTATTGCTTTTGCTTTTGCTTCCTCCAGGCCAAGCTCATCCAGCCAATCTTCAGGAATAGTTCCTATCGCCTTGGTTACCGTAAATGAATCATTCTCTAGAAACATCTTGAGTGTATCGAAATCACCCATGTATTTTTTATATACATCCTTATAAGCTTTTTCAGCTTCCCTGATGTCTTTCAATTTGGTTTCAACCGCAGTCTCTCTTTCTTCGACAAGACGTTGGAAGCGGATAGGTCGCATGATACTCTCAACAACTAAGTATCCTAAAACTATTATGGATATTAGCAAGAAAACTTGGATTATTCTCTTCATGGGGAATGTTTATTTATGTTTGCGCACAAATTTAACAAAAAAAATAAATTTTAAATTTTAATTTAGCCATTAATTGAGTCCCATGCTAAAAATATATATTTCTTCTAAATTGCTTGATAATCTGGAGTTTCATCCTACCGATAGTCAAAGCGCACTTATAAACCTCTTAGCTGACTTCCTTGTATCAGGTGATACGAAGGAGATAATGGTCATTAAGGGCTATGCAGGGACAGGGAAAACTACGCTGGTAAACTCACTTGTGAAGACGCTGGCAGAGATGAAACAGAGATCTGTTTTACTTGCTCCAACCGGGCGGGCAGCAAAAGTGCTTTTTTCTTATACCGGATTCACCGCCTGGACCATTCACAAGAAAATCTACAAACAAAAATCCGGAAGCGATGGATTGGGTACTTTTGTGCTTGATAATAACATGCATAAAGACACCTATTTTATTGTTGATGAGGCATCTATGATAGGAACAGCAACAGGTGATTCACTCTTTGGGAGTGGTGATTTGCTAGGCGACTTGCTCAGGTATGTCGACAATGACAAGAACTGTAAATTAGTGTTGATAGGTGATACAGCTCAGCTTCCCCCGGTGGGACTGGATGTGAGTCCTGCTTTAGACAGTGGCGTGCTGGAATCAAATGGATGGAGAGTAAAAGAATTCACCCTGACAGATATCGTTCGCCAGGCAAAGGATTCCGGGGTACTCATGAATGCTACGCTGCTAAGAGATCATATTACCAGGTCTGACATTAAGATACCTATCCTGAATACCGAGCCATTTCCTGATATCGAGCGGCTAGGCGGTGCAGAGTTGCTGGAAGTATTGGGTGACAGTTATGACAGGGCAGGGGAGGATGATACCATTGTTGTAACCAGGTCCAACAAAAGAGCAAATCGTTTCAACGCCGGCATCCGCAGCCAGATATTATGGAGGGAGGAGCAGATCAGCAAGGGAGACCTCTTGATGGTAGTGAAGAATAATTATTATTGGAAAGATGAGGACAAGAAGATTGATTTCATAGCCAATGGCGATATTGCTAAAATAGAGCGTGTAATTGGCTTTGAAGAGATTTACGGTTTACATTTTGCCGATGTCACACTATCATTTTTGGATTATGGCGGTCTGGAGTTTGACGCCAAGGTGATGCTGGATGTGCTGGAGGTGGAAGGACCCTCGCTACCCAATGAACAGCAACGGGAGTTTTACCATACCATCATGGAAGATTACCCGGAGTTGACCAATAAGAAGAAACGGGCCGAAAAGATATCCACCGATCCCTATTTCAATGCCCTGCAGGTAAAATTTGCTTACGCAGTCACCTGTCACAAGGCCCAGGGCGGACAATGGAAAAATGTCTTTCTCGACCAGGGCTACTTTGTGGAGGATATGATGTCAATGGATTACCTGAGGTGGCTGTACACTGCCTTTACCCGCGCAGTGGAAAAATTATACCTCGTAAACTTCTCAGACAAGTTTTTTAAAGGAGAGGATTAAAAGCAAGTTTAGCTCGTTGCTACCTCCCCTTGTATCGTCCTAAAAAAAGTTTACAGGTTTATACTTCTAAGTTAATTGGTTTTTTGTAATAATTCTTCCATCTTCTTTTAAGTTCTCCAGAGCTTAAATGTGCCTGTTCTGGAGTTAACATATTGATGCTTAAATGTGGTCTTTCATTGTTATACTTTTGAATCGATTTCTCTAGTTGTATTAGTGTTAACCTTTGATATTGATTTAGGTATTCATCTTTGAGTATTCCATTTACTCTTTCGGCGACAGGGTTCTCTAGTGGGTCACCATTCTCAGTCATGCTAATCTTGATATTATGCTTTTCAAGAAGCTTTATATAATCCTTACTACAGTATTGTATCCCCCTATCTGAGTGATGTGTTAGTCCTGTTATAGGTTTACTACTATTTCTGATGGCGTCCTGTAATGAGTTTACAGCGTGACTACTATCAAGAGTTTTTGCTAAGCGATATCCAAGGATCTTCTTGGAATACATATCTGTAATCAGGAACAAGTACAAGAACTCCTCTCCTGATCTGATATACGTAATGTCGCTTACCCAGATTTGATCTGGTCCATCAGGTGCTATGCCTCTAATTAGATTGGGATATTTCTTAAACACATGATTTGAGTTTGTTGTAATATATCTTCTTTTTCGTTTTGTTACTTGTAAATTATTCGCTGCTACCAGGTCGAACAGGGCATCTCTACCCATCTTAATATTAGCATGTAACAAGTCGGGCTTTAGTCAATGATATACTTTTCTTGTTCCCATTTTTGGATGTTCTTTTTTAATATTAAGCACCATTTGTTGGACGATATGGTCCTGAATAAGTGTCTTTTCAGTTGCTTTGAAATGTTTGTAAATTGCTTGCCTGGTAATACCAAACAGTCTGCATATCCTCTCCAGACTTACATTAGGATATACCTCTTTTATTTCTTGGACTGTTTGGTGTCTGGCTTTTTTCTAATAGAAACTTTGAGTTGCTCCTCTGCAATATCTATCATCTTAGAATATCCAAAGGAACGGATTTGCTCATCCTCAAGCTTCCGCTCTAACTCCTTGATACGTTTGACAAGCTCTTTCTTATCAGTTTTATTATAATCCATAATACGTTGTAAATGTGG
>Ga0307990_1001737_pt1 | contig 18094 bp, 17 predicted proteins | sample EllFjometagen129_FD_203168 | JGI IMG/M metagenome (GOLD analysis project Ga0307990, IMG submission 203168) | Marine microbial communities from Ellis Fjord, Antarctic Ocean - #129 | ecosystem: Environmental > Aquatic > Marine > Unclassified | place: Southern Ocean | collected 2014-10-08
AAGAAAAAAGTAGAGAACAAAAAGCAACAAAGCCCCTCCTCCCAGGAAGAGTAATTGTTTAAACCGTAGGGGACCAACAATCTTTGGTTCTCTCTCAATAAATTTTGGGACTAGGTATTGCATTAATTCAGGGGTTCTTGATACTTATCAACAACGGAAGGAGTTTTTTCTGAGGAAAGAGGCGCAAAAATAAAAGCATTAATTTCCTTTTTGAAACTTTCAGCTAGGGCAGGTTCGATGGTCAGCTCTTTTTGAAGGACAAGAGGCAAATCAGAAAGAGAAAAAAGATTTAATAATAAATTTCCAACTATCTCTGGTAACTTTTGTTCCTGGATAGAGTCTAGTTTGTAGCGAGAAGAAAGATCGCGAATAATCTTAGCTGTTTCTTCAGAGAAAATAGCTTTCTGTTGACCCAGAGGGATATTTTTGTAAAGCTGCCAAAATTCATCTTCGCTTATTTCTCGCATAACAATTTCTTTTAATTACCTCATTTTACTATTTTTTAACAGAGACTACAAGAAGCCAGAATAAAGAGGTTGCTTCCTTGACAAATTCTTTAACTGTATTATTATTTAAATACGTTCTCTAAAACTAAAAACAAAAAAGAGGAGGAAGCATGAAATCCAAAAGGTTAAGATCTCCAGGATGGTTGATTTTGTGGTTAGTCCCAACAGTTCTTTCGTGTTGGTTCTGGCTTTGGTGGGTCGGGGTTATTTATGCCCTGGTGATGATTTTCCCAGTTATTTTTTGGGGTCTTGCCGAGGACAACATTTGCTTCACCTTCATCTCCGAAGGAACAGCGAAGATTGTTACTCGTAGTGGAGCATTTCGCAAGGTTTTACTGCAATGGGAGGGCCGCGAATTAGACGGAAACGGCTATGTTGGGTTGATCGAAAAACCGGAGGAAGGCGCTTTATTGCAGAAGAAAAAATCTTTCAGTCAATGGCTTGAGCGACTGTTTGGAGGTCTTCGCTTTTACGGTCTTTGGCCGTTGGCAGACATGCTCGTTTATGAGATGCAATGGTGGGGAGTAGACGGCAAAGGAGAGATAGATTTTCACGAGAAGGAACTTCTAGATTTTGTCTTAGTTCGCCCCGACTTGTATTGGGGAGAAGTGACAGAAGCAGAAGACAAGAATTTACTCCCTCTGAGGGTGGAGTTTGTTATCACTCTTCAGATTGTATGTCCTCGCAAGGCACTTCTTGATATCCAAAACTATCTTGAGGCGGTGATAGAAAGACTGAAGCCGGCAATCAGGGATAAGGTTACGAGCTCTTCTTACCAAGAGTTAATAGTGGATCCCACGGATGTTGCAAAGGCTATCTACGATGGAATTTCTGATCTTCGCGACGAGTTTATTCGGGATTATGGTGTTAAGTTAATCTCTTTTGACATCAAGAATATTGATCCTCCGAAAGGTTACATAGAGCAAACAATGGTTGCTTATCTGGCCGAACAAGAGGCGAAGAAGATAGAAAGGCTTGCCGAGGCGAGGGCTCTAGAAATTAACCTCATCAACAAGGCCGTTCAGGATTATGGAGATCTCGGTCTGGCCATCAGAACTCTCGAAGCTCTTGAGAAGTCTCCTTTGGCCGCCAGCATGATCGTCCAAAAAGTTCCTGGACTAGAGGCGGCCCTTAAATCCCTTGGAGGATCTAAGGGAGAAGTTTCTGAGAAGGAGCTAGGGACCCTTCTTAAAGAGCTAAAGATCGCTCTCCAAGAAATACAGGAGGGCAAAAAGGAGGAGTAGAAAACAACGAAGGGAGGAACAAGTACATTTTGTTCCTCCCGGATTTTTTATTTATAGGGGATATTTAAGCTTATAATCTATTTCTTCCCCTCGTTCCGGATCTTATTTTCTTCCTTTGCCGATTCAACTGCTTTTTTAGTTTTGCTTGCCCGCGAACTTTTTCTCTTTTTTGTTTTGCAAGAGAAGGACCAGATTGAATAAAACCACCTTTTTCGCGAGCTCGATCTTGCATTCCTTTAGATAAAACCAACCCATTAACAATTTTTCCCACTTTTTTAAGAGATTCATCGAGAGATTTTTGAATCTCTACGGCGCTTTTGCCATCGCGAAGACCAATTCCTGATCTTGCAGCAGCCGTACTTTGTCGATAAAAGGCTAAAGATGAGTTTCTTGGCCGACCGGTATTTTTATTAATATCGGTGTAGAAATCAGTTGTTTTTGGCGGGGCTGCTTGAATGGCATTACTAAATTTGTGACCCATTGTTTCAGCTGCTTTCGCCCATTGGTTTCCTCCCCAGAATTCATGGATGGCGCTTTGGACACTAGAGGAGGCGATGGAAGAGCTTAATCTTTTGATTGCATCTGTATCGCCAGCCTTATCAACAATTCGATCAGTGTAACTATTGTAACCCTTTCCTGCTCGATCTTCTGCTTGTTGTTCCTTGGTGTAAGCTCCTGTTTCCTGAGCTATTCGCCCGAACATTTCTCCTAATTCTCCAGCGTAAAGTTCCTCTAGGGCCTTAGCTGTTTCTTTGGCGGTTTTATTGCCTTTAGCTTGTATGGCGGTTCGATATAATTTTTCTACGCCGACGTCATCAAGAGAAGAGTTTTTCTTAAATTGCTCAAAGTTTCCATCTTTAATTTCAGAGGCAACGATAGCTAATTGAGCCATTGGATTTATTGCCGAATTAAATCGAGAAACATTTTCATTGGTTGTTTTCCCTTTAGCTTTTTCCATGGCTACCTGAAGCGCTTTTCCGCGAGAAGTTGTTGTCATGGAGCTAACAGTTCTTCCGGTTAATCGTTTGGCATAACCACCGAAACCCTTTCCTTCTTCCATAGACATTTTTTCAATTGCTTCTTCTCCTCTTGCAACCCCAGATCTAGTGAAGACTCCTCGGGCTCCCCCCATAATAGCGTGACCAGTGCCAGCCCCAAATCCTGCATCGCCGGATTTTCTTAATTGTCGTCCTTCTGCGGCTCCTTGTTTAATCCCGACAATTGCTCCGGTGGTTCGTCGTACTGTTCCTACTCCTCCAGCCTTAAGTCCTTTCTTTAGCACTCCCTTCCCTCTATTGCCGATTGCCTTTGCTCTGCTTACAACAAGATTGCTTCCGGTAGCGCTTACTTGCAGGGTAAAAAGAAAGCCAGCTATTAGGAAAATCATAGGAACGCTATATTGAGCAACGGTTGTCATAAAATTTGATCCCGCTGTATTGTTTAGAACCATATTCGTTGTGGGTCGACTTACAGTTTCCTCAATTAATTTGTCGCTTAAGTAAATAACAAGAGCGGCAGGAATGCCGATAATACTCCAGTTAATAAACTCCTTCCACCATCTTTGAAAATGTTTTTGACCAAAAGGAAAGATCCAAAGGAGGAAAGCAAGGGGCGAAATAATAATAAGCAACCAAAGAATGACATAACGCATCGCAAAGAGAAAAGCGAAAATCAAATAAATAAACATTGCGACAAAATTAAAAACGACAAGCAATAACCCTTTTGCTAAAGCAATCGCCGGATCAGCAGTAAGTCCTCCGCCTGTCAAAGTTGCAAACTGGCTTGCTATTTCTCCCCCCATTCCCGAGAGGAGAGTCGTGGTTTCTGGTAAAAAGATCCTGGTAACAACATTTGCTCCATCAATAATAATTCCACAAAGAGCAGGAGTGAAATTTATTAAAAGAGCGACAACAATAATTCGAAAAAGGGCCTGTTTTGTTTTAAAATTAGCTAGACTTAAAGCGGTTGCTAATCCTATATAGACTAAGCCAAGTATAATAAAGGACATCGAAAAATTCCTCATCATCGTCCATCCTTCTTGGACAATGAAGTTGTCAGGTCCGGTAAAACTTACTCCAATAAAAGAATCACTGATAACCCATTGAAAGATTTGTTGGGCGAATTCCATAAAAGGAGCAGTTAGAGCAGTTAGGACAGCAAAAACAACCATTACTATTGCGTTGGAGAAAATATTCATAGCTCCACTTACTATCCCGAAAAGATCCCAAGAAAAGTTTGCTTCAGCCGAGAGAGGAAGAATTAAAATAAACAAAGAGAAGACAAAAACAAGACTAGTGAATAGTTTTCTTTTTTTGAAAAAACCTAGTAAAGAAAAATTCATTAAATTCTTTTTTAATTATCCTTATTATACTTTATTTTATCTTTCTTGGAAAACACCTGGAAGAGCTTTCTCCATTCTTCTTGAGAAAGAGTTCCTGCTCGTCGCTGAGGGTTAATTTGACAATTCGTTAAATCCTCTATAATTTCTTCTTTTTTCTTTGGCCAAGCTGCTAATAAATTATTAATCAAGGTCTTTCGAGAAGAGGCAAATCCGATATTAACAAGGCCAATAAAATCATCTGGAACTTTTCTTTGTTCGCCAAAAATTATTTTTACAATAACCGAATCAATGCGTGGTTTTGGCCAAAAAGAAGCTGCGGGCAAAGCTCCAACTAGATGAAATTGAGCAGTTTGTTGGCTTAGAATTGATAGTCGATTGGCTCGCGGGGGTTGGGCGGTTAATTTTTCGCCAAATTCTTTTTGAAGAACGAGGACAGCAGAAAGTGGCCGAGGGTCTAAAAATAATATTCGTTCTATTAAATAGGGACTAAGAGAGTAAGGAGGATTTCCAATGATTTTATAAGTGGCCCAGTCTCTTTTTTCTGCCAATAGATTAAAAACGTCGTCAAAAATAACCAAAATAGATGGATAAGCGAGAGAGGCCTTTTTTAAGACGGGAATCAGGCGACAGTCTTTTTCAACAGCGCTTACTTGTTTTACGTGAGGGGCAATTACACGAGTGATTGTTCCTAATCCAGCTCCTATTTCAAAAACTCTATCTGTGAGTTTTAGTTCTGCGATTTGCCGGATTTTTTCTACAGCATTTTGGTCAATTAAAAAATGTTGCCCTAGTTTTTTCTTAGGGGTAATACCATATTCTTTAATGGTTTTTTTTGTCCAAGCTTCTAAGCCTTGATTTGTTTTATAGGAGAATTGACTTGACATAAGGGAATAAATACACTATTCTTGAAGATAACATGTCGATACCAAAGAGGGCCAACGAAATTTTTCTTGGCCTAAGCATTGTCTTGTTGACAATTATTTTTCTGCCATTATCGAGGGCAGATTTTGAACCGGTAAGCTATCGCCTTAAAACAGATTCGCAATATATATCCGCTTCTTCCCAGGCGGAAGATTTTTCTTTTTCTTGGATGGAAATTATTCAAGGAACGGCCCTAAAAAGAGGAACATCGCCAGGGAAAATAGGCGAAAGTTCACAAGCAAGCTTAAATGAACCGGAATACAGTCATCGCGACCAGCTTTCATTTTATCATGTTCAGACTGGTGACACCATCGGCAATCTTGCAGAAAATTTTAATATTTCCAAGGATACCATTCTTTGGGCCAATGATCTCCAGGAAAAAGACCTTTTAAAAGAAGGGAAGGAATTGATTATTCTCCCTGTCTCTGGAGTTATTCACTTGGTGCATAGCGGTGATACCCTTAGTCAAATTGCGAAAGATTATAAGGTTGACGTTGAAGGAATTACAGCTTTTAATCAAATAAACGAAGAGAATGCGATTTTGAGCGGAGATTTTCTAATCATTCCGCACGGGAAGAAACAATCAATCCCAACAAGAAAACTTGTTTCTATCGGGAACACCTCTTTTATTTTGCCGACCGAGGGCCAAATCTCTCAGAGGTTACATTGGTATAACGCCATCGACGTTGCCAATAAGTGTGGAACATCTGTTTATGCAGTTGCATCAGGAACAGTTCAGAAAGTTGGCTATACTTGGAATGGTGGTAACTATGTCCGCATCCTTCATGCCAACGAGATAAAAACTTATTATGGGCATCTCCAAAAAATCTTTGTTCGAGTTGGTCAAACGGTTGTTCAGGGACAGCCCGTTGGTTTAATGGGAACGACTGGGAAGCACTCAACTGGTTGCCATCTTCACTTTGATGTTATCGGAGCGGTTAATCCATTGGCAAAATATTCAATGGGAACAGTCTTAAGTTATTGATTAATTAAGAACAATTTAGAAATCAAACAAAAAAGTGGCCAAGTAGCCACTCTTTTTTTATAAATAATATAAATCGACCTAAATTAAATATCCCCTTAAAATAAGGTATATTACGACACCAAGGGCAATAATAATTAGAACAATAAGAATGCGAAGAGTAATTTTTTGTACTCGACTAGTGCGTTGAGTTTTTGAGCGATAAATTATTTCTGGTTGTTTTCCAAAAGATTCTTTCGGAGAGAGATCGGATCCATCAGAATCTTTTTTCCACCCCTTTACTCGAGATAAAAAACGTTGCCTTTCTTTTTCTTCAGAGGCGCTATTTTGGACTAATTGTTGTATTAATTTCCCGCGGGATGATTTTGGAAGAGGATTTTCTTTCTTTTGATCTTTCTTTGGTTCGCCTTGAACTCCTTTTTCTTCCTGGGGCGTATTCATGTTAGCCTTAATTTTTGCCTCAAGGGCTTTTCTGATATCTGTCTTTTCTCTAATTTCCTCGGGCTGTTCAGGTTCTCCTTCTTGCCCCTTCACCCGAGACAAAAAGCGCTGTCTGGCCTTTTCTTCGGGGGTGCCTCCTCGACGTAGCCTTTGCATTAATTTTTCTTGAGTTGGCGAAGAAGAGGTTTCTTGCTTAACTGTTTCTGTGTTTGCCTCGATTTTTGTCTCGAGAATTCCCTCGGGTTCAATTTCTTTTTGAGCTAGAGAGTCTTTGTCGGGTTCTTCTTTTTCAATAGGCAGAGTTTTTTCGGGAACATTTTCAAGTTCAATGCTTTCTTGAGTTAGAGAGTCTTTGTGGGGTTCCTCTTTTTCGAGAGGAGTTTTCTTTTTAGGTATATTTCTTATTTTTTCCAAGAGGCGTTTCCCGGGCAAGCTTTTTGTTGACGATTTAGGAGAATCAATTTTCTTTTCTAAATCATCGGGGGAAGGAGTCTCTTCTTTTTTAACGGGAGAAGATTCCTCGTTTAATTCTTCTCTCAATATTTCGTTTCCGTCTTCGATGCCAAACTTTAATAATATTTCAACATCTCTTTTTCTCTTTAAAAGCTGTTCTCCTTCTTCTTTTAATTCTTGATATTCTGGTTTAGCTTTAGTAATTTTTTCTTCAATTCCTCCTATTTCTTCTTCTGTTCTCCATCTTTTTTGCTCGATGCTTTGTCTTTCTTCCTCTATCTTCCAGCTGCGTTGAGTTAATTCGCGTGTTTGTTCAGTAGATTTAGTTTTTTGGATTTCTTCTTCGATGTCTCTGTTTTCAATTTCAACATCGCGTTCCTGAGAAAGAATTTCGCGCAGAAGTTTTTGAAGATGGTCTTTTTGTTGATCTAGTTGTTGAAGCGTCTCGTGGGGAAGCTTCTTTAATTTTTCTAGCTGCAATGCTTTTTTATCGAGAGCGATTTTTTCTTGCCGTAAGTTAACAACTTGCTTGGCGTCAATTAGTTCCTTTTTCTCTTCTTCTAATAATGCCTTCTTTTCTGACAAAGAAAGAAATCTTCCCTTTGCTTCCTCTAATTTCGCGGTTGCTTCTTTCGTTTCATCGTTTTTTTGCCATCCTAGTTTTTCTACTTCTTTCTCTTTATCAGCGAGAGCCCAACGTTTCTTTTCAGCTTCTCTACGCTTTCCTGCTACTTGGGCACTAGTTTCTTCCTTCTCAACCTCTTCTTTTAATAGAGAGATATTCTGAAGACGAGAGGCTATTCTTTTTTGTTCTTCTTGGAGCTGAACAACCTTCTTTTTCTGTTCTTGGATCAATAGCTCAATAGGTCTTTCTTCTTCTGGAATTGTTTTTAATTTATCCTGCACAATTCCGATTTTTGTTCCTAGAGAGAAATTCTTTTTATCTAAAACTTCTTCTTGTTTTTGTTGATTCTCGCGAACCAACTCCTGAGTTTTTTCTTTTGCTAAAATTATTTTCTTAGCCCAAAGTTCCCTCTCGGCTTTTTTCTTTTCTGTATATTGAGCTTCTTCTAGGAAAACTAATTCCTCTGCTTTTTCCTCTGCTTGAGCAAATTTTTCTTGCCAAAGCTTTCTTTTGGCTTCTTCTTCTGTTCTTTCTTTTCTCTCTCGTTCCTTGCTTGCTTTTTCTTCTTGTCTTATCCTCGCTTCTTCCTGTTTTCTTCTTATTTCTTCTTCCTGTTTTATCCTTGCTTCTTCCTCGTTTCGTTTCTTTTCTATTTCCTCTTGTTTTATCCTTGCTTCTTCCTTCTGTTTTATCTTTATTCCTTCTTCCTGTTTTCTCTTAGCTTCTTCCTCGTTTCTTTTCTTTTCTATTTCCTCTTGTTTTATCCTTGTTTCTTCAGCTAGTTTTTCCGCTTGCTCTAATTCTTGTTTTCTGATTGGCTCACGCTCTAATTTTACCCGTATTCTCTCCTGGCGAGCTTTTTCCAAAATGTCTTCTTTTACGGTTTTTTTGGAAACCAACGGAACAAGTTTTTCAGAAAGAATCTCTTCTCCCTTCTGGAGACGCTTTATGTCTCCTTGCATTGTTCGAATGGTGACATTATGCAACTTTTCTTTAGGCATAACGATACTCTAAAATTATTTTTTAGGATTAAATCCAGCCGCTTTAGCAGAAAGGTCAAATCGACCTTGTTCATCAATCTCGATTAGCTTAACAGGGATAACATCTCCTAGGCTTACGACATCTTCCACCTTGTTAAGGCGACTAGAAACAAATTTCGAAATATGGACTAACCCATCCTGCCCAGGAAGAAATTCAACAAAAGCTCCAAATTCCAGAATTTTTCTAACTTTTCCTTGATAAATTTTCCCGATTTCTGGCTCTTCTGTCATTTTTGCTATTTCATTGGTGGCTGCTTCTGCTTGTTTTCGATCAAGAGCGCTTACATAAACTTTTCCACTGTTTTCAATCTTGATAGTTACTTGGTGTTTTTCGCTTAACTCATTAATCATTCGTCCGCCGGGGCCGATAACTAAACCAATTTTATCGGGTGAAATTTGCATAGCAATGATTTTGGGAGCCCAAGGAGAAAGTTCTTTGCGCGGAAGAGAGATGCAATCAGTCATTGTTTTAAGAATTTTCAAGCGAGCTTCTTTTGCTTTAATTAAAGCCTCTTCGATAATCTTGTAATTAACTCCTTTTATTTTAACATCTACCTGGATAGCAGTCACCCCATTTTCTGTTCCCGCAACTTTAAAATCCATATCTCCGTAATGATCTTCTGGTCCTTGAATATCAATCAGAATTTTATATTTTTCCCCATCAGTTATCAAACCAAGAGCAATCCCCGCAACTGATGTCTTCATTGGAACCCCAGCATCCATTAAGGCTAAGCTAGAGGCACAGGTTGAAGCCATAGAGCTTGATCCATTGGAAGAAAAGGTCTCGGAAACGATTCTAATGGTGTAAGGAAAATCGTCGAAAGAAGGAAGAAGGGGACTTAAGGCCTTTTCGGCTAAATGCCCGTGACCAATTTCCCGACGCTTTGGACTACCAACACGACCAGTTTCGCCAGTTGCGAAAGGAGGAAAATTATAGTGATGCATGAATCTTTTTTCTTTGACAATTTCCATGCCCTCGATTTTTTGCTGATCTTCTGGTGGGCCCAAGGTGACCGTTGAAAAGATTTTTGTTAATCCTCGAGAGAAAATAGCTGATCCATGTCCACGAGGACTGAGATTTGTTTGGGCAGCAAGAGGCCTGATATCGTCTAATTTTCTTCCGTCAGCCCGAATGCCTTCTTCGATGATTCGCTGACGAATCAAAGAGGATTTTTCCTCTTCGAGCATTTCTAATCCAATCTTAATTTGTTCGGGATATTTTTCTTCAAGCCAGGCAACAACTTTTTCTTTCAGTTCCTGGTCTTTCTCTTTAGCTGCTAATCCCTGGAAGCCAAACAAGTAATCTTTCAGATTTTGTTGTGCCAAAAAAGGAGATAATTCCTTCTTCATTTCTTCTGTCTCGGGAGATAAAGGAGGGAGAGACATTTCTATCTTTGGCTTAGCTAGTTTTTGAATAATCTCTTTCTGGAAGGCAATTGTTTTTTGGAAAACAGCCTGGGCTTGTTTTAACCCGTCGATGATTTTTTCTTCCGGCATCTCTTCGGCTTGCCCTTCAATCATATTAATCAAAAACCCTGATTCGTGTTCAAGGGCAGTAAGCATTAATTCTGGAGCAGAATTATTTTCTTCGCTTTGCGGAGGATTAATGGCCCATTCTCCTTCAAGATATTTTAGCTTTGCTATCCCTAGGGGGCCGTTCCAAGGAATGTCAGATAAAGATAGGGCCAAAGATGCTCCCAGTAGGGCAGGGATGGTCGGATCGTTTTCTTTGTCGTAAGAAAGAACGGTAATTATAATTTGGACTTCTTTCTTGAATCCTTCTGGGAAACGAGGGCGGATAGCTCGGTCAATTAAACGAGAAGTTAAAATAGCTTCGTCAGAAGGTCTTCCTTCTCGACGCATGTAACGGGATCCTAAAATTTCCCCACTAGCATAATATTTTTCTTCGTAATTTACTGTTAAAGGGAAAAAACCAGCATTGCTTATTTGGTTATTAAGGCAAGCAGTAGCCAAAATCATTGTTTCTCCGTGTTGAATCAAAACACTTCCGTTGGCCTGGGGAGCAATGTCGCCCGTTTTGACAGTTAATTTTCTTCCTCCTATTTCAGTTGTAAATTCTTGTTGTTGCATAATATAAATTATTTTTTCTTGTTTTCTGATTTTTCTTGAAGTCGTTTGTAAAACTTTTGTTTAAAAAGAAAGCGATTGCTGTTTTTGTCTAAATCAATGAATTCATCGGCCGCTTCAATAACTTCAGCAGCGGTTGTTTTTCCAAAAGCGATAACTTCTACTCTCTTGCCGTGATCTCTTAAGTAGTTAATCAGGGGAACAAAATCACTGTCGCCGGAAGAAATTATTATGGCGTCTAAGTTAGGAGAAGTGCGAATAGCATCAACAGCCAAGCCAACATCCCAATCTCCTTTCTTTGCTCCTCCCGCGAACTCTTTTAAATCTTTAATTCTTGGCTCGATTCCTAAATCTGCCAAGGCTTCAAAGAAAGATTTTTCCTCGCCTGTTTTGGTGCGAATAACATAAGCGAAAGCCCGGATGAGTTGACGATTGGCGATAGCTTCTTTTAAAACTTCGGAAAAATTAACACGAGTTTTATAGATGTTACGAGCAGAATGATACAAGTTTTGAACATCTATAAACACCCCTACTCTTTGTTGTTTTGGTTTTTTCATTTTGCTTTGCGCGCTAAATATTTTTCTTGCTTTTTTCGATTTTCAATCATTCGAATTAATCCTCTTCGTGAATGTTTATCTTTAGGGTGAGTCTTAAAGTGGCTTACTAATTTTTGAATGTTAGCAGTTAATAGGGCAGATTGGATTTTAGAAGACCCTTTGTCTTTCGGGTGGGATTGATTCTCTTTAATAATTTTTTCTTTTTCTTCTTTATTTAACATAATAGATTTAATATTTTTTAGGGTGTGCCCCCGCCAGGATTTGAACCTGGAACTCGCTGCTTAAGAGGCAGCTACTCTGCCAGTTGAGTTACAGGGGCGTTCAGCTAGGGAGTTAATGGCGTACAGTAGCGGAAGACTCGCCCTGAAACCGAAGCGCTGAGGCCCCAACCACCTTTTTTATAAAACTTGCATTTCCATCTTTGATCATCATTGGGGTCGGGATAACCATTCGGAGTACTAGTCAAATCGAGATCATCGGGCTCACCACATCTTCCAGGAAGGCAACGTCCAGCAACGGCAACTTCTCCGTCTGGGCAGGATTTAGATGTATATGTGAAGGCGCGTGTTTGTAACCCATAAAACGTCATTGATGTTATGTCCCCGATACAACTGCCACAATTTTCTTCGTTAGGACTACAAGGGACCCAGTGTCCATCAGGGAAGGTTACTTCTGGATCAATAAACCCTCCTGGAGGAGGAGCAATATAATCTTCTGGATAACGAACAGGGCAATCAAACTTAAACCATTCTCCCTGGAGACCCGTCCATTCGGTGGCTCCTACCAGAGAAAGGAGACCACTAACAATTAACCAAGCTCCATAGATAATCGCCAAACCAAGAACTACGCCAGTAAATAATTGCTTCGCCTTCCCTAATCTATTGGTGTTTCCCTGGGCAAAGAAAAACATTATCCCGGCGATAACTAGCATTCCTATCGACAAAAGGGGAACTAATTCGGAAAGAGCAAAATGAATAAGCCGGTTAAGCATTACAAATAAATGACAAAATTCACAGGGCACCAATACTTGTTGAATGTAGCCGGTTAAATTTCCGTCGACATCAAGAGAATAACTGAGGCTTATTTCTTTTCCGCAGGGGACCAATCCTTCGTACTGAGCATACTGAAAAGAATCGGGATTTGTATCCCCGCTAACAGGATCAACGTCATAGATTTCATAAATCCCTCTGCTAGCAAAGACGGTGCTTGGCAAAAGAAAAAGAAAAAGCAAGCCAAAGATTAACCAATATTTAGACATTTATTATTCTTTTTAAATGCGCCTGGCAGGACTCGAACCTGCAACCTAATGCTTCGAAGGCATTCACTCTATCCAGTTGAGCTACAGGCGCATCCTTTTCTTTGTTCATTTAATCATAAAACAAAGACTGGGTCAATTGGAAAAGCAAGAAGGTGTGATAAGATGGCAAAGATGATAAAAAAAATTCCTAAAGAAATTAAGAAAATTATTGAAACCCTAACAAAGGCAAAATTCGAAGTTTACTTAGTGGGAGGCTGTGTAAGGGATTTAATTTTAGGGCAACAGCCGAAAGATTGGGACGTTGCCACCAATGCAAAACCAGAACAACTGACAAAACTATTTCCCCATAGTTTTTGTGATAATAATTTTGGCACAGTCGATGTTTTAACGGGATCAAAGGATCCCTCCTTAAAGGGAGTAGAAATCACCCCTTATCGTGTGGATGGAGTTTATGAAGATAAAAGACATCCTCAGAAAGTTAAATTTACCAAGCACCTAAAAGAAGATTTAGCTCGGCGAGATTTTACCATCAACGCTATGGCCATGAAAGTGGAAGGAGAAGAGGTTTCTCTAATTGATCTTTTTCAAGGACAAGAAGATTTAAAGAAAAAAGTTGTTCGGGCAGTAGGAGAGCCAGATCAACGATTTGATGAAGATGCTCTACGAATGATGCGAGCGGTTCGTTTTGCTACTACGCTAGATTTTGCCATCGAGCCCTTAACTCAAAAGGCAATAAAGAAACATGCCGCGGATATTCAAGTAATTTCCAAAGAAAGGGTCCGCGACGAATTAGTAAAGATAATAAAAAATTCACGGGCTGCGGAGGGGATAGAACTTCTGAGAACAGTTGGCCTTCTTTCTTTTATTATTCCTGAGTTAAGCGAAAGCTATGGAGTAGCCCAAAACAAACATCATATTTATGATGTTTATGAACATTCAGTCCGAACTCTTAAATATGCAGTGACTCAGGATTTTAGTTTTGCCATTCGTTTAGCTGGTTTACTCCATGACGTAGGTAAGCCGGCAACCAAAGAAGGAGAAGGAGAGGATGCAACCTTTTATAATCATGAAGTAGTGGGAGCGAAAATGACAGAAAAGATTTTGAGTCGACTACGATTTTCCCGTCAAGAAATAAAACAAATTGTTCGTCTTGTTCGCTATCATCTCTTTTATTATAACGTGGACGAAGTTGGGGAAGCTTCTGTTCGAAAATTGGTTCGTCGAGTAGGCAGAGAAAACATGGACGATTTAATTAAAGTGCGAATGTCTGATCGAATTGGATCGGGAGTTCCGAAAGCCAAACCCTACAAGCTTCGACACTTGGAATACATGGTTGAACGAGTTTCTCGTGACCCGTTAACGACGGCCTGCTTGGCGATTTCTGGGCAAGAAGTGATGGATCTTTTAAAAATTAAACCGGGACCAAAAGTAGGGCAGGTCTTATCTATTCTTCTCGATCAAATTATTAACGATCCCAAAAAGAACAAGGCGGCTTATCTAAAGAAAGAGATAGAGAAAATAGGGAAGCTTTCCTCAAAGAAATTAAATGTTCGAGTCCAAGAAGCCCGCAAGGCGATTGAAGAGATTAGAGAAAAGAAAGACATAATGACCAAAAAGAAGTATTGGGTTCAATAAGCGGGGCATGGTGTAAATGGCAACACACACCCTTCGGGAGGGTGAGATGTCTGGGTTCAAATCCCAGTGCCCCGACCAAGTTAGATATTTTAAAAATTGAGTCCGATATAAATAAAAAACCCGACAACAAGAAACTATATTAAAGATTATCTAGTTTTTTTGCGCTGATGATTTGATAAAACAGAAATAGAAGTTTTGTTCTTTGAAAGAAAAACACCTTCTTCTTTGTATAACTAATGAAAGGTCGATAATCGTTAATAACAAGAAGAAGCAAAAAAACATGAACACTAACAAAATTTTATTTTCAATTTCAATGGTTGCTATAGCTACTGTTGTTGGTCTAACGGCAGTAAATTCCGTTCTTGCCTACCAAGGTGATTACACTAAGGAGGGGCCGAATTGTACGGCTGAACGACATGAAGCTATGGAAAAAGCTTTTGAAAGCAACGACTACGCTGCCTGGGAAGATTTAATGCAGGGCAGGGGTAGAGTAATTCAAGTTATCAATCAAGATAACTTCGCGGAATTTGCCCAAGCACACACTATGGGTAAAGAAGGCAAACATGCTGAAGCCGACACCATCAGAGAAGGATTAGGCTTAAGAACAAGCAATGGACAAAGAGTTGGCGCTGGTTTTGGCCAAGGTTTGGGACGTGGTCGAATGGCAAAATAGTTATTTCACTGACAAGCTCTCGCTTAAAATCTTAAGCGAGAGCTTGGTTGGTTTTAGTGAGAGCAGAAAACAAAAAACACATGAACCGTGTTAAAATTATTGCATATGATAGATCTGAAAAAATTAACCGATGAACAAGTTGCGGATTACGTACGCACAAAAGATCAAGAATCTTATCTTGAGATTGTGTTACGGTATCAAAGCAAGCTTATGAGATATGCCAACTCTTTAACGCACGACGAAACAAAAGCTGCAGATATTGTGCAGAATTCTTTTATAAAGGCCTTTGTTAATCTGAATAGTTTTAATACGAAGATGAAATTTTCAAGCTGGATATACCGTATCGTTCACAATGAAGCCATGAATGAAGTTATTAAACATAAAAATGAAATGCCCATATTGGAAGGTGTGGATTTTGCTAGCGACGAGGATATAGTGGCAAACCTTACCAAGAAAGAAGCACAAGAAAGAGTAAAAAAATGTCTTTCTAAAATACCTCTTTTATATTCCGAACCACTATCTTTGTTTTTCCTTGAGGAAAAATCCTACGACGAGATTAGTGATATTTTACGATTACCCATCGGCACAGTCGGGACAAGGATTAGGCGAGCCAAAATTTTGATGAAAAAAATATGTTAAATAATACAAAATCGAACCTACATGAAAACATTATGTCCCAGATTAAAAAGGGGCAGGTGAAAATGAAATCAAAATGGTATTTTGTATTGGGTTCTTTGGCTATGATCGGCGGTTTTCTCAGTTTAACCATTGTTTCAATTTTCCTAGTGAGCTTGATAACTTTTTCACTTCGAACGCACGGCCCAATAGGTGCGATTCGTTGTGAGCGACTACTTTCAAGTTTCCCTTGGTGGGCACTAATAGGAACTGGTGTAGGTTTTTTAATCAGCGTTTGGATGTTGGGAAAATATGATTTCTCTTATAAGAAAAATTTCTCTATGATAATCATCAGTTTTGTTTTAGCTGTTTTGCTTGCGGGTTGGTTGATAAGTTATCTTGGACTTGATAATGCGTGGATGAAGAGAGGACAAATGAAAGGACTTTATCAGCAATATGATGGCGGGAAGATGATGAGGGGTCCTAGTTGGCGACTGATGCAGGATGGAGATTATAACAAGAAAGATTTTCCGTCTATTCTTAGGCGGTAGTTGAATGCTTCATTCAAGGCAGCACGTAACAATTTTTCAGGAGTAGATAGAAAATTTCGTTAAAAAATTATCACAAAGCGTAAAAAGAGACGCTAGTGATAATTTTTGTCTTTCAGATTTGCTTTAGAATAGAGAGTTGTTAGAATTAAAGAAAGGTCTTTATCTATAAGATTGGAAAAAAGTAAAATCAGAACAAACAAGAACTGGCCGTCTTTCAAAAAGTGAGACAGATTAGCTTTTATTAAGAATAACCAAATAATTATGATTATCACTCAATCAAAACCTTACGCCGAAATTAAAAAACAACTTCATCCAGGAGATAAAGTTGGGATTGTTGCTTGCAATGTTTGTGCTCGAATTTGTGGAACAGGAGGGCAAGAAGGAATAGAAAAACTATCCAAACGATTAAAAGAGGACGGGTTTGAAGTAGTTGACACTGATTTGATTGGAACTCCGTGTGTCTATAATCAATTGGAAGCTACTCGTCTTCGGGGGGATGTTACTATTGTTCTTGCTTGTGAATCTGGGCTTTACACCCTTCAACAAGTTTTCCCCGATAAAAAGTTAGTGGCTGGAATTGAAGCGACTGGGTTGGGCGCGGTTGATAAAGAAGGCAAGCCGGTCTTAGTTAAAGAAGCTTAAAAAAGGGGTTATAGCTCAATGGTAAAGCGTTGCCCTCGCATGGCAAAGATGAGGGTTCGATTCCCTCTAACTCCACTGTATATTTTCTAATTACTTTTCTTTAGATTGTTTTTGTTTTTTTGACGCGACACTTCTTATAAGGATGCGATGATTCCACGATTCTTGATTTCTTCTTATTTATAGAAAGGGCCAAGAATTTTTTTTCGTTAAATTAATTTTAACTAAGATATTTTTGGCTCACTCAATACAACAATTAACAGCTTTTTTAACCAACTTGCCCAATTTGCCGACAAAACCTTTTTTCTCTTCATCGCTTTTGTTTAAAGCGTTTTCGTCTATCTTCTTTATATCTCCAACGTTCAACAATTTCATGTTTAATCCCCAGAAGAGCGAATACAAATCATAAGCTTTGCCAAACAAATCATAAGCTTCTTTTTTCTTGTCCATTCCAAGTTGCTTAGTCCCGACTTCCATTAAGCGCATAGAAGCGGCCAATAAATGTTTGGAAATGCACCAAACTTCACCCTCGTATTCTTTAATAATTTTTTTCAAAAGTTCCTTTCTCATCTCCCGGACATCTTTGATCATGTCGTAGTATTCTGTTTTTTCTAGTTTTGCTCCACTAAAAAAGAAATGTTCTTCAATGCTTACTAGATTCATAATGGCGATACTCAGGTCCTGATCAGACGACAAGTCCATTTTTTCTTTCTTCTTCATCTCGTCGACTTTTTGTATAAATTCATTTAAATTCTTAATGGGATTATTTTTTGAGTTGTCCATAATTTTATTTAGTTAAAAAATAGAAAACAATGCTTAAAATAATTAAAGGACTAATGGGCATAACGACTTTCTGGAAAGGGAAATAGGCATGGCCGCCGTTCTTTTCTTTTAGGAAATAATACCAACTAGCCCCAAAGTAGAAGGCGCTGCTCCCGACAATAATGCCTAGTAATAATTTATCTAATCCGCAACCACACAATGAATCTAGTGGATTGCCGATGACCTTCATAAAATAAAGAGGAGCAATAGTGAATAGATAATATCCAACGACAACAATAATATCTCTCCCTCTAAAATTGATCTTCTTTTTGGCAAGCCAGCTAATTGTCCAGGCAATTATAGAAACAATCAATCCGCCAATCCAAAGTCCTGTTATCGAATCATCTATGCCGAGCCAGCGAGATAAGCCAATGCCAGCCCCGACAACCACCGTACAAATTGGACAAACAGCTAAAGCTTTTTTTGCAAAAATCAGACCTACCACAAAGATTGCGATCAAATAAATGGACAGTTTCTTGATATTATTTTTCATTATTCTGTTGTTCTAAAAATTCTATAATTTCTTGACCTCCGACAAAACATTCTGAACCATCCCACAAGAAGGGTATGCCAATGCTATTAGTTGATAGCCCGCATATTTTAGCTTTTTCAACTAAATTATGGGCATTGTCCTGGTTGTAGTAAACTTCTTTCTGCTCAAGAGATATTTTTTCTTCGAGATTATTTTGTTCTACATATTCTT
>Ga0307990_1001738_pt1 | contig 18094 bp, 16 predicted proteins | sample EllFjometagen129_FD_203168 | JGI IMG/M metagenome (GOLD analysis project Ga0307990, IMG submission 203168) | Marine microbial communities from Ellis Fjord, Antarctic Ocean - #129 | ecosystem: Environmental > Aquatic > Marine > Unclassified | place: Southern Ocean | collected 2014-10-08
AGCAGTAAATAAACTGACGTTCTTTGATTTTTTTGTACGTTTAATCAGGAAAAATGGGTACGCTTAATTGCTGAAACCTGTGCACTCTTATTTGCCATTTTCTGTGCATTGTAAGTTGCTACTTACATGCAAGAGTATCTTGATCACTAAAAAGGTAGAAAGACGGCATTATTTCTTTATATATTGGAGCGTACAGTTCAATAATAAAGGTCTCTCCAGATGAAAACGTACCGTTGTTATTGATTATATTTATATCACTTGATTGGTTGCAGCTGATTAGTGCAAGGGAAAATAATATTGTAATAGCTCTCATCTTAGTTGTTGTTTTTCTTATTCTTAAAAAATGGTTCTGTAATATACCTACCTTTAAGGGTCCCTCTATGCCTTCTTTTTACTCGCAAAGTATCTCCTTCATCAGTCCTGTGCATTAAAACTGAAACATCTGCAGAATCAGAATCATATCCAGAGTACGCTCTCACTATAGTGTTATTTTCCGGACTTGCTGCAGGTGATGTTCCTGTACTACTACTTACAATATCTTCATCTGAAGTGCCACTAGTAGCATTATTTATTTCTTGTCCTGCTTTGGATACTGACTTAATAGATTTTGCAGCATCTAGCGGGCTTGGTGGAGGTTTTGGCCCTGCAACTTTCTGAGCTAATATCAAATCTATGTTTTCACTCTGCCCATCTGGATTTTCAGCTTCATGATTTTCATTTCCGCCTCCAGATGAAGAGGTATACTCAGTTCCTCCTGGAGTTGTATATGTATTATCACCTTCTACGGCTTGATCGCCTTTCCTTAAGGCATTTCCAATCTTCTTAAGGGGTCTTTTAATCCATCCTTGTCTTTTCACAGTAACTTCTGGTAAAGGAATCGGATTGTTGGCCCCTCCTGGATTATTTGGTGCAATTGAATCTAAACCAAATGGATCAGTAAACATCATTGGATTATTGAAAACGTAGTGATAAGGATTCATATTGAAGTGATATTCAGCTAGTGGATCGGGAACATGCCACCTGCCCAACTGCGGATCATAGAACCTTGCTCCGTAATCACAAAGTTGTCTTTGCTCATATCAAGATCTATCAATTGTTATGAATCTGTAGAAAAAGATATACGTATATAAATAAGTGTTTATATACGTATATTTAATAGTTTACCTCGTAGTATTTGCAATATCTTCAATGGAGATGATATTGTTTACAATGGCATAAACGGTTAGTCCGGAGACAGACTTTATGCTGAGTTTATTGCTGATATTTTTCCTGTGGGTGGTGACGGTGTGAAGAGAGAGAAAAAGTAAATCAGCGATTTGCTTATTGGTTAGCCCGGTAGCTACATGCTTGAGAATGGTTATTTCCCTATCGCTGAGCGAGGAAGAATGAACGGCTTTTTTCTTATCCAGATACGGCTTGATCAGTTCTTCCAGCTGAACAACAATATCCTGTTTGCTATCGCTGAGAAATATGCTTGTAAAAATGTTGTTCTTTTCCGGAGTTTCACGGCTGTGTTTAAGAAGAATGGTTTTTTCAGACAGCCCGAGGTTGTCGGCAAAAAAAAGGGGACATCTTTCAAACAGCGCTAAAGAAATAATGATAAAATCCGAACCATGTTCTTTTACGTAATTCTTAAAGATGTCAGGATTATCGGTATCTAACAAGACCTCTACAGCTGAAAGATTTTTCAGTATGGAAACAATTCCTTTTCTAATGATATAGGAATCAACAGCGACAAAGAATGTTACTTTATTCATGATGTAACCCGATGAAGTAATTCTTTTTCCAGGTCTGCCACTTTTGGAACAAGGACCTTATCTTCCATAAGGGCATGGTCTATTAAATCTTCCTTCAAAGAAAATAAATCTGACAGTATCAGGTCGCAGAGAACCCTGTTTTTAAAGGGGGGCAGGTATTTAATGATGAGTGTGGCAAGGTTGGCCAGGGAATCTTCCAACCGGTCATGCTCGTGTGCAAACTGGCTAATTGAATAAGAATTTAGTTTTTTCACAAAATCTAAATCCGGTTTTGTTTTTGCGGCTTGCTTTTCTATTTCAAGAATGTAGGGAAGAACTTTTTCTTCCTCCTTCATGATGTGATCGATAAATTCTTTTTTATAGTCGTTGAAAAAGGTGGTAACCAGGTTTTTTTTATCGTTGGAAAGGAGAGAATTGTTTATGAGTGAAAAGGTGTTGTTTTCAATTTTAGGTAATTCTATCTTAAGATAATGAGCGTGTGTTTTTTTAAGGTATTCTACTACGGTTGAAAGAGAGAAAAGGGAAAAATTGGTCTCGGCGACATATTCCTCATTGACATAAGAATTTACAATTTCCAGGAAAAAAGCAGTGTTGACGCCATTGTCTGAACACACTTCACCAACGGTTTTCTCTCCAAATCCAAGCTCGATATCAAAACGGGGAAGCAGGGAAATAATCTGGCTGTTTTCCAGTATTGCATCTGACATTAACTGGCCTTCATTTATCAACATAGCTGCTATTATTTATTCAGGAATATCCTTTTCAGAAATTCCAAATTTTTCATCTTGTTCAAGGTTTCCTTTGGGCTCCACGTGTACCACTACATCATATACATGATCGATGCTTTCCTTGATGCTGTTTTCCACATTTTTTGCGATGTCATGTGCTTCCAGAACGGTGAGGTGTGGCTCCACTTCGATATCAAGATTGATCATATAATGGGACCCGATTTTCCTGGCGCGTGTTCGGTGGGGATTATGAGCGCCCGCCACTTTTTTAACTGCCTGAAATAGTTTTTCATACAGTTTTGGATCATCAATTCCGTCCATTAAATCCACATTGGATTTTAGGAAGATTCGTACCGCCTCATACATTATAAATATACTGATAATCAAGGCAATAACTTTATCAATTACGGGAACATCCAAAACGAGAGCAACAATGAGTCCTATCAAAACAGTAGCAGAGATAAGCATGTCACTCCTCATGTGTTTACCCATGGTGATCATCATATTGCTGTTTTGCTTTTCCCCCACGCTCCTTAAATACACACTGAGAAAAATTTTTCCAAGCATGGAAAATATGGTTACATAGATGGCGAGCATAGAAGGCAGAGAGGCCTCGGAGGAATCTAATAATCGATGTATAGTTGTAATTGCCAATTGTGCCCCGGCAATAAAAATCATCATCGACAGCACTTTTGTTGCTACAGTGTCTGCTTTGGAATATCCATATGAAAATTTAATATTTGGGGGACGTTGGACGATTCGGGCGGCAACCAAGGTAATAATAGAGCTAACTATATCTGTAGCCGAATCAATTCCGTCGGCAATTACCGCAAAACTTCCTGAAATGAAACCAATAATAAGCTTTAGCACAGCCAGCAATGCGTTTCCTGAAATGGATACCCAGGATGCCCGAATGATATGGTTTGGCTTTTTGTTCATAGAATTAAATAGTCGGAAAAGTTAAGGATTTATTTAATAACAAAGGGAAAGGGAGGTTTGTTTTATTGGGTTAATGAGTCAATGGGTTAATGAGCTAATGGGTTAATGAGTCAATGTTTTTTTGTTGTTGCTTCGGGATCATTCTCCAAGAACTCCCGTTTTATGCCTGGAATCATATTCAAACTGCAGGGTGATATGATGTATCCGAAATCTCGACTTTAATAGTTTAATGATTTTTTCCTGAATGGGCTTTATTGCGCTTAATTTGAAATCGTCACTAAGTTCAACATGTGCTTCAAAGTGAACATCATGATCGCTTAGATTCCAGGCGTGTATGTGGTGAATGTTATTAACTTCTTCCATGGTTTCAACTTTGAATTTGATCTTTTCAAGATCAATATTTTCAGGAGTGGCCTGCATAAGTATATTCACAGCTTCCTTTAAAATAATAAAGGCCTCACGAATCAGGTACAAACCAATGAGTACCGTGACAATAGGATCAATCCAATAAATATCAAAAATCTGGATGGCAACTGCAGCAAGAATCACAACAACAGAAGAAAGACTATCGCCTATCAGGTGCACATAGGCGGCTTTAACATTTATATTCTTTTTTGAATCGTTTCGAAGTATGGTAACCGCTAAAACATTGGCCAACAAACCGATCATTGCAACAACAATTACAATCAGTGAATTGATGGGCTGTGGATTCTGAATTCGCTCATAGGCCTCTTTGAACAGGTAAAAGCATATCACAATCAATATCACAGCATTTAACATTGCTGCTAGAATTTCTACCCGTTTATATCCGAAGGTTTTTTTGGTGTCGGCGCTTTTTTTGCCAACACGGGTGGCAATATAAGCAATGAAAGTTGCAAAAGTATCACTGAGGTTATGAAGCGCATCTGATAGCAAGGCCAGGCTATTAGAGACAATTCCACCGGCCAGTTCAGCGATGGTAATAACAAGATTTAAGAGGGTGGCGATCAATAAATTTTTTTCATTGACCGGTTGATGGTTGTGGTGCTTTCTTACTTTATGTTCTTTCTTTTCCTTTTCCATATCAGATAAATAGCAATAAGCTTAGCGCCATTACTGCCATACCAATAACAAATCCATATATGCTATAATGGTGATGACCATACTCTTCGGCTGTTGGCAGCAGCTCATCGATAGAAATAAATACCATAATACCGGCAACGCCCCCAAACATGAAGCCAAACAAACTGTACGGTATAGTTTCTGTTCCCCTGAAGAAAATAATAAGGATAAAATATGCGATCAGTGCACCAACGGGCTCTGCCAGTCCGGAAAGAAAAGACAGGAAAAACCCACGTTTTTTACTGCCTGTACCATAGGATATGGGAACGGATACAGCAATTCCTTCCGGGATATTATGAATGGCTATTGCGACCGCGATGGGAATGGCCAGTTCAGGTTCAGCCAGGCCGGCAAAGAAGGTTGCGATTCCTTCCGGGAAGTTGTGAATGGCAATAGCGAGCGCGGTAAACAATCCCATTCGCACCAATTTCGGGTCTTTAACCGAACCCCCATTTTTTATATCTTCAATTCTTTTTATCTCGTGGGGATTCTCCTGAGAAGGAATAAGTTTGTCAATTAAAGCAATGACAGCCACACCCACAAAAAAGGATAAAACAGTTAGCCAGGCACCATGTGTCTCTCCATAAACCAAGGAGAGGGAATCCCTGGATTTGCCAAGGATTTCGACAAAGGAAACATAGATCATTACTCCTGCAGAAAATCCGAGCGAAACAGAAAGCAGCTTTGTATTGGTCTTTTTGGTGAAAAAGGCCAGGGCACTACCAATACCTGTTGATAGTCCTGCAAAAACAGTTAAGCCAAAAGCAAACCAAAAATTGTCAAAATTCATTGCGTCAGATTATCTGATTTTCCTATTTCTTCTTGACCTTTCCAGCTTTCTCCGGTTTCTTAGGAATGGGTGTTTTTGAGAAGTACCGGGGTTTTTGTTTTGTGTAAACAATCAAACCAATACCCAGGAGAATAAACGGAACACTTAACCATTGTCCCATATTTAATAGCATTCCCTGTTCAAATCGAACCTGGTCGTTCTTCACAAATTCTATGAGAACCCTTGCCATAAAAAGGGCAATTAAAAAGATGCCAAAGATTAAACCATCTCGTATCTCATCTTTTTTAGCACGATAAAAAAGGAAAAGTCCGGCAAAAATAAGCAAGTAAGCTAAGGCCTCGTATATCTGTGTAGGATGACTTGGAACGTTTGGCAGAATAGCACCGGTATTAGGATCTCTTACCATATCCCCGGCAAATTTAAAAGCCCATGGAAGATCTGAAGCTGTTCCATAAATCTCTGAATTAAAGAGATTTCCCGTTCTAATGAATGCCCCTCCAAGAGGAACCACTATTACCAGGCGGTCCATCAACCAAAGGAAGGATAATTTATGCTTTCGAATATATAGCCAAACAGCCAGGACAATACCAATGGCAGCACCATGACTGGCCAAACCACCTTCCCATATTTTAAGAATTTCCACCGGGTTGCCCAGGTAATATTTTGGTTCATAAAACAAACAGTGTCCCAGGCGAGCCCCAACAATAGTTCCCACGGCAATATAAATCAGGAGCTGATCAAGCATTTCAGCATCAAGACGCTTAATTTTTAAGGCACGTGTAAACACCAGGTAACCAGATAAAAATGCACAAGCAAATAATAATCCATACCATCTTATTGAAAGACCTCCGATGTGAAAAATTTCGGGATCAATATTCCAGGTTATGTAAGAAAAAATCATAGTTGTTAAATTTTCAGGTGTTAAAGCTACAAATTATATACTAATGTGGGACTAATGATTGTTTAATTAGTAGATTCCGGGACAGGAATATTTATATTTGCAATGTTTTTATAAAACAGCGGTATTTGAGCTTAGTAATTGAGTGTAATAAATATGCAGATTTTCAGTTAATAGGAATAAGGTGAGGAAATTAACAGGATACATATCGATCGTGTTTTTCATTGTAATTTTCGGTTGTGCACAACAAGGCGCTCCGACCGGAGGGCCGAAAGACGAAGACCCCCCAAGCTTGCTTAAGGCAGAACCACAAAACTACTCCACAAATTTCGAAGCGAAGAAGATCATGCTCACTTTTGATGAATTCCTGGATATGGGAAATTTCACCCAGGAGTTAGTTGTTTCTCCCCCTATGGATGAAAAGCCGGAAATTAAGCTGCGCAACAAAACACTTATTATTGAATTTGAAGAAAAGCTTAAGGAAAAAATTACTTACACCTTTAATTTTGGAGAGGGGATTAAAGATTTGAACGAAAGGAATGTTCTTTTGAATTTTGAATACGTGTTCTCAACTGGCGATTACCTGGATTCCCTTTCGATAAAAGGAAGACTAAAAAACGCTTTTGATCTTACAATTCCGGAATCTCCAATATATGTAATGCTATATACAGAGCAGATAGATTCTCTACCCCTGATAACGATACCTTACTATGTTGGAAGGGCAGACAAGGAAGGAAATTTTGCCGTAAATAACCTGCGGCCAAATGACTATAAACTTTTTGTGCTGAAAGATGGAAATAATAACTTTCTGTTTGATCAACCCGCCGAAGAAATTGCTTTTTTAGACAGCAGCGTATTAGTGGATGCAGCATATTTTAAAACGTTATTGCTTGAATCCGGCAAATATGACTCTTCAGATTTTGTGCAGGATACTATTCCGCTTGCTATTGACACAACAGGACTAACGGCCGATACAATTGCCATGATATTGGATTCACTGGAACAAGCCAAGCCAGACATCAACTCTATTTATGTTGATCTGTTTATGTTTACAGAAGACCCGGTTAATCAATTTATTACAGATTATTCAAGAGAAGATCCTGAGAAAATTGAATTATTGTTTAATCTTCCAATGACAGATAGCTTTGCCTTTTCTCCTGTTTTTCCTGAAACGCTTAACGCAGAAGATTTTATTACAGATTTTGGGACCACAAGAGACACATTAATCTTGTGGGCAGCGGATACCATTACCGCGGGTTTGGACACCATTAATCTTAAACTGTCTTATACGGTTAAGGATACAATGTTTATGGATGTGTTGAAAAACGACACGCTCTCTTTTGTATTTAAAAAACCCACTAAAAAGAGTGGCTCAAAGAACAATAAGGAAGAGAAAGAAAAAGCACCAGAAGTTTTAAAAGTGAGTACACTCAGAAATGGAGGAAAGCAAAATTTACATCAGAAATTACAATTTACCCTGGATGTTCCTATGGGCGACATAGACACATCAAAATTTAGCTTCTTCATTATTCCGGACACGGTAGAAATACCAATAAGCGTATTCCCTGTTCTCGACACAAATAGCCTATATAAAGCAGAGATTGACTTTAAATGGCCCGAGGAGACTACATATAAAATGACACTTTTGCCGGGAGCGATTAAAGATATCTATGGAACAACTCATGATACCATGAATATCAAATTCAACACTAAGCTGGTTTCCGATTATGGAAAAATAATGATAAACCTTACAAATGTTGAGGATGCTGTATTGATACAACTATTTAAAAAGGATAAGCTGTTAAGAACCAGGAAGATTACCGAATCCGGACAATATGTGTTAGAATACCTTGAGCCGGCAACTTATCAGATTAAATATGTTCACGACAAGAATTTAAACGGAAAATGGGATACCGGAAAATATATGGAGAAAAAACAACCGGAAAAGGTGGAGTTTTTCCCGAAGGATATTAGTGTAAGAGCAAACTGGGATCATGATGTTGATTATGAGATGGGATCTAATGATACATTCCCTGCCGGTAAAGAAGAAACTGAAGAGGCGCCAGATGATTCAGGAAGGAATCAAAATATCAATATGAGGCAAGATGATTCTTTTGACACCGGAGGTAATTCAGGAACACAAAGAAACAGATCATCAGGAGGGGTGGATACTTCAAGATTAAAAAGATAAAAGCTATAGAGTTTTATTCCAGCTCTTTCCACATCAGTGCAGCAGCTCCTAGAACAGCAATGTTTTTTCCAACCAATGCAGATGGCAGCAGTTTTACTTTTCCTTTAAAGATATCCAGCAAGTTTTCTTCCATGGCCTTTTTTGTTGGATCAAGAATCCATTTTCCGGCTTGCGCCAATCCACCAAAAAAGAAAATAGCTTCAGGGCTTATGTGTGCTACGGTATCGGCAAGACTTCTTCCTAATAATTTGCCGGTTTTTTGAAAAGCTTTTACAGCAATAGGATCTCCGGCTTCAGCGGCAACAGTTACTTGCTTCGGATCTAAATCATTGAAACAAGATTCCCTGAAGCATGAATCACTGGTTTCGCTTGCCAGCAATTCAAATATTGTACGCCGTAGCCCGGATGCTGATACATAGGCCTCAAGACATCCTCTTTTTCCGCATCCGCATTTTCGTCCATTGGGAATTACGTTTACGTGACCAAGCTCTCCGGCAAAACCATCATGACCATACACCAGGTCACCATTCACCACCAAACCACTTCCTAATCCGGTTCCCAGGGTAATCATCACAAAATTTTTCATTCCCTTTGCTCCTCCAAAGATCATCTCGCCAAGTGCAGCTGCATTGGCATCGTTGGTTAGGATTGCAGGAAAGCCAAGATGTTTTTCTATCATCTCTGATAATCTTACAACACCTTTCCATTTAAGATTTGGAGCATTTTCGATACATCCTGTATAGTAATTTCCGTTTGGGGCACCCACACCCACACCTTTGATCTCAAAATGGTAATCGGAACTTGCCATTTGCGTATCCAGGTGCTTTTTAAATTCAGTTACAAATTCTTCTGCCGTATCATGAGTATCTGTTGGAATTGAATTTTCCAGAAAAAGATTGCCCTTCTTATCAACAAGTCCATATTTTGTAAATGTTCCTCCAATATCAATACCAACAACAACTTGTTTCTTCATGGGATAAATTTTTGAGTAAGCAAATATAATAAATTAGAAGATGTTTATTGCTCTTTTTGGGGTCACGAAATAAATCCATGATATCTGCTTAACCAAGGTATCGGCAAAAGGTCAAAGGATAGAATTTTTTCATTTATTCTCATGTCTCTGTGCTAAAAATATTGATGGGATAAATTTTTCGTTGTACATTTATGGCTATATTGATTATTATTAGCAGAATCAAAAAAATACATTACGATGAAAAATTTTATTGTACCCATCGATTTTTCACAAGAATCTTTAAGTGGACTCAACTTAGCAATTCTTTTCTCACAAAAACAAACCGTTAATATACAGATGGTTAATGTTATCACTTCTGTGTCAGATAACCTGCAAAGCACAAAAACAGAAGGAGAAAAGTTCGCAGAGAAAAAGTTCAAAAAGCTTATTGAAGAATATGAACCGAAGCTGGGGAATGATTCAAAGCTAAGGTATATCATTAAGTTCGGGAAAGTATACAAAGAGATTGTAAACCAGGTAAATTCATATAAAGACTCGGTTGTTTCTGCTTCAACTCATGGGGCTTCAGGATTTGAAGAACTTTTTGTGGGGAGTAATGCATTGAAAACCATGTCAGCTTCAACACGCCCGTTTTTTGCTATAAGGATAGACGCTCCAAAGAAAATTAAAAAGATTGTTTTACCCATAAAACTTCTTGCAGATACGCGGCAGAAATTTCCGATAGCAGCAAATATTGCTGAATTGTTTGGCGCGGAAGTACATGTTGTTACCGTTTCAACCAAAAACAATAAAAGAGACCTTCAGCGACTTCATTCCTATAGCAACCAGTGTGTTGGGTATTTAAAGTACAGAAAAATATCGACGGTAACCAGCACAGTAATTGGAGACAGTTTGCCCACGCTTACTCTAAATTATGCCGAGGCGGTAGGCGCAGACCTGATTATCATGATGTCCAGCGCTATTGATAAATGGAATGTGGTTCTGGGTAGCTATGCACAACAGATGGTTAATAAATCACACCTGCCGTTATTGGCTGTTAAACCTATGCCAAGACAGCTTCCAACAGGATTTAGCGCGTTTGGTGGTTAGAAAAATTCTATGAATTCAGTAGTTATTGTTGCAGGGGGATCTGGGGCCAGGATGGAATCAGTAATTCCAAAGCAGTTTATGGAAATTAATGGGAAGCCATTGATTTTATGGACAATTGACAAATTTCTTTTATTTGACAGTTTCATAAAAATAATTATTGTCCTCCCCTCAAATCAATTGATTATTTGGCAGTCGATTATTGACAAATTTCCAGAGTATAAGAGACTTGTTACGACTACCGGAGGAGCAACAAGATTTCATTCAGTCATTCGTGGACTGGAGCACATATCACAAAATGAAGTGGTGGGAATTCATGATGCAGTAAGGCCCCTGGTTAGTTTGGGCACGATTAAACGCAGCTATGAAATGGCTGTATTGAAAAACAGCGCTATTCCTGTTATCGACATAGAAGACTCTTTAAGGAAAACATTGACAACAGGCAATGAAATTATAGATCGAAATATTATTAAAAGAGTTCAGACACCACAAGTTTTTAAGGCAGAGAAATTGATTACCGCTTACGAGAATGTTTTGGAAAAAAACTTCACAGATGATGCTTCAGTGTTTGAGTCTTATTTTGGAAGCGTTCAGCTGGTCAGGGGCAACAAGGAAAATATTAAGATTACCTATCCTGCTGATATAAAAATTGCAGAAGCAATATTAAGTTAAATAAGCTTACTCAATCATTGGATTTGTTTTGTAGCTGGCTATTTCCCCACCCAGTGAAGTTTTTGTGCTGGAGATTTGAGGATCTCCAATATATCCAATGAATCCCGATGTGCTTGCCAGAACTTTAATTTTTCTTTTCGCCCTTACCTTTATCTGTGCTCCTGAGGACGCCTTAGCATACGTATCTTCGCATTCAAGATCATAAGCCAGGTAATTTCCCCCGGTATTGGCCACAACATTTTGTGATTCAGTTTTGCCATATAGGATGATATCTGATAACTGGGTAACCTTTGCATCAATAAACTTTGCATCAACAGAAAGTTCAATCTTTCCCCCGGAAAACACTTTCAATTCAAGTTCTTTAGATTTTAAATCTTGCCTGGAATTGATAAGCGCTCCACTTGCTGCTGTTAAATGGGTAAGCATTGAATAAGGAAGTTTTATTGAAATCTCATTCTCTTTTTTCAAGTCGGGCCTGGTTTTGATTTTTAGCTTCCCATTTTTTATTTCATACTCAACTTCTTCGGGCTGACCGTTTCTGGCCGTAATAGTCATTTCATGAGACCTTGAAGGAACCAGCTCAATGTTAACGCTACCTGAAACATACAGAGAGGTAAATTCTTCCAACGTAACTGCTATCCGGTTTTGACCATTCAACTGTGTTGCGAAACTTGTAAAGAAAACGGAAATTATAATTAGAAAGAGTTTTTTCATTTTTATAAATATTAATCGGTACTACCAACACCTAATTTGATGCAAAATTACATTTTTAATAACTAGTTGTGGACTATAATTATTGCTATATATAAATTATTGTCCTTCTCAAGTATTTCTGCAAATTCATGTCTTTTGTGCTTACCGAAGATATTTTTGTTAACGACAAAGGATTCTATTGTAGGGCCTTTAAGAATCAAAAAATCTGTATTACCTTGCAAGCCCGTTGAATAGAAGGAAATGAGAAAAGTAGTTTTAGTAATTGGATTCCTGTTTTTATGGATTCCTGAAATCAATTTGTTTGCCCAGGGCAGCGACAGTATTCCTGCCACAAAATTGTTTATCAGGGATATCATAATCGAGGGAAATAAAGTAACCAAGGAAAAAATATTTATACGGGAACTGATATTTCATCAAGGAGACACGATCGAAAAAATGGATCTTCTTCCCGCTTTAGAGCAGAGCAAGGAGAACCTTCTGAATCTTTCCATTTTCAATTTTGTGTCGTTAGATGTGCAGCACTATCCCGGAAACAAAATAGATGTAATTATCACAGTTACAGAGCGATGGTATATATGGCCAACTCCAATTTTGGAAATGGCTGACAGAAACTTCAGCGCCTTTTTAGAGGATTTTGACTGGACACATACAAATTACGGCCTCTGGCTGAAGTGGAACAATTTCCGGGGAAGAAACGAACTGCTCTCTGCTAAGGTGCGGCTAGGATATAAAGAGCAATACTTGCTGGAATATGAAAAACCAAATATTGGCATCAATCAAAACCATAAGATTGCCTTTGGATATAGTTTTATGCGACAGCACAGGGTAAACTATCAAACCCTGGACAATAAGCCGGTATATTATAAGAAGTTTCCTGAGTATGCCCTGAACCTGGGCGATGCATATCTCGCGTATACTTATAGACCCGGTCTTTACTCCAAGCACAAATTGAGGGCCCATTTTCTTTATGATTGGCTTGGTGATTCCGTGAGCACATTAAATCCAAATTATTTTGGTGAGGGGAAAGACACCCTGAAGGGTTTCCGCCTGGATTATGTGTTCAATTATGATATCAGAGACTCAAAGGTATACCCGCTTGATGGTCATGCTTTTAAGGTCAAGGTACAACGCTATGGTTTTGGAATAATCAAAGACTATCCCTATAATAACTGGCTACTCGAAGGAACTTCTTTTTATCATAAAAAACTTAGCAATAAGATATACATTGCCAATGTTACAAGGGCTAAGATTTCCTCCAATAAGGAAGTCCCATTTATACAACAAAAGGCACTGGGTTATGCTGAATATATGACAGGATATGAGCGCTTTGTAATTGATGGCTCGGATTTTTTTATCAGTAAATTCATTACAAAATTTCAGATATTGAAGCCCACTTCCTTTCAACTTCCTCTTATCAAAGCCAAACAATTTAATAAGGTTCACCTTGCCATATACATGAATGTTCTTGCTGATATTGGTTATGTCAACAATAAAAGTTCATATCTGGATCCTTCAAATGACATGGCACTGGATCCCTCAAACTACATGGCAAATGAGCTGCAGTATAGTTTTGGTATAGGACTGGATTTTGTAACCTATTATGATAAAGTATTCAGGATGGAATATTCCATAAACAGGTATGTAAAAGACGGACCGGAATTTCGAGGATTCTTTTTTCATTTAGAAACACCTTTTTTCCGATGGTAACTAGATTAGTATTAAGAAACACTCCACGAGGACAATCTCTATTGATTGCCTCCATTTTACTACTTTTATATGCGGCGGGATGTATTGTTCTGTACATCGTTGAAGATATAGACCAGGTACTCCTGGAAGGAGCTATAGGAATTGTGCTGTTTATCTCTTCTTATTTCATTGTTAAAGTAGTTTTTAGCAGATATGTGGAGAAAAGCATCAACCCAATTTTTAGAACCATTCACGATATAACACTTTCTCAAAGAGATCTAAGAAGAAAAATTGATTCAGGAGAGATTACAACAGAACTTGATAGTGAGGTTCAAATGTGGACTAAAAATCAGACTGCTGAAATTAAGAAGCTGAAGCAGATGGAAAAATATCGAAAGGATTTTCTTGGTAATGTTTCCCACGAGATGAAAACTCCTATTTTCAATATCCAGGGGTACATACTAACATTGTTGGATGGTGGATTAGAAGACAAAAAGATCAACAAATTATATCTTGAGCGCACAGAAAAAAGTGTTAATCGTCTTATTACGATTGTTGATGACCTGGAGTCTATATCCCGGCTGGAATCGAGGGAGTTTAAATTAAGGTTCGAGAAATTCAATATTGTAAAGCTTGTCGAGGAGATTTTCGAAGCGGAAGAAATGCTTGCCAGGAAATTTAACATTAAGCTGGAATTTGCAAGTAATTATTCAAAAGGAATCAAGGTAAAAGGAGATAAGGAAAGAATCACCGAAGCCATTGGGAATCTAATTGCAAATTCCATAAAATATGGCAAGAACAATGGAAAAACCAAGGTGAGCTTCAGAGAAGAAGGGAAACTCATCATTGTTGAAGTTAGCGATAACGGAATCGGTATTAACGAGGAAGATTTACCGCGTATATTTGAGCGATTTTTCCGTGTTGATAAGAGTCGTTCACGAGATTCCGGAGGAACAGGATTGGGACTTTCAATTGTAAAACATGTTATCCAGGCACACAAACAATCAATAGATGTAAGTAGTATTCCCGGCAAGGGAACAGAGTTTGCATTTACTTTAGAGAAGGCCTAAGGATCCAGCCAATCGCCATGATTTTTAATTAGATCAGTAAGCTTTTCTACCGCCGATTCAGCAGGAATATTTCTTAGTTCAACTTTCCCGGCTTTATAAAGCGACACTTTCCCTTTTCCGGCACCAACATAGCCATAGTCAGCATCTGCCATTTCCCCGGGACCATTTACGATACAACCCATTACGGCAATCTTCAACCCGGTAAGGTGTGAAGTGGCGGCTTTCACTTTTCCTAAAACACTTTGAATATCAAACAAGGTTCTTCCACAAGACGGACAAGCAATAAATTCTGTTGCGGTGATCCTGGCCCGCGAGGCCTGTAGTAATAAGAAGGATACCCTGGTACTGTAAGCAGAATTTAAGTGAGGGTTTTCTACCCAAACACCGTCAATTAATCCATCAATAAGGAAGAATCCTAGTTCCCCGGAGGCCAGTAGGGCAAATCGTTCAGGATCTTTTTCATCATATTTTTTATGAAAAACCAGTGGGTTTACTTCCTCTTGTGAGTAGTAGCAGGACAACCAGTTTTTGATCTGTGAAACAGGGGTGTTAGTTCCGTCAAGCACAACAACACGGGGTGTTTTTGTGTTGTTGATTAGGTAAGGATCCGAAGAAACATTGGCCAATATATACTTTTCAGATGTAGAAGAAATGTTTTCAGCAGAAGCAATCTTTTCTTTTTCGCCTCCATTTTTGATAAAGAGATCATTGTTCTCAAAGACTACAATGGTATCCGGTTCTGGACTACCGTCTGTAGAATTATCCCTTGCCCATACAACGGGTGGTTTATTCCCTCCAATTCCATTGATGTTTTTTGTCGTGGGTTTGCCGTAATGAAATGGATCCCATGGAAATTTTTCAAAAGGATTATAAGGCAGTTCCCGGGGGAGAGGAAATAGCTCACGAATATTTTTTGCTACAGGAATTTCATCTTCGGGTGGCTCAGTGAGACTTACCCTGATGGTATTTCCAATTCCTTCAAGGAGTAGAGGAGCCATGCCCACTACTGATTTAATTCGAGCTTCCAATCCGTCTCCGGCCTCAGTAACTCCCAGGTGAACAGGATAATATAAGTCTTCTTTTAGCATTTCTTTTACCAGCATCCTGACAGATTGCACCATGATCCTGGTGTTGCTGGATTTTAAAGAGCACACTACATTATGAAAATCTTCTTCTGCACAAACACGCAAAAATTCAAGGGTTGATTCTACCATGCCCTCCGAGGTATCACCATATTTAGACATGATACGATTGGAGAGAGAGCCATGGTTTACCCCGATCCGAAGTGTGGAAGAATGTTTTTTACATACCTGAATTAATAAGCATAATGCTTTCTTGTTTAATTGATTTCCGGCTTCAAAATCATTATCAGAATAATCATTTTCTGTTGCTTTCTTTTCTGTATAATTTCCGGGATTGATTCGAACTTTGTGACAAACTGCTGCTGCGTATTCCGCAACTGCTGCGTTGAAGTGAACATCAGCGATAATGGGTACACTGTTTTGATTGTGCTCCAGTTCAGAAATTATTTTTCCAATATTCCCCACCTCTTTTTTTCCCTGGGTTGTCAGGCGAACCATTTCACCCCCTGCTTCAATAATCCTGATGCATTGTTGAATAGAGGCATCGATATCATTCGTGTCGGTATTGGTCATTGATTGAACAACAACAGGAAGATTCCCTCCCATTTTTATCTTCCCTATGGTAATTTCGCGCGAAAGGGGAACCATGTATTTAAAAGGAGCAGCCATTAATCTATCTCCCAATCTGCACCATCTTTTCTGTCCTTAATGCTTATGCCTAAGGACTGCAGTGCGTTGCGAACCTCATCGGCGGTATTCCAGTCTTTTCTGTCTTTAGCCGATTGTCGGATCTGGAGAATACTCTCAATCAAATCACCGGTCATAGAATCAGAAACGGCTTCTTCATCAGGAGATTGCATACCAAGCACATCAAAAATAAAATCTGAATATAGTTTTTTCAGTTTTTCGAGATTCGACTTATCAATAAAGAGTTTGCCATTATAAATTGAATTGATAGTTTTGGCACCCTCAAAAAGATGGGCGATAAGAATAGGCGTATTTAGATCATCATCCATGGCCGCTATGTACTTAGCGTGTAAATCATCCACCTGGACAGAGTCTTTTTCTGTGGGGATAAGTTTTTCTATAAGCGCTACTGCAGCAAAAAGTCGTTGCAGTCCTTTTTCAGATGATTGCAGTGCTTCATTAGAAAAATCAAGGGTGCTCCTGTAGTGTGCCTGCAGAATAAAAAATCGGATGGTCATTGGATGGTATGCCATTTCAAGGTTTTCATGATTTCCCGAGAACAGTTCATCCAATGTAATAAAGTTCCCCAGGGAACGACCCATTTTTTGACCATTGATAGTGATCATGTTGTTATGCATCCAATATTTTACGGCCTCTCTTCCATAGCCGGCAACATTTTGTGCAATTTCACACTCATGGTGAGGAAAGAGCAGGTCCATACCTCCACCGTGAATGTCAAATTTATCACCAAGGTACTTGGTGCTCATTGCAGAGCATTCCAGGTGCCATCCAGGATAACCATCGCCCCATTCTGAGGACCAACGCATGATATGAGAAGGATCGGCTTTTTTCCATAGCGCAAAATCCAGTGGGGCTTTTTTCTCCGATTGTCCATCCAGCTCACGGGTATTGCTCAGTAAATCTTCTACCTTCCTTCCGGAGAGTTTTCCGTAGTGGTGAGATTCGTTATATTTTAGCACATCGAAATAGACCGATCCGTTTACTTCATAGGCAAAGCCGGCGCTCATAATTTTCCTGATAAGTTCCTGCTGCTCAATGATATGTCCGCTCGCTCTTGGTTCAATACTAGGATCTAACACATTTAGCTGACGCATGTTGCGATGGTAATCATTCGTATAGCGTTGTACCACCTCCATGGGTTCCAGCTCTTCGATCCGGGCCTTCTTTAAAATTTTATCCTCACCATCATCAGCATCGTTCTCCAGGTGCCCCACGTCGGTAATGTTTCTTACATACCGTACTTTGTAATCGATAAAGGTCAGATATCTGAAAAGTATGTCGAAGGTGATGGCCTGGCGGGCGTGACCTAAATGAGCGTCTCCATAAACAGTCGGACCACAAGAATACAAACCCACAAAAGGAGGATTAAGTGGTTCAAAAAGTTCTTTTTTCCTATGCAGGGTGTTGTATATCTGAAATTGGTTATTCATGATGTCTGAAAGCTAATTCTGTATTATGCTACAAAATTAGCAATTTTAATTGATGGTTAAAAGGTGAGTTTTGAACGTGGAGAATCAGATCAATCTTGTATCTGTTATGATTTCCAATAATCCCGGACCATCATGATTAAATACTGACCAGCAAGCCCCATCCTTTATTCCCAGGGCCAACGCACATAAAAATCTGAGAATGTGTTGGTATTAACAATTTTTTTAAGGTTGTTAACAGTGTTGAAATCGTAAATTTGTAGAATCGGTGA
>Ga0307990_1001739_pt1 | contig 18094 bp, 17 predicted proteins | sample EllFjometagen129_FD_203168 | JGI IMG/M metagenome (GOLD analysis project Ga0307990, IMG submission 203168) | Marine microbial communities from Ellis Fjord, Antarctic Ocean - #129 | ecosystem: Environmental > Aquatic > Marine > Unclassified | place: Southern Ocean | collected 2014-10-08
TAGACCGACAAAACTTAAAAACAAAACCCACCAATTAACATAAAGCAAACAAAAAACGACATCCCCTTAATATGCATGAATGGGGTCGTGGCCGGTTGGGGCGTTCAGAATTTCTAATACGCTCCTATCCGTCCTTTAAATATTTGGACGAACTAGGAGATCCATGAACAAGACACAAGATATACACAACTACAAACGAACCCTAGAGCGTCTCGTCGAGAGAATTAAAGATACTGAGGGATTTTCCATAGAGAATAAAAAGATCTCCCTAGGCTTTCGAGATGAACTCCTAGCACAGAATATAAGTATATCCAAGACCTGCAGGTATTTACAAAATGTAATTTGGCTAAATAAACAATTTCTAGGTAAAAATTTTGAAGAAGCAAATAAAGCAGACATAAAAAAACTCATAGCCGATATGAACGGGTCTTTTTTATCTGAGCATACAAAAAAGGGAACGAAGGTTTTCTTGAGAAAATTCTATAAATTTATTAGGGGAGTTGAGGGCAAAGGAAAATATCCAGAAGAGGTCGATTGGTATACTGTAACAATTTCTAATTCTAATAAGAAAATACCAGAAGAGCTACTAACTGAGAAAGAAATGTTTGATTTAATTAAAGTTGGTAAAAATGACAGGGATAGGGCATTGGTTGCAGTTTTGTGTGAATCTGGATGTAGAGTAGGAGAAATTGGATCTATGCAAATTAAACATCTTACGTTTGAAGAGCATGGGGCAAGAATAACAGTTAACGGCAAAACTGGACCTAGAAGAATTCTTGTGATTAAATCTACTTCCTACTTGCAATCATGGGCTAATTCTCACCCGTTAAGAGAGGATATGAATGCTCCTCTTTGGGTAAATAATAAAAATGAAATTTTAGGTTATTCTTCTATTGGAGGAATACTAAAAGGTTGTGCAAAAAAAGCAGGAATAAAAAAAAGGGTATACCCGCATCTGCTAAGACACTCTAGGGCTACTATCATGGCGAAAAGTATGCCAGAAGCAACAATGAAACATTATCTAGGCTGGACTCAAAGTTCTAAGATGGCAGGAGTATATATCCATTTATCGGGAAAAGATACAGATGAGGCGATACTTGCAGCAAATGGGATACACTTAGAAAAAGAAGAAATAGAGTCCCCATTAAAACCAAAAATATGTGGAAGATGTGGAAAAATAAATGGAGCTACAGATAAATTCTGTGGAGCCTGCTCGTTACCGTTAGATGAGAAAGTCGCAAATGAAATTATAAAGAAAGATCAACAAAGACAAGAGGCTGATGGGATAATGGAGGGTTTAATGAGAGACCCAGAAGTATTAACATTACTCAAGAAGAAAATTCAATTGAATCAATCGAATAAAGACTTGAATTTAGTTTCTCTTAATTCTCTGAGTTTATCATCTTGAGTATTTTTAAGAAGATCTTCTACTTCAAAATCATAACAAGTGTGTTCTTTTAGAGATTCAAAATCTTTTTTAGGCATTTTTTTACTATCTTCTAGGCATTTTTCTAATGTATTTAATAAATTCTTTTCTATCTCTTCTTGTACTCCAATACTTTTCGCTTTTTCAAGATTAGACTCTAAAGTTTTATTTAGCCTATTCTTCTTTTTATTTTTATGGGAAGCTATATCCCCCTGCTTCCTTCTACATTTTCTGCATTGTTTAGCATCACTTCTTTTTGTGTCCATATATCCGCCACATTTAGGGCATCTTAAAACAGTCTTGTTCATTCCAAAGACAGTTTAATAGCTATTTTATAGTTATCGTACGGACATAAAAACTTTAGTATAATTTACTGTACGGATATTTTTTGCCCGAATCCTGCTTTTAAGGAATATTTTTCTAATAATTTTATGGAATGGTTTGAACAACTACTTGAATTAAAAAAAAATAAGACAGAGTCCTCCGAAGAGGACTCTGAACAAGACACATGTATAACGAATTAACCATACTTAAAGGACGGAGTGGATTGTACTCTAAATTTCTTGAGAGACTGTATTCAGCTTGGCAAAACATCCCACAAAATTCAAGAAAGGAATATCTAACACACAAGGACTTTAGAGCTAAGATACCAAGATCATTTCAAATTAATATTCAAGATTCAAGAGAAATACTTCTTGTTTTAGCAGATATTGGATTTATTTCTATAGAGAAAAAGGGAATAAGATTAAATTATAGGGTTGTTGAAAATGAATAGTCAGAAGATTTTTTCCTCAAACAAAGTCCCACTTACTAAGGTAGATATGGAAATTCTAAAGAGGGTTTATACCGATGGGGGATATGCTCAAAAAAATTTAGCTAAAGAAGCGGGTTCCACGATCGGAGGTATATCAAAGGCGTTAAATAGATTAATAAAATACGGATTTATTTATTGCAATCCACATCCAATTAAGATATATAGTTTGATTCCTGAAAGAAAAGAAGAAGTTGGGAGATTACTCCGTGGGTATGATTTTGGAAAAAATGCACCATTAATTGTAGATGCTCATTCCTTTATATTCGAGTGTGAAGTTGAAGAATTTTCTAAGAATTTTCAAAAAGTTTTAAGGAAGAATAAAAGATGGATAGAATTTATTCCGAATAATTGGTGTGGGTACAAACAAGCATATCTTGATGGATCTGTAATCTTCCATAAAACAAAGAAAAAAACTTTAGTTAGATTTTACTTCAAAACCTTCGCAGACTCTCCGGAAATAGCCGAAATGATTAATATAAAAAAATTTCTTGATAAAAAGAGGATATTGGAAAATAAATATCCTGGTCTCAAAATTGGAGAACATAGTATTGTTGCAAAGTGTCCATATCAGCATGTTGCTCTCCTATTAGACCCTCTTTCTGTAATATCAATTAAACTTGGGATTAAACATAGGTGTATAGAAGACAGCCATAGAATTGGGGGAGAATGGGAAGAGAAGGGAATAGATTCTATTGAGAGGATTTCAAAGATAATTAAACTTAGAGAAGAAATAGAAGTCTAAAAATCAAAAATGATTAAAATCAAAAAGAGACACATAAGTAAAGCAAAGAAAATGTACAAAGGTAATGAAAAATCCTTCATAAGGAGGGTATATTATTTCAAAAATATCACAGAGGAAGAAAGAATAGAATATATCGCAGGGATGTTTGCGGGCTGTGAAGAAAGCACGAAGCGATGCAAGAAAAAATATCCTAATGGATTTCCTAAGATTGAAGAAATGAAACCATTGAAGTGCAACATGGAAGAAATAGACTTGAGTTCAAGTGGAAAATGGAAAGAGGAAGAAGATGACAAATAAGAGAGAAGAGCATAAGGAAAGAATCGAGATGGCACGTTCAATTTACGAAGGACATGAAGAAGAGTGGAAAAATAGATTTTCCATACTCAAAGAGATGTCTGATGAAAAAGCCATAAGATTAATAGCCAAAGTCGTAATAAAAGGAGTTATAAGGAGGTGGAATGAATGAAAAAAGGAAGAAGAACAAGTCCAATACCCCCAAAGGAAATAAGGAAAGCATTTGAACTTTATTTGGACAGAACAACGCAAAAAGATATCGCAAGAGAACTCGGAGTAAGCGCTATGACTATACACCGTTGGGCCAAGAAGTACGAATGGAAAGAAGAAAGAGAAGCATATATAGAAAATTGGATGAAGGAAGTTGTGAAAAAGAAGATAATAAAGGATGAGAGAGCATCACCATTATGGTGAAAAATTAATAAAATCCTACACAAAACAGAATCCCAAAATTAGATTTTAAACGTAAAAGTTGACAAGGTTGACAAAATCTGACACAATAACCGCTCTAATGTTTGGTTTTTATTCCTCGAAGAGTAATATTCTGGAAATATTTTAGTAATATTCTGGAAAATAAAAAGTTAGAAAATTATATTAAAAGTTAGAAGGTGGTAGGAAGAGATAGAAAAAGTTCGAATGAGTAAAATAATCCCTCGATGAAGGCGAAAAACATCATATTTGTTGCAATTTGTTACAAAATATGTAGTAGAATGGTGAAGTTTATGTATAAAATTCAACAAATTCAACAAAAAAGAGACATTATAGCTTCCCAAGCATTATCTTCATAAACTTCTTCCCATCGCTCGCGTAGGAATAAGAACCAGAAGCAGATTTGACATAAAGCACAATATTATTTCTGTCTGATTTATTCTATCCACCATATTTTAGAATAATCTATTTCATTATCCTCAAAAGTTACTTCTTCCCATTTCAATAATTCGCTTGTTTCTGCATTTACTTCAACTGCCCAATATTTGTAGGAATTCCATTCTCCGGGTTTAAACATAATAAAATACACTTTCCCACATTCCCTTTTATTCTCAACTCCATCATTCCCTCCATAAGCTTTTCCTATTAGTTCTAAACCAATATTTTCCTCAAGCTCAGATTTTATAGATAAAGCATAAGCCGTATAGTTTTGATAAAGATAATTTATTTGAGAAGGGCAATTGGAAGCAGTTGGGATATTTTCCTCCTGAGAAGATCCTATTTCCATTAATTGATCCAAGTCATGATTATTAAAAGAAAGGATATCCTCACTATCTAAGCTTTTATTTTTTGGAATAAATGAATAAGTAAGAACCGATAAAATAATAATTACAACCAGAATATACGTTACTCTTAACTGCGTCTTTTTCATAACTCCTCGAAGTTTTAGAGTTTTTTAAGCGTTATGCTTCTGTTACACTAATGTCACCAATAAACCACAATTTATAGACCAAATTCTACCAATTCATTATAAAATACCCTTATCTCTCACATATTTCTCAAATTCCTCATCACTCTTCACTTCGTCATAATTATTTTTATTAGCTATTCTTCCAAGTGTTATATCTCCTTTAACTATCTCGAGAAACTTCTTGAAATCATCATTTTTTTTAAGTAAAATTTCTATTGTATCCCAATCAAGTTCTTTCTTTTTTGCAGGAATCAATATCTCACTTTCGTTGATATTCTCAGCATTCAGTTTGATTATCCCAATACCAAAGGCATTATTCATTCTTCTTAACTCAGACATTAGACTACCATCCTCATCTTTTATTTTAAGAGCAACCAAATAACCTTCATTAGCCCAACTACTATTCGAGACTGCCTGAAAATAACATTTTCTTAAAGTTCCAATATCCAATTCTTTTTTCATCTCAAAACTAAAGAAACGAACAGCCGTCCAGTAAAGCTCTTTTTGGAATTGTAGTGTTGAAATATCAAAATCATTAAATGGAAGATGAACCCCAACTAAATCTGGATAAATCCATTTATTTAGTCCTTTTTGGTCCCTTCTTGCAATCTCATGGTAAATTGTTTTTACATGTGCATTAAAATCCAGAGAGGAATCTACAAATTTAACAAGTAGGGCATGTAAATCTCGCTCACAATATTTTGTTCTTGAAGTATCTTCTTCTGACGGCTCCTCTATTGGCGCTTCTTCCGGCTTAAAGTCTTCTTTAAATTTAGAGAGATAAAATTTCATTGGCCTACTATTATATTGATAAAAAATGGTCTTTGGGTTATCTCTTATATCTACATAAAGTTGGGCTCCGATGGTTTGCCAAGGGGTCTTTCCAGAAGTACCCAATCTTTCCGAAAGTTCTCCGTCCTTGCCTTTCTCCCAAATTTCTAAAGGGCTAAGTGGCTTTTTGGCATCTTCAAGAATGAGTTCTGCAAATTTTTTGAATGTTATTTTGTCTGCCATGAAAATATCACTAAAAGATTATTATTAAATGTTACGCTCGTGTAACTCTTCATTTTAAATATTTGTTACGCTTGTGTTATATGGATAAATCACTAAAACTCCAAATATTTCTAAAGAAAGGCAGATTACGACAAGAGGTTTGGGATAAGTTGGATGAAGCTAAAACCGCTTCAGATATTGCAAAAGAAATTGAAAAACACCGAAGTGCTATTAGCAGGGTTCTCTTGGATATGCAAAAAGAAGGATTTGTCAAATGTGTCAATCCGGAAGATGTTAGTTTTAGGCATTATGTGAAACGATAGGTTTTTTATGTTAATTCTTTATTTTATTTGATGCCTAAGGGGAAATATACAAAGGAAGAAGAAGAGAAGAATAGCTTATTGAAACTTAAATTTTTTAAACTAGAGGTCTTAGATAGGTATAAAGGAAATCCAATTTACCGCATAGAAGAACATCCCGTTTCTCTCTCCCTGTCTATAAGGGGAGAATGTTATCAAGATCCTAAAATCAAAGATGAGGATAAAATAGATATACAAAGTTTAGGATATGCATATAAGAAGAAAGACAATTCTAAAGTAATTGTTACATATTTAAAATATTTAGCAAGACTCTCAAATAAGCATCAAGATTATTGGGCTTCTTATGAGGAAAAGGAGGAATGTAAACTTGATCAGGATTTTTATAATCAAGAATTTATGGCAGAATTTACTGAAAGGGTCAGTATTTTCGATGCTTTCTTACAAGAACTTTTTGAAATAAATAAGATTTGTAATATTCAGGGTTATCCTCCATTGCTTAAAAATGATTTCAGGGAAAGCAAGCCTCAAAACTTTTCTTGGCCAACAAAACCCACGTTGGAAAGTTATCATAGTTTAATTCATCTATTAGATAAATTATTATCAGATAATATAAATCGACAATTTTTCGAAGGAAAAATTAAGACAGACAAAAGGAAAAATTTGGATCTTCTGGAAGAATATTTAAATAAATTCTTTGCGCTTTTAGACCCACACCCAAAAGAAGAAATGTTAAAACAGTTTAAATTTATAAGAAAAACCAGGGGTATTCCCGCCCATGAGATTATAGATAACGAATATAATATTGAATATTTTGATAAAATTAAAAAACTAATTACAGAATCTTATAGATCAATACGTACCTTAAGACTCCTCCTCACTAATTTTCCTAATGCAAAAAAAAGTTATAAGGCTCCCGAATGGTTGCAAACTGGAAAGATATTGTAAAATTATCAATTGATTAGAATAAGTGTATCTTTAATTTTCAAACGCAATAAAAAGATTCTTGAAGAGAAGTTGGAAGATATAAAAAGAAATTTCTATTGTTTATAAGAAATTGTAAGGAGAAATAAATTCACTTATAGACTTAATTCGTCTTTTAGTCTCGATTCGATTAATTTTACTCTTTCGGACAAAAAGCTAGAATAGGTTGAAATATCGAAATCGCCATTAGGAAGAAGCTCTTTCTCTCTTTGTTGGATATTTAATGTTTTAACCCATTTAGCGTAGGGGGTTGCCCCTCGGGTCATATTCTCATTGGCAGTGGTATACCTAAGATTTCCAATAGAATTAGTCTTGGCATAAGACATTCCATTCTTTTTAAGTTCATCTTGTGTAAACATGTGGTCTTGATGCACTGTATTTGATTTATTAGAGGCTTTAAATTTATAACTAGGATCCAATAACGATAAAATAAGATGGCTATTCGATGAGCCATATTTAATTTTAAGTAAAAACTCTTCACTAAGCTCCAGGTTCTTTTGCATCTCTTTTAATTTTTTATTCATCTGAGCTACGGGATACTCGCCTGGATTTTCATCAAGTATCTTTTTAAGATTAAATAATATGCTATCTGATTGACCTCCAAAAGTTCCTGCTAATAATGTTGAATAGGTAAAATTCTTAATTTGGGTTAATTCTGAAGCTAATTGCTCCTCGTTTTTTATCTCATTTTTATAAATATAGTAGATTAGTGGAATCACAGAATTATTGCTTGATAACATCTTACCCTCTTTTATTCCAATATTCTGAAGAATATCTTTTGCGTGAGTAATGGCGGAATTAATTTTTTTCCATTCTTTAATAAATAAATTTACTTTATCCTGTCCAAAGTTTTCAACCTTAAACTTAATTTCATCTTGCTTAGATGCCGTTAAGGATAGATATGTCTTTAAAACAAAGTCCGTATCAAATTTAAAATTGTTTTCATTAATATTGTCTAGCAATGTATTTATTTCATCCTTAGCATCTTTCCAGGTCAGTTTGATCTTAGAAAATAGTAAGTCTGCATATTTTAATTGTGTTCCACCAGAGTTGGTTCTAACAAAAATATCCAATATTTTATCATAATCTGTTTCTTTTTCGGGATAAAAATATAGGTTATCATTAAACATTTTATAGAGGGCATTTATATTGTCTTTGATTATGTCGTATCTATCCCTATCTTCTAATTTAATGTCTTCATATTTATCTATAAACCTATCTAGTTCTTTTGAAGATGACATATTGAATATTTCTTTAACATTAATCCACTCTCTATCTTTATTTATATGTTTAAATTCAAAATTAAATCTTAATTCTTCCGTATCTTCCCTATTGTCAATAATGTTGAAATAAAGCTCCTGTGGTTTTTTATTATTCTCATAAAAAGTCCCCTTTAGTGCTATATTTAACGAAGTCAGTCTTTGTTGTCCATCTAAAACTAAATAGTAGGGATTAGATTTAATTTCAGCTTCTCTAATTGATGCATTTTTTTCAGAATTATTACCCCTCGAAATAAATTTTAAAATTTTAACCTGATATTTTTTGTTAATCTCCTCACTTTTACTTTTATCAATTTCCCAAAATAACATAGTATTAATAGGGTATCCCCTCATTAACGAATCAAATAGTTTGTAAATCTGGTCTTTTTTCCAAACAAAATTTCTTTGAATGTCTGGAAGAAAATATCTACCATCAATATTTTCAACGATTTCCCTTATGGATTTATTTTCATATTCTGCCATATTGATTTATAAGATAATGTATTTATAAAATTTTGCCATTATATTTTCCCTAACTCTCAAGGAGAATTAAAACAATTATTAATTAGATTGCTTAGATGTATGATTAATCATAAAAACCCTGAATCCATTCTATTTTTATGTTATTAACAAAATCCAACTACCTACTAGGCCTCCAATGCCCAAAACTACTATGGGTTGCAAAAAATGATAAGACGAGAATCCCAGAGCCAGACTTCTCAGCGAAACATAAATTCAAAATGGGAGACATTATCGGAGTTCTGGCTACAAAAGTTTTCCCAGGAGGAACAGACTTAGCAGATTTAGGATTTAAAGAAAATATTGACAAAACAAAAGAAGCTATTGAGAATAGACAGACGATTTATGAAGCGGGATTTATGGTTGATAATTTATTCTCTAGAGGAGACATTTTATTACCAGTTGGCGAAGATGAATGGGATATTATAGAAGTCAAAAGTGCAACAAAAGTTAAAGATGTAAATATCCATGATGTCTCTTTCCAGAAGTATACCTATGAAAAGGCAGGTTTAAAGATCAGAAATTGTATTCTTATGCACATTAATAATCAATATATCAAGGATGGAGACATTGAACCAAGTGAGTTATTTGTTCAAGCAGATATTAATGATCAAGTTTTGGAATATTCGAAAGGGATTGAAGAAAGAATATCTGATATGCAGGAAATTATCAATTCAGATGAACCCGAATGCAAGATTGGAGTTCATTGCTCAGATCCTTATGATTGTTCTCTAATGGATGAATGCTGGAAAGATGTTCCGTCTGCAAGCGTATTTGAGTTTTATAGAATGTTTAAGAAAAAATGTTTTGAATTGCATGACAGAGGGATTGTCTGCCTGAATGAAGTTCCTGAGAATATTAGGTTGAACGATAAGCAGAAGATTCAGAGAAGGCTTGCTTTTGAAGGAGGTAAGCATATTGATAAGCCGGCTATTAAAAATTTTCTTGGTGGGTTGAAATATCCAATTTATTATTTGGATTTCGAAACAATTAATCCTGCAATCCCAAAGTTTGATGGAATGAGACCATATCAAAGGATTCCTTTCCAGTTCAGCTTACATATTCAGAGAGAAGAGGGTGGAGAATGCGAGCATATTTCATTTTTGGCAGAAGGTATAAGTGATCCTCGACCTAAGTTTATGCAAGCCCTTAGGGACGGCTTGGGCGACGCTGGGAGCATTTTAGTCTACAATCAGGGGTTTGAGAAGGGTGTTATGAATGAGGGCTGTGATGCTTTGCCAGAGTTTAGAGAATGGTATGATGGGAATATTTTTGGGAGAGTGAAGGATTTGTGGGATGTGTTTAAGGACTTTTCTTTTTATGATTCAAGCCAGAAGGGATCTACATCGATTAAATATGTTTTGCCGGTTTTAACGGACCTGAAATATGATGATTTAGATATTGGGAATGGGATGTTGGCTAGTAATGAATATGAGAGGGTTACTTATGGGGATGTTGAAGACTCGGAAAGGTTAAAAGTGAGGGAAGCATTGGAAAAGTATTGCGAGCTTGATACTTGGGCAGAGGTTGAAATTGTTAAAAGCTTGCGGGAGATAACTGAATAAATATGGCAATAAAAAAATCACAATTATATAGTTCAATTTGGAAAAGTTGCGATGAGCTTCGTGGAGGAATGGATGCTTCACAATATAAGGATTATGTTCTAGTTTTGCTTTTCATCAAATATATCTCTGACAAATATGCGGGGGTCCCTTATGCTCCAATTACTATCCCTGAAGGTTCAAGTTTTAAGGACATGGTCGCACTTAAGGGAGACCCAAAAATTGGAGAGAAGATTAATACCCAAATAATCGCTCCACTTTCAGAAGCCAATAAACTTTCAGAGATGCCTGATTTTGATAATGCAGAAAAACTGGGCAGTGGACCAGATATGGTTAAAAAATTATCAAACCTAATTGGAATCTTTGAAAACTCTGCGCTAGATTTTACTAAAAATCATGCAGGGGGAGATGATATTCTTGGAGATGCTTACGAATATCTAATGAAGCATTTCGCTACTCAAAGCGGTAAAAGTAAGGGTCAATTCTATACGCCTGCAGAAGTTAGCCGAATTATAGCTCGGGTAATTGGAATAGACAAAACCACGAACTCTACTCCTACAGTATACGATCCTACCTGTGGATCGGGTTCTTTGCTTTTGAAAATAGATGATGAAACCGATAAAAAGGTGAAGTTATATGGACAAGAAATGGATAATGCAACTGCAGCCTTGGCTCGAATGAATATGATTTTGCATAATAATCCTACTGCGGTTATTAAACGAGAAAACACACTCTCAACTCCTCTATTTAAAGAAAATGATGAACAGTTAAAAACTTTCGATTTTGTTGTAGCAAATCCTCCGTTTTCATTCAAGTCTTGGAGCAATGGAGTTGCTATTAGTGATGGTGATGACAGCTTTAAAAGATTTAAAGAATTTGGGATACCTCCCACAAAAAATGGTGATTATGCATTTTTACTTCATATTATTAAATCACTAAAGACCACGGGTAAGGGTGCGTGTATCCTTCCTCATGGAGTGCTTTTTCGAGGAAATGCTGAAGCAGTTATCAGAACCAAGCTCATTCGTAAGGGGTATATTAAAGGCATCATCGGATTGCCTGCTAATCTTTTTTATGGAACCGGTATACCTGCGTGCATAATAGTATTTGATAAAGAAAACGCTGAAAATAGAAAAGGGATCTTTATGATAGATGCCAGTAAAGGGTTTGTAAAAGATGGTAATAAAAACAGATTAAGGACACAGGACTTGCATAAAATTGTGGATGTATTTAACAACCAAAAGCCCATTGAAAAATATTCAAGAATGGTAAGTGTAGTAGAGATTGAAAAACATGAGTTTAACCTAAATATTCCTCGTTATATTGACAGTCAAGAGGAAGAGGACATTCAAAATATTGAAGCCCATCTAAAAGGAGATATTCCTACGCTAGATGTTAAAAATTTACAAAAATATTGGGAAGTTTATCCAACCTTAAAAGAATCTCTTTTTGGAAACAGTGAAAGAAAAGAATTTCATAGTCTAAAAGTTCCACAAGAGGACATTAAAGATACTATCTTCTCTCATCCGGAATTTATTTCCTACTCAAAAATAATGGGCAAAACATTGGATGATTGGAAAGATAAAAATATAAATTTTCTTAAAAAACTAGACATTGATGCAAAACCAAAAGAAATTATTTACCAAATTTCTGAAGAGATACTAGGGGAATTTAGCAAAACCAATTTAATAGACAAATATGATATTTATCAGCACTTAATGGATTATTGGGAAGAAGTGATGCAAGACGATATGTACTTAATCGCAGCAGTCGGATGGATTGAAGGCACAAGTGCTCATGAAATATTTCCAACTAAAGATAAAAATGGCAAAGCGGTTTGGGGGGAAGAGCATGATTATTTACGTGGGAAACGAAGATTTAAGTCAGCCCTCATTCCTTCAGCCTTTTTAATAAATAAGTATTATTTCTCAGAACAAAAAATTATAGATTTATTTAATGATAAATTAGCTGAAATTGAACAAAAATTAGCTGAAATTATTGAAGAACATGGAGATGAAGAAGGCCTTTTGGAAGATGTTATTGAAGGAGAAGGGGATAAGAAAAAACTTAAAGAAAAAAACGTTAAAGCCCAAATAAAAAAAATAGGGGAACAGAAAGATTACAAAGAAGAATGTGATCTTTTAGAAAAGTGCATGTTGTTATTTGGGAAGAAATCTAAATTAAAAAAAGACCTGAAGACGGCTAAACAAGATTTGGAAGATAAGATTGTAATCAAATATGAAGAACTTACAGAGTCAAAAATTAAAGAAATAATTGTTGAAGATAAATGGATGACGACAATTGAACATAAAATTAGTGGGGAAATGGACCATATCAGTCAAAAACTTGCGCAGAGGATTAAAGAACTTGCTGAAAGATACGAAAATCCTCTGCCAATTTTAAACACTGGAGTTGGGGACTTAAATAAAAAAGTAGATGAACATCTTAAAAAAATGGGCTTCGAATGGTAAAGCAAGAACTAAAACAAGGATATAAGCAGACTGAAATAGGGATTATTCCTGAAGATTGGGAGGTTAAAAGAGTTATTGAATTTACTAATGCAACTGCAGGGGGAACTCCGAGTACTAGTGTTTCAAGTTATTGGGGTGGCAATATTAAATGGATGAGCTCCGGTGAGTTGAGCAATAAAAGGATTTACAATGTAGAAAAAAGAATTACGGAACTTGGATTGGCAAACTCCAGCACCCACCTAATTTCCAAGCTTTGCATTCTAGTGGGTTTGGCGGGACAAGGAAAGACAAGGGGGACTGTTGCAATAAATTTTGTTGAATTATGTACAAACCAGTCCATAGGAGCAATATTGCCAGATAAAAGTTATTACTCTGAATATTTATTCCATAATCTAGATTCAAGGTATGCAGAATTAAGACGTCTGTCTACTGGAGATGGAGGAAGGGGTGGGTTAAACACAACTCTTTTAAGAAACTTAAAGATTCCCTTGCCGAAGAATCTAAAAGAACAAATTGCAATTGCTACAATTCTCTCAGATACTGACATGTTAATTAAACACTTAGAAAAATTAATTACCAAAAAGAAAAATATTAAACAAGGAACAATGCAACAACTTCTCACTGGCAAAAAGAGATTATCTGGATTTAGTGGGGAATGGGAAGAAAAAAAATTAGGAGAAATAGGAATGGTTACTGGAGCAGGTGTAGATAAAAAAATAAATTCAAGCGAAGAATGGGTAAGGCTGTTAAATTATATGGACATCTACAAAAGAGATTATATTTATCCGAACGAGTTACATCATAAAGTAACTACAGTAAAGAGAAAATTAAAAACTTGTAGCGTTCAAAAAGGAGATTTGTTTCTTACACCTTCTTCAGAGTTAAGGATAGATATTGGCATATCTGCAATTGCTATGGAAAATATGGAGGGGGTAGTTTATAGTTATCACATAGATCGTCTGAGATTAACTACAGAATTTGATAATTTATTTAGTCTATATATGTTAAAGACACATAGTTTTTTATCTCAGGCAGAAACTATTTGCGAAGGTAGCGGCAAAAGATATGTAATTTCCTTAGGCAAATTTCGAGAAATGAAAGTCGTTTTCCCAAAAGACACAAAAGAGCAAGCAGCTATAGCCACCATTCTATCAGACATGGACGAAGACATTAAAGAACTTGAACAAAAGAAAGATAAATACATAATGCTTAAGCAAGGTATAATGCAAGAACTATTAACTGGGAGGATAAGGATAAATGTCACAAACTAATCAAGATGTTGGGCAAATAGAAAGAGCAACTCAAAATAGGATTGTATCTTTATTTAAAAATAAACTCAAATATGAATATCTTGGAAATTGGGAAGATCGAGAAGATAATAGTAATATTGAAGAATTTGAAGTAAGAAAATACTTAACAAGTTGCGGATACAGCGAAACATTAATTGCTCGTGCTTTAGAGAAACTACGGGCGACTGCGAATAATTATGGAGAAAGTCTATATTCTAATAATCAAAATGTGTACAAATTACTTCGGTATGGTATTGGAATTATAGAAAATGCCGGCGAAACTACAAAGCATGTACATTTAATAGATTGGAAACACCCTGAAAAAAATAATTTTGCTATTGCAGAAGAAGTAACTATCCAGGGCAATAGAGAAAAGAGGCCAGATATTGTTTTATATGTAAATGGGATAGCACTTGGAGTAATTGAATTAAAAAGAAGTACAGTTTCTATTGGAGACGGAATAAGACAAAGTATAACTAATCAACAAAAAGAATTTATCCAATCATTTTTTTCTACAATACAATTTGTGTTTGCAGGGAATGATACTGAGGGACTTAGATATGGGACTATAGGAACTATTGATAAATATTTTTTGAAGTGGAAGGAAGATGAGCAAGATGATAGCATGCTTCAATTAGATAAATACTTGCTTAAGATGTGCAATAAGGAAAGATTATTAGAAGTTATGTATGATTTTGTACTTTTCGATGGAGGCTATAAAAAACTACCACGGGCACATCAATATTTTGGAATAAAAGCCGCACAAGATTTTGTTAATAGAAAAGAGGGTGGAGTTATTTGGCATACTCAAGGTAGTGGTAAAAGTATAATTATGGTTTGGCTAGCAAAATGGATTTTAGAAAACAATCCAAATGCTCGAGTAGTGCTATTGACGGATCGTATAGAGCTAGATAAACAAATAGAACGAGTATTTCATGATGCTGGGGAAACGGATATTAAACGTACAACTAGCGGGAAAGATTTAATGGAACAGTTAAATAATCCTTCACCGCGATTACTCTGCTCTCTAATACATAAATTCGGAGCCAGAGGAGTAGATAATTTTGAAGAATATATTCGGGAACTAAAAAGTGGCCCAAGTAATACCGTGGGAGAACTTTTTGTATTTGTCGATGAATGTCATCGTTCAGAATCTGGGAAAATGCACAAAGCAATGAAGGCTATTTTGAAAAATGCAGTATTTATTGGATTTACAGGCACACCCTTACTAAAAAAAGATAAACAAACTACTCATGAGGTGTTTGGAAGATATATTCACACTTATAAATTTGACGAGGCAGTAGATGATGGAGTTATTTTAGATTTAATTCCTGAAGCTAGGGATATAGACACCAAACTTTCTTCTCCTGAAAAAGTAGATACCTGGTTTGAATCAAAAACAAAGGGCCTTAATGATTTTCAAAAACATGAACTCAAGAAAAAATGGGGGACTATGAGGAAGGTGCTTAGTTCAAAACCCCGAATGGAAAAAATAGTGCAGGATATAGTTTTCGATTTTAGTACTAAACCGCGTCTTAATTCAGAGTTCGGAAATGCAATTTTAGTCGCAGGAAGTATTCATGAGGCAACTAAGTATTTTACTCTATTTCAGAATACGCCCCTTAAAAATAAGTGCGCATTGATTACCTCATATAATCCTGCTACAAAAGATATTACAACAGAAGATACCGGGGAAGATACCGAAACTGAAAAAGAGTATGTGTATAAAATTTATTCTAAAATATTAAAAGATGTTTCTGCTGAACCAAATAAATCAAAAGCGGAAACTTATGAAGACAAAGCTAGGGCAAAATTTGTCAAAGAGCCTGCAGGTATGAAATTACTTATTGTGGTACACAAACTTTTAGTAGGATTTGATGCTCCTCACTGTACTTATTTATATATAGATAAAAAAATGCAGGACCATGGGCTTTTCCAAGCAATTTGTCGTGTAAACCGGCTAGATGGGGAGGATAAAGATTTTGGCTATATAGTAGACTATAAGGATTTGTTCCAAGAAATGGAAGGTGCAATTTCGGTATATACTTCTGAATTAGACTATGATACTTCTGAAAAGAAAGATATTGATATTTTATTAAAAGATCGTTTAACAAAAGGGAAGGAACGACTTGATAACGCCTTAGAAGCCGTAGCAATGATTTGCGAACCCGTTGCCCCCCCAAAAGACAGCTTGGCTCATATACACTATTTTTGTGGTAATCCGGAGGATCCTCAAGATTTGAAAAATAATGAGATAAAGAGAACCTCACTTTACAAACAAACTGCTATTTTATTACGTAGTTATGCAAACATTTCTAACGAGATGAGCGAAGCAGGATATAGTATTAGTGAAATTAAGACAATAAAAAAGAAAGTTGACAGGCATTTGAAATTAAGAGAAGAAATTCGTATGTCTAGTGGCGAAAAATTAGACATAAAACCCTATGAAGCAGATATGAGACATCTAATTGATACTTATATTCAGGCAGAAGATAGTAAACGAATAGACTCCTTTGGAGATCAATCACTATTGGAAATAATAGCACATACTAAAATGGCCAATGCAATAAAGACCCTTCCTGAAGGAATAAGGAGTAGCAAGGAGGCTGTAGCTGAGACCATTGAGAACAATGTTCGTGTTAAAATAATTAAAGATCATTTAATTGACCCGGCATATTTTGACAATATGTCTAAACTTTTAGAAGGAATTGTTAAAGAAAGAAAGACCAATGCAATTAACTATGAAAAATATTTAAAGAAAATTGCCGAACTAGCAAAACAAGTAACTAATATAATTCAAGATGATATGCCTAAGAAAATAAAAACAAATGCACAAAGATCATTATATAATAATTTGGGAAAAGATGAGGAATTGGCAATTTCAGTAGACAAAGCAATACAGTCAAGTAGAATTGCGGATTGGCGAGGAAATATTCCCAGCGAGAACTTAATAAAACAATCTATGCTTAAAGTATTAAATAACAAAGCAGATGTGGAAAGAGTTTTCCAGATTGTTAAAGAGCAATATGAATACTAAATCTAACACGCTAGAGTTAGCAGATATTTTCATAAAAGTTATTCATAAGGATATAAAAAATGTTCATCTAAGTGTTCATCCTCCAATTGGAAGAGTCACTGTTTCTGCCCCGATAAGTATGGAGATAGAAACAATTAGGCTTTTCTGTATATCAAAACTAGGGTGGATAAGAAAACAGCAACTAAAACTTAAAAATCAAAAGAGAGAAACAGCCAGAAAATATGTAACGAGAGAAAGTCATTATTATCTTGGAAAAAGGTATTTATTAAAACTAATAAAACAAGATTCTGCACCAAAAGTAATCTTAAAACACAACTCTATAGAGCTATACGTTCGAAAGGGGACTTCTATAGAACAAAAAGAAGAAATCCTGCAAAGCTGGTACAGGCGACAACTAAAAGATTTAATCTCAAAAGATATTTCCCGATGGGAGAAAAAAATAGGTGTTAGTGTATTAGAAATAGGAATTAGAAAAATGAAAACTAAGTGGGGTACATGTAACCACCAGGCAAAAAGAATTTGGCTCAATACAGAATTAGCAAAAAAATCTATTGAAAGTATAGAATACGTCCTAGTTCATGAGATGGTTCATTTAATCGAAAGAAATCATAACAAACAATTTATATTCTATATGGACAAACTCCTACCTAAATGGAAAGACCTTAGAGAGGAGCTTAATAGGTCTCCCTTGGGACATATTGATTGGAGTTATTAGATAATAGGCATCTGTCGTTTTCGGGTAGTCGCTCCATTTTAAAAAGGTTAATAGTCTTAATATATTAAATTAAATGCAGGGGCGTTTAACTTTTCAGAAGCGTCCGGTTGGAACATCTTAATCTTTTATAAAAAACATACATACACACCAATAAACTCCAGTTGGGGAATTCGCAATAATCAGTTTTCAACCACACAAATATTTTCAACATCCCGTTTTTCAGATTTTCTATGAAATGCAGAAAATGTAATAATGAACTTTTGCAAGACTCCA
>Ga0307990_1001740_pt1 | contig 18081 bp, 16 predicted proteins | sample EllFjometagen129_FD_203168 | JGI IMG/M metagenome (GOLD analysis project Ga0307990, IMG submission 203168) | Marine microbial communities from Ellis Fjord, Antarctic Ocean - #129 | ecosystem: Environmental > Aquatic > Marine > Unclassified | place: Southern Ocean | collected 2014-10-08
GTACCGCGACTGATTACATGATAAATGCCACCCTCAATATCTACTCGTACCGGTCTTGCCATGGTTGGATAAAATCAAAAAACGTCTCACCTTGTCAATGTCTAATGTCCAGACCTGACCCCTCTTCTTCCTCTTCTTATGAACTATGAAAGATGAATGCGGGTTTTCGTCTGACCCCTGATCTCTGACTTCTGATCTCTGCCCCTCTCCCTATGGCGCGGTGCGAATCTTTTTTTTCGCTTTGGGCGATGCGGCGAAGCCGGCGCCTTTGCGGACGCCGAGCAAAACATACCACGCGCGGAAACGGCACATCCCGTCCTCGCGACAGATTCGATGCAACTCCTGATCCGCATCCTCACGACAGGCCGCGGGCAGATACTCGTTACGCATCAATTGATAGAGCGCATCGTGCACCAGCGACCCGCGCATAAAACTTTTGGTGTCGATGGTCGGGCCGGACGGCCCGTCCCACGCATACCCCTTCTTGATCGTCAGCAGCCCCTCGGCAGAGAGATCGATAAAATCCGTCTCAATCCCTGAATCTGTCTCCCGATCTCCACCATCCGTCTTCTGTCCCCTGTCCTCCGACCTCTGTCCTCCGACCTCTGATCTCTGGCCGCTAAGCGGGCAGATCACGACAGACGTCGAATAGGTTTCGGCTAATTGGTATTTATATCCGGATCGATATCGAATGGTATTCATGGGGAAAAGATAGCCATCCGCCGTCGCTTTATCAAGCTATGGCGGACAGGCAAATGAACCCCCATCAACACGGATGGAAACTGGAGAGAGTTCTGACCGCTAATCACGCTGATGTATACGGATTAAATACAATGCGGACCTTTATAAAATAAGGGGTTCTAATCGATTTTATGGCGGTTGATTTCTAAAAAGATGCTCCTGCTCTGCTTCGTTTTCTTCGTTGCCTTCTGTAGAATATTTGACCCCTTTTCCTAAAAAGATGCTCCTGTCGGATCAGCGTTTATCTGCGTCATCTGCGGTTAAAAAATGCTTAACTTAGTGCCATTCCGGACTAACCCCTCTTCCGAACAAACGCGGATTCTGCTTAAAAATAGACGTGGATTGCGGTAAACCCTCTTTTGCATGTTCAACAAACTCAACCTGTCATTCGTTCTGCTAATTGCAGCCGTGGCTCCGGCCGCAGAGCTTCAGAGGCTGGACGGTGCGACCTTGGTGAAATCTGGTGTCAACGACGGCGATAGTTTTCAGGTTCTGTACCACGGCAAAAAACAGATCGTCCGCCTCTACTACGTCGACTGCCCCGAATCGCGCGCCTCGACCGATGCCGACGCCCAACGCGTTCAAGAACAAACCCGCTACTTCGGCCTGCCCGATGCCGCCCGCACATTCGAATACGGTCGGCAAGCCACCACCTACACCAAAAAACAGCTCGCGCGGCCCTTCACAGTACACACCGCCTACGCCAATGCCCGTGGCCGATCCAAAGCGGGCCGCGTCTACGGCTTCGTCACCACCGCCGACGGGAAAGACCTCGCCACCCTCCTCATCCAAAACGGCTTCGCCCGCTCCTTTGGAGTCCGGCGCGCCCTGCCCAACGGCACCCACCGCGATGAGGCCACCGCGCAGCTCAACGATCAAGAAACCGTCGCCATGCTCAAGCGCAAAGGTGTCTGGAAAGAGACCGACCCCGACCGGCTGGTCGAATTGCGTGCCGACGCCCGACTCAAAGAAGCCGAAATCGACGCCCTGCTTTATCCGAAAGTTGCGGGGCCCATCAACCTCAACACCGCAACCATCGAAGAACTCAAAAGCATTCAGGGAGTCGGCGAAATCACCGCGCAACGCATCATAGAACTGCGCCCAATCACCAAGGCCGAGGACCTCGACCAGATCCCGCACCTCCCCGCCGCCACCCGCTCCAACATCCTCGCCCGCGCGACGTGGAACTAACTGGAGAGAATTTTGACCTTATAGCTTCGGCCTTTGATCTTCGAGGCACTGAGCTTTTTCTCCGCCCGCGTCGCGACGGCTCGGACCACGGCGACATAGGACATGAAATCCATCACATCAATTTTGCCGACCTCCGATCCTGCGATCCCACCCTCCGCGGTTAACGCGCCCAGAATATCGCCCGCCCGTACTTTCGCTTTACGGCCGCCGGAAATGGAGAGGGTCACATGCAAGGGTCGCGGGATGCTCTTTGCGGCGGGACGCAAGCCCCCGAGCGATTCAGCTTTCAGAGAAGATTTCTGATACGCGTTGATTTGGGCGAGCTTCCCCCGCTCGCGCTCCCCGCAAAGACTCAGGGCGATCCCGCGCTTTCCGGCGCGCCCGGTTCGCCCGATCCGATGCACATAGACTTCGGGCTCGTCCGGAAGTTCATAGTTGATCACAACCGGCAGGTCCTTGATATCCAGTCCCCGCGCGGCCACATCGGTCGCGATCAGCACCGAACAGCTCTGATGCTTGAATTGGATCAACAAATCCTCCCGATCGCGCTGCTCCAGATCGCCATTGAGGGCGGCCGCGCTGAATCCCAGATTCTTGAGGAACGTGCGGACCTCGATCGTGCTTTGTTTAAAATTACAAAAAACCACCGCGGCGGTCGGCTGGGTTTCCAGCAGTAGCGTTTTCAGCCCCTCGAGCTTCTCCTCCGGCGCGCAACGATACACACGCTGTTCAATGTCCGCAGCGGCGTTCGGCTCTTCCACAGTGATCCGCCGGGGATCGCGCTGCAAATGGCCGCTGAGCTCTTGAATATTTTCGGGAAACGTCGCGGAAAAAAGCAGGGTCTGCCGCTTCCGTGGAAGCACACGGGTAATCTGTTTCAACTCCTTCATGAACCCCATGTCGAGCATCCGGTCCGCTTCATCCAGCACCAACATCGAAAGGCTCCGCAGCACCAGCGATCCATGCTCAATCAAATCCGCGACCCGCCCCGGAGTGCCCACCACAATGTGCGCCCCCTTTTTGAGCGCCTGTGTCTGAAGGCTCTTCGCCTGTCCGCCATACAACGTGGCGAGCGTGACATTCTGCTGATGCCGCGCGATCCGCCGCAGTTCGCTAGAAACCTGAATGCTCAGCTCGCGCGTCGGACAAAGCACCAGCACCTGGGTGGCCGGCGAGTTCAGATCCAACCGGGCCAGCATCGCCAAAGCAAAAACTGCCGTCTTCCCGCTCCCGGTTCGGGCCTGAGCAATCAGATCCTCGCCCTCTAGCGCCCCCGGCAGCGCGGCCAGTTGCACCGGCGTCATATTATGATAGCCCAGGGACTCGAGATTCGAAAGCTGCTCGGCGGATAAAGGAAGGTGGGAAAAGGAACGTGGATTCATGCGCAGATCCTACCCCTCTCCCTGCTGGCGGGCCAACCCTTTAAGCGAGTGTGACGGCCACTTCGGTCGGGTTTTTAAGATTGTCGCTGACCGGGCAACGGTCTTCCACAGATTTCAGCCACTGGACCTGGGTCGCTTCGTCGGCGGAGCTGTCCGGCGTGACGCCGACGCGAATCTGGCTATAGCCCGCGCGGTTTTCGTTGCTCATGCCAAGGAATTTTGCGGGATCAAGATCACCCTCAATGGAAATGGCCATACCGTTCAGGGGCATCTTCATTTCTTTAGCAACCACGTGGCCGACCACATTTAAGCATCCAGCGAGGGCTGCTAAAACATATTCAACGGGATTGGGGCCATGGTCGGTTCCGCCTAACGTAGCCGGCTCGTCCACGACAAATTTAAACTCGCGAGTCTCAACGTTTAGCTTCGTTGGGTTTTCACTGCTTCCTGCTGCTGTAAAAGTTACCTTGGGCATGATTGCATCCTTTCCTGAGCGGGTTGTTTAGCGCGGCGAAAGATACATAAAATGACGCCGTACGCCCAGATTGTTTCGTTCAATACACACGGATGGAGAACGCAGGGAACACAAAAGGGTGCTGTGCAGAATGAAGGGTTCCATCCGCCTTCTTTGCAATACGGCGCGACAGGATGGTTGGGAAAAATAAGGCGGGAATGCTACAGATCACGGGCTGACCCCCTTCCCTACAGATCACGGGCTGACCCCCTTCCCGGGCTGACCCCCTTCCCGGCACATTCCCGTCAGCCTCAGACATTCCCGCCGCATCCGGTACGGCGTTTTAGGAATCGGCCTATTCATACTCAGCTGGATGGGAATCGGAGGAGCATTGACCGATGTTTCGGCCCATCTTTACGGATTTATCAGCGGGTTGCTTATCCTATTTTTCAGCCGGACCCCCCGTTCTCTATTGCGATGACGAGTTAGGCGGGCCCCTTTTCCACCCCTTTTCGCACGCACTATTCTGCCCAATTGAAGGGGCGAATCAGCTCTTTATAGTAGTTCCACCTTTTGGTGAGAAACTGATAACGCCCGGCCACAATTCCAGGGGCCACACCCAATTCCGCCGCAATCGCCCGGAGTTCGACAGCGCTGCGGGCGCAACGGATAGAGGGGTTGGCGGAATGCGGAATCAGAAACTGCCCCGCAAAGGTATTGGCCCGTTTTTCGCGCGGATCATCCTCTGATCCGTCATTTATGAGCAGGTCTTTTTTGCTGTCGTGCAGCACATGGCCCGCTTCATGGAAAAAGGAGAACCAGAATCTGTCCTCTCCCTTGCCGCGCAAATTGAGTAGAATCATTACCTTTTTAGGTGAAATCCACTTGGTGGCTCCATTCCATGGCACCTTTTTCATTTCGGGAACCAGCGACAACGCAACCCCCGCTTCTGCGCAGAGTTTATGCATCGCAGGCTGGAACTCCTTGGCGCTCTTGCGGGTCAACGAGCGAATGTCCTTTAGCGCCTCACGGAAACGGATTTCATTGTAGGGTTCGCCGTTAACCTTCTGGGCGGCGCGCTCCCCGAGGCGAATCCAGGCCGAAGCGGGACCGGGGCGGGTTTCGAAACACTGCGAGCGGCGGGCGGCCAGAGCGGGCTCATCCCAGATGTCATGCCAGGCATCGACACTGCTTGTGCCATAGAACGCCAGCATCTCGCGCAACTGAAGCACTTTTTCTTTCTGCTCCTCAATTTCCCCGCGATTAATTAGCTCACGGACCGGAATCTGTTTGAGCCACTCCAGATCTTTTTCAAGTTGCTCGCGCTCGGCCAGCTTAGCGAGCTGTTCGCGATAGTTCGATTCGAGATTATTCCAGAAGCGAGCCGGCACATTGGTCACCAGCTCCAGTTTATTAGCCGTTTCATACGAAATCGGCTGTTCACCCTTAAAGATACGAATCAGCGACTGAACGGTGAGCTCCGTACGGGCGGCCAGATCTTTCTGGGTCATGTCGAGTGACCGCATCACCTCTTGCAATGTTTCGCCCGGCGGCACGGCATAGTCCGGCTCATACGAATAAAGACGTTTAGCTTTCATGAGGGTTTCCATTATTTCTTGCGGCGTTGGTTTTTCGGGTCGTGCGTATCTTCGATGGCGATAATTTCTATCTCGGTGACCTTGGCCATATCGATGCCGTTATCTTCCTTGAGCGGCACCGGATCATTGGCTGGAATAAAAAGCAATCGATACGGATGCGCCAAATCGACTGAATAAACTCCCTTTCTATTTGTCAGCTCATGACACCTCGGCGGTGGCAGGTGGGACACATCAAATAGCATATCGGCCGCCCTCAACTCGCCCAACCGTTGCTTGAGCTTGCCCGCCATCTTTTTCCCCAGCTCCTTCTGCATCGTCCGCTCCTCTGAGCAGATCTTCTGCAACTTTCGTGTGTGAAAATATATCTTCATGCCCCCACCCGTGTCAAATTTTTACTAACATTATATGTTAACTATTTTTGGACCCTACAAGGACCTCAAACCCGATCTCTTTTAAATATTCAAACGTCGGATCGTAAAATTCCGGAGGACGGGTTGGATCTTCCACATCGCCTGGCGGGATGACGATGACCATCCCTTGTCGTGCGCGAGTCAGCAATACACGATAGGCATTTTTTAAATAGGCCTGTCGCTCAACTTTGTGAATTTTCTGCCACTTCGATCCCCGGAATGAGCGGTGAATCCATCCGTCTTCCGAATATCGAAAGTCTGCATCCCACGTGACGCAGACCCAGTCGAGTTCCAATCCTTGAATATGAAACTCCGTTGCAACGCTTTCCATATAGTACGAAGATCGGACGTCTTCTTTTCCGGATAAAAACCAGTGGATAGGGTTCATTGGTGATTTCACATCAATTGCGTGTGGCTTGAGTCGCTCGGCCTGCGAGGAAACAACGATCCCATAGCGCTCCGTTCCGCGCGCCTGCTTTTTCATCCATTGCTTGGCTTTGGCGAGATCACGCGTGATGACGATCGGGTATTTGGCGCTGATCTGTTCAAGCGTACGGCGCGCATTTTCTACGTCTAGGTCGAGCATCTGTTTAACCAATTGCGAAACATGCTCCGCTCGAAAAGAGCGCATGGATACCGACAGGTGCAAATCCGAATTGTAATTAACGTTCGACCGGATGGCGATGCTTTCCAAAACAGCGCCTGCGCCATATTCACTGTCCGTAAGCCGATCTGAAATATGGATATGCCAATCCGGAAACGAACGATTCAGCGCCTCGACCCACTCGCTGATACCCGCCTCTCCTGTATTGATTTCCTGCCCGCCGCCAACCAAGCAAACAATGACGCCCCAGTCATCATGTCGATCGATACAGGAAATCAAAAACTCCGGCTCGGACTGGTTAAAATCAGGGCGATTCTTTTTCCGACGCATGAAGTTGGACGTTTGCTGAACATCCCATGCCCGCTGTGCTTCATCAAACAAAGCAACGTGGTCCGCGGGCGGGGTTTCATCAACAAGACAATCATCCCGATAATGATGCACGTTTTGAACAAAGGCTTTCACCTCACTGTGTGCTTTCTTTTTGGAAAGCCGATTGCCCTTAGCTTTTTCACGCGCAACCTTATCGCGAGCCAATGCCTCTTGAAGAATTTGAACAAGCGGGCCATTGCCCGATAGAAAGACACTGTATAAATCGCCATCAGCGTCCAAATGCTTCGTGGCGACATTCAAACCAATAAGCGTTTTCCCGGAGCCGGGAACCCCCGTAACAAAGCAGATTGCCTTGTGCGAATTCTCCTTCGCCTGATGGATGACTTCGGAAATCGCTTCGGTGGTTTGGTGCAGGTTGATTGCCCCGGCATCGCTGCGAGAAATTTCAGTAACCGAGTGTCCTTTATACAAAGCCGTTGCCGCTTCAATAATTGTCGGTGTCGGACAATACCGACCCTGCTCCCAACTCGTAGCATCAATTGCCTCTCCGTCCACAAACGTTAGAATCGAATCGATCACCTCGGGCAAAGCCGCTGCGTTGCTTTTAAGCGGAAAGAGCAGCTTGTCGTTCTGCGGCGTTGTGCTTGGCATACACAGTTGCGCGTCGGCTTCGGTCGCGATTAAAACCGGAGCAATATATTGGTGGTGACTCGCCTCATGAAAATTCTTCAGATCCAGCGCATAGTCACAAACCTGATCCAACCCATAGGAGGTGAATGTCTTCTCCCCCACCTTGAACTCAAGAACAAAGATAGCCGCTCCAATTAATAAAACTACATCGATTCGTTCGCCCATGCGTGGAATTGAATATTCAAAATAAATGGCCCCTTCATATTTTGAAAGAATGGGGCGAAGAATCTCTATCTGCTGAAGCCATGCTCCCTGTTGAGTCTGCCTGATCGATGAGTCGTCACTCCCTTGGGATATTCTTCCGAGAATCGTATCCGTATCGCTTTTAAGAAAATTTTTGATCGAGTCGGAGTAATAGGCTCTTTTCATGCCGGCCAGGCTAACAGAGACGCCGCCTCTCAGCCATCGGTTTTCTTCTCCATATTATGAAATATTTCGGCGTAAATCTTCGGCCGTTTCGACGTAGCCGTTCTTCCCCAACTGTTTTTCAATTTTGCCAATGATCTCGCGGTAATACATCAGGATTACTTTTGCTTCATCGACGTCCCTCACTTCAGCAATGCGCCCATATGTAACTCCGTGTTCATAATACCCAACAGTTTCTTCATACAACACGACGCGACAAGTCAACCCGTCAAGCACCTGCCCCCACTCTATTTCATTTAACTCTACATTTTTCATCCGTGTAGATTGCCTCTCACTTCGTTCGTTGCCGGCCTGCCTCTGACCCCCTCAGCCTTCGACTGTCGTGTGCATCCGTGGTTCTGTCCACAGACTATAGGTCTACTTTTCCAAACCTTGGAAAATCCGAGTTCCCTTTTTCCAAGGTCTGGAACTTTTTTGCCCCCATCATGAATCGTCAATATATCACTTAGTGATATATATGTGCCGATGCTGGACGCGTTCCAATTATTGCCTCTCCACTTCGCTCCGTTGCCGTCCTGCCTCTGACCCCCTCAGCCGCTATATCCAGTCCACATTGAAATAGTTTTGTGTCTTTTCGTTTTTTTCTGCCTGTCGCGCCGTAGCTTTATGCGAAGGAGGATGGCGATAACGTTTCCAGACCTTGGCCCTGAGGTATCCCGAACGTGCTTTTTGTATTCCCAAAAAAAAATGACCGAAGGGAGTGGCAAATTTCGTCGGCATTTCTTCCAACCATTGGAAGATCTGCGCGATCCGTCGAAGACCCCGCTGCTTTCCCGGATCCCGAGCGCTTCGGGGCGGGGCGGTTAAAATTCTGCCCAAGGTGCGGATCGCAAATGGGTCTGCGCGCCGCCCGGGACGTCCAAGACGCCCTGAAGGAGCTCGCCTCCGTGATTCATTAAGAGGTATGATGAAATAATGGATTACCGGAATATTAGAAAAACAAAAATTTCTTCGGGTTCTCTTTCCCGGCCTTCTCCCGATTCAAAAACCCAACACTCCATTTTCCAACATTCCACTATTCCAGTTTTCCACTATTCCAAGGAGGCCTCATGAGCCTGATCCAAGACGCCCTCAAACGAAAAATGGAGGCGCCGCCGCCCGACCCTTCATCAAAAAACCGGGTCATCTTCCTTTCTGTTGTGGCTGTGCTGATTCTGCTGGTCGTCGGTGAGGGCCTCTACATCCTGATGAACCGCCTGCCGGTCACCGTGATTTCCGCAAAACCCGAGGTCGCCGCGCAGCCCGACCCGTCGCCTGCAGTGGCCCCGGTTCCCGCTCCGGCGCCCGAGCCAGAGCCCGCGCCGGATCCGAAAGTCGACTGGCCGAAGCTGACTTTTTCAGGCTGTGTTGCCAGCGGCAATGAGCTCCTCGCAATCATTGACGGACACAAGCTCTCTAAAGGCAGCAACATCAATGGCATAAACGTGCTGCAAATTGGTAATAATAAGGTGCTGCTTGAGTTCGAGGGAGAAATGCGGCTGTTTCGCTTCTTCGACAAATAAGCCTGATTTTGTAGATATTCCCAAACGTCCGCCCTGCCTTCGACGCGACAGGATGGTTAGAAACTGGAGGGGCACACGCTGTGTGCCTGCGGATCATCAAAAACGGACGCACAGCGTGCGTCCCTCCACCAAAATTGTTTTTCCGCTTTGCTTCAACGCTCATGTTTTAGGTGGCAATAATCGTTCCAAGATTCGGAACGGGGAATATATCGTTATACGATATATATACCTTTGTTCGCTTTGCCCTTCGGGGCGCTCCCTTCGATTAAACTCAGGGCAGGCAGGACAGCTTGCTTTCTGTTCAAACGATTCATCCGCGTTGATCGACAAGATGGTTAAAAACTGGAGGGGCACACGCTGTGTGCCTGCGGGTCATCAAAAACGGACGCACAGCGTGCGTCCCTCCACCAAAATTGTTTTTCCGCTTTGCTTCAACGCTCATGTTTTAGGTGGCAATAATCGTTCCAAGATTCGGAACGGGGAATATATCGTTATACGATATATATACCTTTGTTCGCTTTGCCCTTCGGGGCGCTCCCTTCGATTAAACTCAGGGCAGGCAGGACAGCTTGCTTTCTGTTCAAACGATTCATCCGCGTTGATCGACAAGATGGTTAAAAACTGGAGGGGCACACGCCGTGTGCCTGCGGATCATCAAAAACGGACGCACAGCGTGCGTCCCTCCACCAAAATAAGTTTCCCGCTTTGCTTCACCGCTCGTGTTTTGGGGGAGGGCAGTCGACAAGATGGTTAAAAACTGGAGGGGCACACGCTGTGTGCCTGCGGGTCATCAAAAACGGACGCACAGCGTGCGTCCCTCCACCAAAATAATTTTTTGTGAGTAAAACGTTCCCGTTGGTTACGATTGAACCACTCCCGCCGGTCGGTCAATATTGCCCGTCTAGGCTTTTCCGCTCAAATATCCTTCCGAAAAATATATGACATTCCATATAAAAAGCTCGTTAAATGGCCTGTTTTGGGGTTAAATATATGGAATATCATATCAAAAAAGGTGAAAAATAATGGGTGAAAACAGGCATAAAATTGGGCCGTTGCTGACGCTTGAGCGCAGGAAATCGGGAATGTCGCAGAGGGAAACGGCCCTGAAATCAGGCCTCACTCAGTCGACGATCAGTCTTCTCGAAACCGGCGATTCGAACTTCCGCATCAGCACGCTCGAAAACTATGTCGATGCTGTCGGGAAAAAACTGAACCTGATCGCAAAAGACGCGGAGCTCTTCCACTACACCGCCCGCGTTCAATCGGTTTATGACGGCGATACCTGCCGCGTTGATGTTGACCTCGGTCTGGGCATCTGGCTCCGCAACGAAAAGCTACGGCTCGTCCGCATCAACGCTCCCGAAATGACGGGGCCCGAAAAAGCCGCCGGCACGACGGCGCGCGATTTTCTGCGCGAGCTGATTGACGGGAAGGAAATCATTATTGAAACGGTCAAGGACCGGCGCGGAAAATATGGCCGCTATCTGGCCGAAATCTGGATTCAGCAGGGAGAGTGCTGGATCAACGTCAACGACGCCCTGGTCACTGCCGGTCATGCCGTCTATCAGGAATACTAAGGGAGAGCTTCATGGATGTGCGAAGATTTCCCACCACCCGTTCTCTACGTTCACTGGAGCAAACAGCCGAGTGAACAACCGAGCAATGCACCCGCAATTCCTTCTTCTTAAAGCTCATCCTTAACCTCGGGGCCTCTCCAGCGAAATCATGAGCGAGTGGTAAAAATCTCTCCACCACCCGTTAATCAACTATTAGACAACCGATAAGACAACTATCAGTCAGCCATTAGACAACCGGCAGGCCATTCGGGGTTCAGGGTTCAGGGGGGTTCCCAACTGCTAACCGCTAACCGCTAACCGTTAACTGATAACCTTTTCCAACCGAATGTCGAAGATGAGGGCGGCGTTGGGACCAATTTTGCTGCCGGCGCCGCGTTTGCCCCAGGCGAGCTCCGGCGGAACCACGAAGCGGGTTTTCCCGCCTTCTTTCATGAGAGATAAACCTTCTTTGAGGCCGGGGATGGCTTCTTCGATCGTGAAGCGGTCGGTTTCGACACCGTGATAGGTGTCTTTGATGACAGTGCCGTCGACGAGCAGAATGCGCTGGTTGACTTCGACGGTGCTCCATTCGTCGGGCTGTTTCCCCGCGCCTTCTTCGCGGACGGTGTATTGCAGGCCGCTGGCGGTTTCAACGGTGTCGGGCTTCTGCCGGTTCTTTTGGAGGAAGGCTTCGGCTTCGGCGCGATTCTGACCCGCGCCGCCGCGGCCGCTTTTTTTGCTGTTGTTGTTTCGGGCCATAGAGCTTTTTAACCAGCCGTCGCCGAAGGCTATGGCTTGGCATGCAGGATTTACAGGACCAACAGGATAGAGATTTTTAACCACGAATCCACACGAATAAACACGAATTAGTTCCTCAAAAAAATTCCTGCGAACTGCGATTGGGAAAAGGCTCTCTTGCAAACAGGGTTGCAGGGGGGGGGCTTTATCCCAACCCCGCCCAGAATCCCGGGTCGCTCCGGCATGCCGAAGCCCGCAGAAATTCAAATCGATCTTTGTAATCCGGTTATCCAGTCTGAATATTTTACAGTCGAAAGGTAAAAGTCCAACTTCTCTGTGCCTGTGCGCCTCTGCCCCCTCTCTAAACCCTGCTTTTTTCCGTGTTTTCTGCGCAAGCTGTGGTTATCTTCTTTCTCCTGTAAACAGAGAACGTTTAACCGACAACGGACCCCCAATATGATCAATACCGTTTTAAAGAAAATTTTCGGCTCGAAGGCCGATCGCGATATGAAGGCCATGCGCCCGCTGGTCGAGCAGATCAACGCACTCGAAGTGGAGTATCAACAGCTAAGCGACGAGCAGCTGAAAGCCAAGACGGCGGAGTTCCGGGCGCGGCTTGAAAAAGACGAACCGCTCGACGACCTGCTGGCCGAAGCCTTCGCCACGGTGAAAAATGCCTGCCGCCGCCTGCTCGGAACCACAGCCCATGTTTCCGGCCGCGATATGGTGTGGGATATGGTGCCGTTCGATGTGCAGCTCATCGGCGGAATTTGCCTCCATCAGGGCAACATCGCGGAAATGATGACCGGGGAGGGGAAAACCCTCGTGGCCACCATGCCGGTTTACCTGAACGCGCTGTCCGGCAAGGGCGTGCATGTGGTAACCACCAATGACTTTCTGGCCGGACGCGATAGCGAGTGGATGGGAGCCGTCTACCGCTACCTCGGCCTGACCGTCGGCTGCCTCAAGGGGCAGATGCCGCCGCCGGAACGCACGGAGATGTATAACCGCGACATCACCTACGGCACCAACTCCGAGTTCGGGTTCGACTATCTGCGCGACAATATGGCCATGCGCTCCGAGGAGATGGTGCAACAGCGCGGTCATAACTACGCAATCGTCGACGAGATCGACTCGATCCTGATCGACGAGGCGCGCACCCCGCTGATTATCTCCGGCCCAGCCCCCTACTCCGCGGACGAGCAGTACCGCGTGCTCAACGGAACGGTGAAGACCCTCGCTTCCCGTCAGAAAAATCTCTGCTCCCGCTTTATGAAGGAGGCGCTCGAGGCGCTCGAGAAGGAAGACCCCGACGGCGCGATGTTGCGCCTCTATCAGGTGCATCAGGGCATGCCAAAAAACAAACAGCTCGCCACGCTGCAAGAAGAGCCCGCCAACCGCCGCCTGGTCGAGAAGGTGAACAATATGATGCTCACCGAAGCCTACAAAGAGCAAGCCCGCGACCTGCGCGAGGAGCTCTTCTTCACCGTCGATGAAAAAGGCCACGACGCCAACCTGACCGATCAGGGCTGCGAAACCCTTAACCCGCAGGACCCCGAGCATTTTGTGATGCCCGACCTCGCCACCGACCTCTCCGCGCTCGAAGGCGACACCGAGTTGTCCGCGGAAGAAAAAATCGCGAAGCGCCAAAAACTGCAGGACGAATTCGCTACCCGCAGCGAGCGCATCCACGCGGTGAACCAGCTGATCCGCGCGCACTGCATCTATGAAAAAGATGTGGAATATGTGGTGCAGGAAAATCTGGTGCAGATTGTCGACACCTTCACCGGCCGCTTGATGCCCGGCCGCCGCTGGTCCGACGGACTGCATCAGGCCATCGAGGCCAAAGAGGGCGTGAAGATCGAGCGTGAAACCCAAACGCTGGCCACCATCACCATTCAAAACTATTTCCGCATGTACAACAAACTCTCCGGCATGACCGGTACCGCCGAAACCGAGGCGGACGAGTTCCACGAAATCTACAACCTCGACGTGGTGGTGATTCCCACCAACCGACCGATCCGCCGCGTAGATATCAATGACCAGATCTATAAAACCAAACGCGAGAAATACGCCGCCCTGATCGAAGAGATCAAAACCGCCCACGCCCGCAAACAGCCAATTCTAGTCGGCACCGCCACGGTCGACACCTCCGAGGTGATCAGCCGCCTGCTCGATAAACAAGGCATTCCGCATAATGTGCTCAACGCCAAAAACCACGCGCGCGAGGCCGAAATTGTCTCCATGGCCGGCCAGCCCGGCGCCATCACCATCGCCACCAACATGGCGGGGCGCGGAACCGACATCAAACTCGGCGCGAGCATCATCTGGATGCACAAGGACCAGATTCAGGATAAAAGCCTCTCGCTGGACGCCAAACCAGAAGGCGAAAGCCAAACCCTTGAACAACTACTGATGGACAAACCATGCGGGCTGTATGTGATCGCCTCTGAGCGCCATGAGGCCCGCCGCATCGACCGACAGCTGCGCGGCCGTTGCGCGCGTCAGGGCGACCCCGGCATTTCCCGCTTCTACATTTCGCTCGAAGACGATCTGATGCGCCTGTTCGGCTCGGACCGCATTGCGAGCATCATGGAAAAGCTCGGTATTGAAGAGGGCGAAGTGCTCGAGCACCCGTGGCTGAACAAATCGATCGGAAAAGCGCAGCAGCGTGTTGAGCAGATGAACTTCGGCATCCGTAAAAACACGTTGAAGTATGACGACGTAATGAACCAGCAGCGCGAAGTGATCTACTCCTTCCGCCAAACCGTTTTGCGCAGCGAAAACCCGCGCAATGAGCTCTACGACATCATCACCGACATCATTTCCGAAAACGCCGAAGCCGCCCTTGCCGCCGGTACGAAAGAAGCGCGCGAGGAGTTCGTCGCCTGGGTCAACACCACTTTCCCGATCGGCCTGCACATCAGCAATCTGCCCGCCGAGGAGGATCTCGACGCCTACATCGACGTGGTTTTTGCCGGCGTGAAAAAAGCCTATGAGCTGAAAATCACACACGAAGATCCCAGCCGCGTAAAGAGCCTCGAGCAAATGATCATTCTGCAGTCGGTGGATGAACACTGGCAGGAATATCTGCGGAACATGGATAGCCTGCGTGAGGGAATCAGCCTGCGCGCTTACGGGCAGCGCGATCCGCTCGTGGAGTACAAACGCGAAGCGTTCAACCTGTTCGGCGACCTGATGGACCGCATCAAAAATGAAATTGGACAGAATATTTTCCGCACCGGCTCATCGATGGAAGCGCTAGAGGGCTTCTGGAAATCGCTCAACAACATGATGGTCGACAACAAATCGCAGGCACAGGCCTCCGCCATGGCGGCAGCCAGACAGGCCAAAGGCGAACTGCCAGCCGGCGCCCCGCCCGGAATGGGCGCCCCGCCGCCGCGCCCCGCCGCCGCGGCAACCCGCCCCGACGGTACCAAAATCGGCCGCAACGACCTCTGCCCCTGCGGCAGCGGCAAAAAATATAAAAAATGCTGCGGCCAGCACTCATAAAACGTCAAAAAAATTGCCGCGGCGCGGAACATTCAATATCCAGTACTCCATATGCCATGTTCAGACACGGATCCTTCGTCGAGCATTGAGTGTTGATTATTAAGCATTCCTCATTAATTATGTCCGCATGATTACAGACTGGTTTGTACATCTTCATCCGGTCATGCAGGCTCTGCTGGCAACCCTGTTCACCTGGGGCATCACCGCCCTCGGCGCCGCGCTCGTCTTCTTTTTCAAAACCATCAACCGTAAAGTGCTCGACGCCATGCTCGGCTTCGCCGCCGGCGTAATGATCGCCGCGAGCTTTTGGTCGCTCCTCGCCCCCGCCATTGAAATGTCCGAAGGCATGGGTTTGATTCCGTGGGTGCCGGCCGTGGTCGGCTTTCTACTCGGCGGCGTTTTTCTGCGCGGCATCGATATGGTACTGCCGCATCTGCATCTGGGTGAACCGATAGAAAACGCCGAAGGGATTCACACCTCGTGGCAGCGCAGTGTGCTACTGGTGCTAGCGATCACCCTGCACAACATTCCGGAAGGGCTCGCCGTCGGCGTCGCCTTCGGTGCGGTGGCCTACAACCTGCCGTCGGCGACTCTAGCCGGCGCCATCGCACTGGCCATCGGAATCGGCATCCAGAATTTTCCAGAAGGCGCCGCGGTTTCTGTGCCCCTGCGCCGTGAAGGCCTCTCGCGCCGCAAATGTTTCTGGTACGGCCAACTCTCCGGTGCAGTCGAGCCGATCGCCGGCGTCATCGGCGCGGCGGCGGTGATCATGATGCGACCGATTCTGCCCTACGCCCTCGCTTTCGCTGCCGGCGCCATGATTTTTGTGGTGGTCGAGGAGCTCATTCCCGAATCGCAGGCAGAAAAGAACACCGACATCGCCACCATGGGCGCCATGCTCGGTTTCGCCGTAATGATGACGCTCGACGTTGCCCTTGGCTAACCTCTCTCCATTTTTGATTAAAAAACTCTCCACTCATAGTTACCTTTAGAGGTGTTGTTCTATGAACAGTATAAACTGTTGATCATCAAATGTTTATTGTGGTAAATATGTGGTTGTTTTATCATACCTTTAAAGGTATCTATTTTTGAAGGAGGATTCATATGGAAAAGAAACTTCGTCCAACACTGTGGCGCACATGCCGGGTGATCGCCTGTGAGACAAGACTCCGGCTTCTTTGGTGTTTGTTTGAAAAAGAGGGGCTGTGCGTTTCAGATCTGGCGGCAGAGGTCGGTATTTCGGATCAAAACGCCAGCACCCAGTTGCGGGCAATTAATGCGCGCGGGTTGATCAGCGTCCAGCGGGTCAAGTTGGAGGTCTTCTATCATCCGGAAGCAAACCCCGAGGTGGAGCACGCAGAGGCGCTACTGAACGCATTACGTCAGGCGCACGAAGATCAAATGTCGTTCAAGAGCGTCATCAGGCAGGCCACTGCCTTCACCCATGCCCGACGAATTCAAATTATTCGTTCGTTGGCCGAAAAACGGGGGTCTATCGCTGATCTGGAAGAGTGTCTTAAAATTCCGAGGCCCTCTTTGGGACATCATCTGCTGAAACTGGAGGCCCGAAATTTTGTAAAAAGCATAATTGGGGTCTATCGACCTAACAGACCCAGCAACTCACTGGGGCGCGTCCTGATGAAGGTCGCACTCAGCTGAGCAATAAAGTTGTAGCAAACCGATTCCCGGCGCGGGAACACTGTTTTTTCTAATGGTTGGAAAAATACGGCGGGCCGCTAGGTGGCGGCTTCCAATCATTGGAGGCTTTGCACTCTGCCGAGTTTTTGCGTAGACTGCGCGAAGAAAAAAAGGAGTCCTTATGAAAACACTGCTTCGTTTCGCTATTCTGCTTCTTCTTGCCGCCGGGATTGCTGGCTGCGCCACAAAAGTCGACCGGGTTGCCGTCGACAAAACCATCGATCTGAGCGGCCGCTGGAACGATACCGATTCCCGACTGGTTGCCGAGACGATGATCGCCGAAGTGTTCGCCCACCCGTGGGCGAACGACTTTGTTGCGCAAAATGGCAAAAAGCCGGTGGTAATTGTGGGAACCATCCGCAATATGAGTTCCGAGCATCTGGAAACCAGCGTATTCGCCAAAGACATTGAGCGCGAGTTGGTCAACAGCGGCAAGGTGAAGTTTGTGGCCAGCTCCGACGAGCGCGGCGAGCTTCGCCAAGAGCGGCTGGAGCAACAGCAATTTTCCACCGAAGAAACCGCCAAGCGCCTCGCCGCCGAAACCGGCGCGGATTATATGCTTAAAGGCAGCATAAAAACGCAAATGGACACCGAAGGCCGCGAACAGGTAAAGTTTTATCAGACCGATCTCGAGCTGATTCATCTGGAGAGCAACGAAAAGGTGTGGATCGGCACCAAGAAAATCAAAAAGGTTGTCAAAAAACCGCTCTTTAGAATCTAGGTTGATCGATCTTTTCGGTGAAGGCCTCCATTTATGAAGCACGCGATCCAATCCTTTTTCATTTTTCAGCTTTCATGCTTCATCCTTTTCTCCACCGGTTGCGGCACACTGTGGACCTCGAAGGCGCAGTACGCGGGCGTGGATCGGATGCTGGCACGGAGTGATTTCGCCACTGCGAAACGCCAGATTGAAAACAGCCGGCACCTGCATTATCAAAACAAAGATCGTGCGCTGTATTACCTCGATCTTGGCCTGCTTCAGCACTATCTCGGTGAATACGAGGCCAGCAATGTGTCGCTCGAAGAGGCCGAGCGGGCGATGGATGCCGCTTTTGTGAAAAGTATTTCGCGCGGCGCCACCTCGTTGCTGTTCAACGACAACATTCTCACGTACGCCGGCGAGGATTATGAAAACATCTACGTTAATATTTTCAAGGCGCTCAACTATCTGGCGCTCGACCAATTTGACGGGGCGTTCGTGGAAGTCCGACGCGTGGATGAAAAGCTGAAGGTTCTCGAAAGCCGCTA